>Ga0255052_10001020_pt1 | contig 21589 bp, 18 predicted proteins | sample JV7_2_21_MG_FD_188632 | JGI IMG/M metagenome (GOLD analysis project Ga0255052, IMG submission 188632) | Seawater microbial communities from Jervis Inlet, British Columbia, Canada - JV7_2_21 | ecosystem: Environmental > Aquatic > Marine > Inlet | place: Canada: British Columbia | collected... | reverse complement strand
CTCCTTGTTTTTTTTGAGGGGGTTAATGGTGCCTGATTTTGAGGGGGGTGATGGTGCACTTCTTGAAATTATGGGAAGCTGTCGGAGGTCCCCGCTTGCGCGGGGATGACGCCTTTTTTTTGAGGGGGTTAATGGTGCCTGATTTTGAGGGGGGTGATGGTGTACTTCTTGAAATTATGGGAAGCTGTTGGAGGTCCCCGCTTGCGCGGGGATGACGCCTTTCTTTTTTTGAGGCGTGAGTGTCGTTTCAACCGTCACCGGTTCAGGCTGAATCTCAGGATGCACCGGGCCATAACCAGCCGAACACCCCGGCGGTGACCGCGGCGTATACAAATCCGTCGAACACATTTTTGAGCGTCGTGCTCCATTGACGATTGTACCAAATGGAATCCTCCAGCAGCGCCAGGGCATACGCAGCAAACGCCGCCGTGCCGGCAAACCGGAATACCTCGAGATAAGTGGCGCCCGGCTCAAGCGCCAGTCCCGCCAGGTAAGCAGTGAATGCACTGACCACGATGCAGAATACGAACCATTGCACCAGGCTGGCGCCCATGGCCGGAGGGCCATTTTTCCAGACGGTCATCATCACCACGGGCCCGCGGGTCATTTTTGCAATGAACTCCGGGCTGGTCCTGTCCTCTTTGCTGCCGGGGCAAGGCATCATGTAGTCTCCGGGCGCCAGGTCGAACCGGCGTAACCCGCCCATGACTTCATCTTCGGCAGGCAATTTGTTGAAATCCGAATTGTGATAACCAAGAACCATGTGGATTATTGAACTCGCAATGAATACGGCGATTGCGGACAGAAGGATCGGCAACCAAAGCGTTAATGTGGGAACCATATTTTTCTCCTGCGTGTGTGATTTCCATTACAAGTGTACATGTCCGGGTGTTTTTTTGGTCGACGCCAGCCGACCGGGGGCTCGTTTTTGTATATCATCTTCTCCTATGTGCCTGATCCTGTTTGCCTGGAAAGCCCACCCCCGCTACCCATTGGTGGTGGCGGCAAACCGTGACGAATTTCACGACCGGCCCACGGCTGCAGCCGGATTTTGGGAGGACACACCGGAAATCCTTGCCGGCAAGGACCTCCAGGCAGGTGGTACCTGGTTGGGGATAAACCGCAATGGGCGCTTTGCCGCCATCAGCAATTACCGTGAGCCAATGTTCAGGACTTCACCACTTGAATACTCCCGGGGTCACCTGGTCAGGGACTTTCTTGTCGGCAAGTCTACGCCGGCGGCCTGCTCGGAGCAGCTGCATGCACGAGGCATCGACTACCGTGGGTTTAACCTGCTGCTCGGTGACCCGGAGACGCTTTTTTATGTTTCAAATCGCAATACCGGGCCCGCCAGGGTCGGCGCAGGGAGTCATGGTCTGAGCAACCACCTGCTCGATACCGACTGGCCCAAGGTGCATTCCGGACGTGCCCGCATCGATACCCTGCTTGAAGACGAGCGTGTGGATCCCGGGGCGTTGCTCGAGTTGCTGGCAGACCAAACGATCATACCCTGTACCGGATTGCCGGCCAACGAGATGAAATCGGAACCGGAGGAGATCACTAAAAGGATATTCATCGTATCACCGGTCTATGGGACCCGTTCGTCCACGGTGGTGGTGCTCGATTCCGAAGGCGAGTTTACATTTGTTGAACGGCAGTTCGACCATGGCGGAAACCCGATCGGTACACGTAGCCACTCATTCCGGATAAAGTAGACGGGTGATTACAATGAACCCCGAACCTGTCCTGTCCTTCGATAACAGTTACGCGCGTCTTGGAACCCGGTTTTATACACGTCAATCGCCGGAACCAGTATCAGCACCCGGCCTGATCAGGGTGAACCATGCATTGGCCGGTTATCTGAACATCGATCCGCACTGGCTGGAATCCGAAGCGGGGGTAGCGGTCATCGCCGGTAACCGCGTACCCGCTGGCGGCGATCCCATCGCCACCGTCTACGCCGGCCACCAGTTTGGCGGTTGGAACCCGCAACTCGGTGACGGCCGGGCGCATTTGCTCGGTGAATTGATTGCCACCGACGGGTCGCGTTTTGATATCCAGTTAAAAGGTTCTGGCCGCACGGCGTATTCCCGTGGTGGCGATGGCCGTGCGCCACTGGGTCCGGTGCTGCGAGAGTACATTGTCAGTGAAGCCATGGCGGTGCTGGGCGTGCCGACCACCAGGGTGCTGGCTGCTGTTACCACCGGTGAACGGGTGATACGCGAAGGCCCGCTGCCCGGTGCTGTACTGGCGCGTGTTGCAAAAAGCCATATCCGAATCGGTACGTTTCAGTATTTTGCCGCCCGCCAGGATCACGACGCTCTCGAGTCCCTGGTGAAGCATGTTATCCAGCGCCATTACCCGCACGCGGCACAGGCCGATGATCCTGTGCGGGTGATGCTCGAAGGCGTGGTCGCACGCCAGGCCGTTCTCATAGCCCGGTGGCAATTGCTGGGTTTTATACACGGTGTCATGAATACCGACAACATGCTGCTATCGGGTGAAACCATCGACTACGGGCCGTGCGCCTTTATGGACAAATTTGATCCTGCCACGGTGTTCAGTTCCATCGATCATGGCGGTCGTTACGCGTACCGTAATCAACCTCATATCGCGCACTGGAACCTGGGCCGTTTTGCCCAGACCCTGTTGCCGCTGATGGGTGCTGACCAGGATAAAGCCATAGCTTCGGCCCAGGCCGCGATCGATGTCTTCCCGGAGCGGTATCTGGCCGCATACCAAAACGGCATGTTGAAAAAATTGGGCATCAAAGAATTCGCTGCCGGGGACGATCAGCTTATTCAGGACCTGTTGACGCTGATGAATCAGGAAAAGACAGATTTCACGCTGACCTTCCGCCGCCTGTCGGACCTTGCTGGACAGCAGAAATCATCGCAAGGCGGTATCAATTTGATCTTTGAGCTTCCCACTACCTTTACCTCCTGGCTGGATCGATGGCGACTCAGACTCGCCAATGACCCACAGGATAAAACCACCCGGCAATCCGGCATGTACGATGTCAACCCGATCTTTATTGCGCGCAACCACCTGGTCGAAGAAGCAATCGATGCCGCGATCAATCAACAGGACCTGGAGCCTTTCCACACACTCGTTGATATATTGGCGCGTCCCGGAGAATTTGACAGTAAAAGGATACGTTATGCCACGCCGCCGCGTCCCGACCAGGTAGTCAGACAGACTTTTTGTGGCACCTGAGGGCAACACTTCACCTTGGGAAGTAACAGGGAAAATGTCGTGTGCGTGGAAATTTCTTGGCAAAGCAATTTCGGTTACACTGCACCACCACTATAAAAATTGAGAGCATCAAGATGTCTTTACGTTACACCCTACTTGTGGGTGCGCTGCTGATCCTGTTGTCACCGGTCCAGGCAAACGAACTCAATACTGCGATCAAGTCTGACTATGACGGGTATCTCGCCGGGCTGTTTGATCACTTCCATCGAAATCCCGAGCTGTCCGTGGTCGAATTTGATACCGCCAGCCGTATGGCCAGCGAGTTACGCGATGCCGGCTATGTCGTGACCGAGGGCGTTGGCGGTACCGGGGTTGTCGCCATTTTGGAGAATGGTGAAGGCCCGTTGGTCATGATGCGGGCAGACATGGACGGTTTGCCAGTTGAAGAAAAATCCGGGCTACCGAATGCATCCACAAAGCGGCAGAAAAGCCCGATTACCGGTGATACCGTCTTCACCATGCATGCCTGCGGCCACGACGTGCACATTACCAGCCTGGTCGGCACTGCCCGGCAGATGGCCAGGCATAAAGACCGCTGGAGAGGCACCTTGATGCTGGTCGTTCAGCCCGCTGAGGAACGGGTGATCGGTGCGAAGGCAATGAAAGCCGATCAGATCTGGGAACGTTTTGGCGTACCCGATTATGCGCTTGCTTTCCATGTGTCATCAAATGACGTAGCCGGCAAGATCAATGTTTCAGAAGGCAGCCCTTACGCCGGAGCAGATACGGTAGATATCATTATTCACGGCGTCGGTGCGCACGGTGCGCACCCGCACCGCGGCAAAGATCCGATCGTCCTGGGCAGCCAGATCGTGTTGGCATTGCAAACCCTGGTTGCCCGCGAACTGTCACCACGTGACCCCGGGGTGGTAACCGTTGGATCGTTTCACTCCGGCACCAAGCACAATATCATTTCCGACAAAGCACATCTCCAGTTAACCGTTCGCAATACCAGTGTGGAAACACGTGAGTTGCTGCTCAACGGGATCAAGAGAATCGCTGAAAATATGGGACGCGTCGCCGGACTGCCCGAGGATAAGTTGCCCGACGTGATTATCTCTGACGAGAGCGTGCCGCCGGTGGTCAACGACGCGGACCTGGCCCGCCGTTTGAAAAGTGCCTGGGTTGCTGCCATGGGAGAATCGACGGTGACGGATATCCCAACCAAGGGAATGGGCGCGGAGGACTTCCCGTTCTTTTCCGTCGACCCGGCAGTCACGAGTGTTTATTGGGCGATAGGCGGTACACCCGCCGAAGACTTTGAGCGTGAAGCCGCGGGCGGAGAACCGGTGCCGAGTCATCACTCACCCTTGTTCAAGATTGCACCCGAGCCTTCGGTACGCGCAGGTGTCGAATCGACCGTTGTGGCATTGATGGCGTTGATGGGCAGGTCGTAAAACACAGAGCCCGCTATTCCGCAGGGGCACGCGGAATAATCCACAAAAAATCCGATACGGTATACGCGGGGCCGAACTGCGAAAAGCACGCTCAGAAATAAAATGATTTGGTCAGTGTCAGTACAAAGTTCGTATCTGACTCGCCGCCGAGCAGCGCCCCGTTACTATGAATGAGTGCCACGCTGTAATCCAGCAGGTTCCGGTCGTTCACATTCAGGCTGTTACCGTAGCCGGCTTCGTAATACCTGCCATCGAAATCGTCTTCGAAGAAGCCGATTTTTCCATAGATTCCGTTGTGCGTGGCGGTTAGCGCATAGAATTGATAATGTAATTCAGGTCGGTCGAAATTATCATAACTGCCGGTCGCCATATCAAATGACAACCATTTCCAGCTTATCCCCAGGTTCAATTCCAGGTAATTATCATCAAAGCGCCTGGTATAGGTGTAAAGGGTACCGCCAATAAAAAACCCAAACTCTCCACCATCAAAACCATAGCCGCCGTAATAGTCTATTTCGAGGCCCTCTCCGACGTCTGCGCCCCACACACCGAGGTTAAATCCGCCCGCTGTAAAGTCGGCCCCACCAAAGGCGGAAGAACTCTTTTGTGGAACACCTCGATAAATGTACTCACTGTTCCAGCCAATATTGGCTGAGAAATCCTGAGCTGCCACATGTTGATTGTATAGCGCCCCCAACAGGACAATTCCAACGCACAAGATCTTTCCAAACATGGTTCCTCTCCGATTCTGCAGGTCTCAAGATGGGCATCCGATTTGAAGCGTCTGCCCTGAACTTGTTTACTGCAAGAATCGCGCCATGAGAAAATATGCATAAATAACAGATAGATAGAATAATTGACACTGTGAAAAAGTATCGTCGTGTGCACCACAATGAGGCCCAAAAAAAAGAAAGGCGTCATCCCCGCGCAAGCGGGGACCTCCGTGCGTTTTCGTAATCTCAAAAAGAGTGACCGTTTCAGTATTACGAGAGCGTTTGGAGGTCCCCGCTTGCGCGGGGATGACGGTGCCTCTTGCGCGGGGATGACGGTGTCTCTTGCGCGGAGATGACGGTGCCGCTCACGCGGGGATGACGGTGCCTCTTGCGCGGGGATGACGAAGCAAGAACAACGATTTCTTGAACCACAGGTGTTAACAACGTTACTGGAATTTACAGTTAACGTTTTCCAGTCGGCATCTGGTCGTGCTCGGGTAACGAACTCGCAGCCGTGTACCATGCTGGCCTTGAGCCGCAGAATATGTTGTGGCTTGGCTTGATACCGGGGTCGGTATCCAGTGATCCCGCCGGTATAATCATGGCCTGTCCACTTTTCGACAACCACGGCAGTGATGACCCGCAAATGTTGCAAAATGCTGTTGCGAAGTACTTTGTCTCCGGGGGATCGTATTTGCCGACACTTGCTTCACCACTCAGCCAGCCGAAGTCAGCGGGGGCAACAAACAGGTTTGCCGCATGTGCACTGCCGGTAAATTTCCGGCAACGCGAACAGTGACAATATTGGAATATGCCCATGTTGCCTTTTATTTCATAGCTCACTTCATTGCAGAAACAACTGCCACTTACTTTAGTTTCAGACACGTTCATTGCTCACATTTGCAGTTCCATGGGTTGATATCTTTTGTCCTGTATCGAACCGGCTGTTGCCTCTCGAATACCCATGCTCAGTTATTCAGGCGGCGGGACCAGATTTCTGCGCCCAGGATGGTCACCAGCAACGAACCGCCAACGATACCCAGGGCCAATCCATCGAGCGGTACCAACCCCAGTGCTGTCCGCAGGGCAGGCAGCATTATCGTCAGAACCTGTAGCGCCACACTGGCAATGATAATGGCGTTGAGGACATTGTTGCTCACCGTCGCAGTCGTGATCCGGCGGGCCGGATAAACAAAGGCCAACTGGGCAAGAGATTCAAACAGGAACAATGCGGTCTGTACGCTACGCCCCGAGTACGCCATGGCATAAAGCAGAAAGAACACGATCAGGCCCAATCCTGCTTTCAAAAACCCGGTCGTGAGAATAAAATGGACATCCACGCGCGAGAGTAGCGGCGATGACGGCGGTCGGGGGCGTTGCGACATCATCCCCGGGTTACGGTCAATCCCCAAGGCCAGGGCCGGTGGCCCATCGGCAATAATATTGATCCATAGCAGTTGCACCGCGATCAACGGGACCAACAGGTGTCCTTCAGCATCACGCATGCCGAAAACTGCTGCTCCGGTCACACCGATCGCAACCAACAGCACCAGCGCAACATTGGTGGAAAACAGGAAACGGAGGAATTTGAGGATGTTTGCATAAATGCCCCGGCCTTCTTCGACCGCGGCAGCGATGGTCGCGAAGTTATCGTCGAGGAGTACCAGGTCGGCGACTTCACGGCTGACGTCACTGCCCCGCTGCCCCATGGCAACCCCAACGTCTGCCCGCTTTAGAGCAGGCGCGTCGTTGACACCGTCACCTGTCATGGCAACCGTTTCACCATTGGTCTTGAGGGCTTCGACCAAGGCAAGCTTGTGTGCAGGACTGACCCGGGCAAACACGCCGACATCCCGTACCTGTGCTGCCAACTCCTGCCTGTCCAGCCCATCAAGCTGGTCTCCGGTCATCACCTTTTCGGAGCTGATTCCGATTGATCGGGCTATGGCACCAGCCGTGGCGGGGTGGTCACCGGTGATCATCATGACCCGGATTCCGGCACCCTGCGTGGCCCTGATAGCATCAGCCACCTCCGGCCTGGGAGGATCCCACAGCGAGACAATACCTAACCATTTATCAGGCGTATCGCTGTCACCATCCGCCCACGCCAGGCCGAGCACCCTGGATCCTTGTGCGGCGGCAATTTCGATTTTCTCCTGCCACGCCATACGCGCAGCAGGTGAAAGTTGGCTACGTTCCAACAGTACCTCGGTCGCACCCTTGAAATAGGACACCGGTCGATCATTTTCCAACACGGTGACACGCATGTATCGCCAGGCAGCATCGAACGGCTTGACGGATTGTCGCGGATAACGCTCGCGCATGCCTGCAGGGTCGATACCGTGCTGCTCTGCATATTTATACAGGCCAATTTCCAGCGGATCACCCAGGTCGCTGTCAACTTCCGCATCGGACGCGAGTACGATCGCCATTAGCGCCCGTTGCTGGTCGGTCACATCGATGTCGTGGACCCTCATCGTATTCTCGGTGAGTGTGCCAGTCTTGTCTGTCGCGATCACCGTTACCGACCCCAGCGTTTCCACCGCGGCAAGCCGGCGGACCACGGCCTTACGGGCCGCCATCCGGGTGGTGCCCAGGGCCAGGGTAAGCGTCAGGACGGCGGGGAGTCCCTCCGGGACTGCGGCCACGGCGACCGCTACTGCGAACAACAGCGCCTCATCGATATGTTGTATACCTTCAATACCCACGCCTGCCACAAACAGCACAACCGCGATTGCGGCCACCCAGCGCGCAATCCGGTGTCCGAATAGGGCCAGCCTGCGTTCGAGTGGCGTTGGCTCGGTCACCACACCTGCAAGCATGCCGGCAATCCGGCCCATGGCAGATGCCTGGCCGGTCCTGGTCACGTTCATCCAGCTTATCCCGCGCACCGCCAAAGTTCCTGCAAACACTTCATCGCCAGGCGCGCGTTCCATTGGTATCGATTCGCCGGTAAGCATGGATTCATCGAGCGTCAGCCCCGACTCGCCGGTAATGCTGCCGTCGGCGAAAACCCGGTTTCCCGCTTCGACCCGGACATGGTCACCGGGTACCAGTTCCGAAGTAGGCACTTGCACCAGGTTTCCGTCACGACGGACCCAGGCAGTGGGTGAGGAAAGTTTCTTCAGATGTGCCAGGGCATCCTCTGCACGGTACTCCTGCCATACGCCCATGATGGTATTGAAAGCCAGGATCACCACGATCGCGATCGACTCGAAGGGCCATCCATAGCTCCCCTCGAAGACCCAGACCAGGGCGTCAAACGCCAGTGCGAATATAAGAATGTATATGATCGGACTTTTTAATTGGCGCAGCACACGCTCCCACCACGGTGAGCGCCGGGGCTCCGGCAATACGTTTGCACCATGTGAGACGAGCAGTTCGGCAGCCTGTTTTGAACTCAGTCCGGTGTCATGGGTCATCTTGATCGACACCCCGCATAACGTGCCAAAGCTGCGAGAGGTGATCTGGTACGGTAGGTATTTTCCCAATGTGTTTTTCTTTCAGGCATATCCATGATCCATTTGCCGGGTCAGCGGCGAGCTACAACCAGAAGGATACCCCCTAGTATCACCAGGGTCGACAGCGTCAATCGAAGCGTGATGGACTCGCCGACAAACACCACACCGCCCAGGGCCGCAATCGCCGGCACTGATAATTGGACGACCGCCGCCACTGTCGTCGAAAGACCAGCAAGCGCCATATACCAGATCGTGTAACCGACCCCCGATGCGATGGCACCGGATAAAACGGCCAATACAACACCCGTGAACGAGAACTGCATGTTGTCCAGGGTTGCAATCAGCAGGACCATGACAAACGGTATCGTGCGGAGGAAATTATAGCTTGTATCTGCAAGCGGGTTGATGGAACCGCGACCCTTTAAAGTGTATATCCCCCATGCAAGCCCGGCGACTGTCATCAATATGAACCCTTCCAGGGAAGGTGAGGAAACCCCCGGTAACACCAGGTACACGAGCCCGGCAAAAGCAAGCACGACCCCCAGCCATTCTGTCAAACGCAGTCGGCTTCCGGTGACCAGCGACGACATGATCATCGTCATCTGTACCGAACCAAAAAGAATCAGCGCGCCGGTTCCCGTATCCAGAGAAATATAAGCAAGGGAAAAAGTGATCGCGTAAACGAAAAGCATACTGCTGGCCGTCCAGCTACCCATTGATGACGGGTCTGTGCGCCTGTTGACGCCCTTTAGGATCAGCCACAACACTGCGGCAGCGGAAAGCAAACGAACAATGGTGAAACCCGGTGCATCAATTGAACCCGTGCCCAGCGCCAATCGGCATAATACGGAATTTGCTGCAAATGCAGTCAAGGCCAAAACCGTTAATATCAGTGTTCTTAAGACAAAATGTCCGGTTTTTGTTTTTGTTGCCATTTTATTTCCAGGCTGGTTACAACACCGTTCAAACTTTCAGGACCGGTAGCAATAATCATTTGTCACAGGTTAATAATGACATTAACGTTACCACGACGATCACGGGAAAAAATGATGACGGCCAAAACTGCCTGGGTCCAGACCCTGAAATACCTTCGCCATTCGTGGCGCCAGGTCTTGAATACACACCTCATTTTTACCGCCCTGGGCGTCATTGTGTTCTCACCGCTTGTTGGGTTTACCGGCCAGCTTTTAGTTGAACTTTCCGGACAGACGGCACTGGCGGACCTGGACATAGTTTACTTTCTGCTGTCGCCGCCCGGTCTGATCGCACTGATCGTGTTTTCTGCCCTGACAACCGGAATCCTGGCTTTTGAACAAGCTACCATGATGCTGCTGGCCAAAAACATGATGGATGGCCGACGCATGGATACAATTGAAGCGTTGCTGTTTGTCGCGGTACGCTCACACAAATTGTTGTTGTTTACGGTCAGGCTGGTTGCCCGGGTGTTGTTGCTCACGCTGCCATTCCTGGCGGTAGTGGCCGGGATCGCCATTTTGTTTATCACCGACTACGACATCAATTATTACCTTGCGGAAAGACCCGCCCCATTCTGGATCGCGGCCATACTGATGGTTGTTGTACTTGCAGCCATGGTGCTTTTGTTGGTGCAAAAACTGATTGGATGGTTGCTGGCTCTGCCGATGGAACTGTTTGGCGGCATATCAGCAACACAATCCTTCAGCGAGAGTGTGCTTGCAGCACGTGGTATTCGGTGCTTGATTTTTGGCATGCTGGCAAGCTGGACCGGCATTATGGTCCTGCTTGGAACGGCACTGCTCGGCGTAATCAGGCTCCTTGGATCCTGGGCAATCCAGGGAATGGGCGAGTCCATATCCCTGCTCGTAGTCCTGTTGGGTGGACTTTCCATGCTTTGGATGCTCGGAAACTTCCTGGTGACGACCTTTGCCTCCAGCAGCTTTGCCTGCCTGGTCATGGCGGTGTATCGACAATACGGCCCGGCATACAACCAGGTCTGGAAAAGGTCCCGATGGCAATTGGATGGGAAGGCGTCCTTTGGATTTACCAACCGGAATATTGCAGTTGTATTGATCGCCGGTGTGTTGATGGCCGTGCTGACAGGATCATGGTTGATCAACGACATTGAGTTTGAGAATGAAGTCACAATAATCGCCCATCGCGGTGCCGCTGGAAAGACGCCGGAAAATACACTGACGGCGTTTCAACAGGCAATTGAAGATGGCACGGACTGGATCGAACTCGATGTACAGGAAACAGCCGACGGCGAAGTCGTGGTTATCCATGACAGTGACTTCATGAAGCTCGCTGGCAACAAGCTGAAAGTAAAGGATGCGACCCTTGAACAAATGCGTAATATCGATATCGGTAGCTGGTTCGACCCGTCGTTTTCGATCGACCGGGTGCCCACCCTGACCGAAGCCCTGGAGGCCGCGCGGGGCAAGGTAAATGTCGTCATCGAACTGAAGTACTACGGGCATGACAAAATGCTCGAACAACGGGTCGTGGATATTGTTGAAGACGCCGGCATGGAAAATGAAATAGCCATCATGTCGCTCAACCATGGCGGGATCAGGAAGATCCGCGCGTTGCGCCCGGACTGGAACATCGGTTTATTATCAGCAAGGGCAATCGGGAACATTACACGTCTTGACGTCGACTTCCTGGCCGTGGCCACGGGCATGGCAACCAGCGTTTTTGTAAGACGTGCACACCAGGCGGGCAAGCAGGTGTTCGTCTGGACCGTCAATTCCCCCATGGTCATGTCGCGCATGCTGTCAATGGGGGTAGATGGCATCATCACCGATGAACCCGAAAAGGCGCGGTACATGTTGACGGAACGTTCAGAAATGAACTCGGTGGAACGCCTGCTGATCTACACGGCGATACTGTTCGAGCAACCGTTTACGCCACGCCGATACCGGGATAACTCACCCTGATCTGCGATGTTGTCCAGATGAATCATCCCCTGGTTGAAATTGTAAGCTTCGGATTGATACCACTTCACAACCATTTGCGTACCCTGCTTTTGTACAAGACAAACTCATCGCCAAATACCCGGTGAAGCGCCTGTTCTTCGGGGGCTATTTGAAACCTGTTCATATAGACCACGTATACCGCCGGTACCAGCAACAGTGCCAGTATGTGCGCCAAGTAGACACCCCAGCCCACGAGAATCAGGACAAACCCCAGGTACATCGGGTTTCGCGAGAAACGATATATCCCTTTACTCACAAGAGAGGTAGCCGCGTTGGGATTGCGCGGATTCACGGTTGTCATGGCACGATAAAAAGACAGCAGGCCCAGACCACAGATAAGCAAACCTGCCAAAACCAGGAAGGCAGCAAGCATGTTTTTCGCCGCAAAAGCCAGCACAAATTGTGGAAATAACCAGGACAACACCCACATCACGGCGGCTAAGACGCCTGCCAGGATCAATGGTGGAATTTTCAGATGCATGGTGATGTCATTTCAATTCCGGGGCAATTCCCAAGCCGTGTGCAAGTCTGCCAGACACGCGGCGGATATACGACACCGCGATAGATTTCCAACATTAACCCGGACATTTCACCAAGGATCCGGGATTTGCGCTGTAGCTGGCGAAACAGTTTGGTCGATCGTTTGCAGAATCATAGCCGTAGCTATGGTTCAAGAAGGATCGAGCGAAATGTGAAGCCAGATGCTGTGCAAAACCGGATAGGACAAACTGTAAAGCCAGAAATACCCAAAACACGCTCACACGCTTGACGATACAACAAATTTATCATTATACGGTCCGCCTTGGTGAAATGTCCGGGCTAACCCGCTATCCATATTATTGTCCTGCTCATGTGCAACCCCCAGTAAAAATACTGCACCAGTCAAAGTCGGCGTTCGTTTGTGGCGTATTGAGTTAACACCTATACTTTTTGTAATGATATCCCATTACCCGCGATTTATATCCCACCCAGTAAATCCCGCTCGTTTGTGCGTTTTGCTGATGGTCACCATGGTTTGGAGCACACTTTCTTCTTTGGCCGTCGCAAAAACTCTTCGTTTCGAAGTCAGCTCCGTTGTAGAGCTTCGGGCAGTCATTGGAGACTTGGAGAACCAGGATTTGGACGCTCTGGACCTCGTTATAATCGACATGGCGGAGGGGGAATACCTGTTTGACGAGTTGCTAAGCACAGGCGGCACATTGCCCCAACTCCCGGTTGCAACCGTCATTATCAGGGCAAAATCAAACGCCAGGGTTACATTTATTGGTGGTGGCCCCGGTTCGAATTTCCGGTTTGCCAACGTAACGCCGGCGGTCGGTAACTCCCGGGCCATCCTGGAGCTTCAGAAAATTACCTTTCGTGATTTTCATACCGCGGGTAACGGCGCAATTGTCGAAGTGGATCCGGGTCCGGATCTTGGCAAGCCGTCCGCCCGCCTTAAGGGTTGCATTATTGAGGACGTAAGCGCAGCAGACGGTGGCGTTGGTTTTGCCTTCGGGGATGATGTGGCGTTGACCATTGTCAAATGCAAAATCAACAGGGCGTCGGCTTCCGTAAGCGGTGGCGTTGTCAGCGTTATAAACGGCGCCAGTCTTTTTTTTGATCTAAACCTGGTTACCCGTGCCACTTCGTTTCTCCGCGGAGGTGCAATTTATACGGATGGCGCCAAACATGTAATTGCCGCCCATAATACCGTTGATAAAAGCAGCACCCGGTCAGAATTGGGAGGCAACGTTTATATCAAGGGAGAGATTGTAAAAATCAACGATAATCACTTTAAACTTGAAGCCGGCAGCGATGGCGACATGGTCGCCGCTGCGGGTGGTCCTGACGGTGCTTCGGTTGTATTGAATGGTAATACGATTACCGTCGTCCCCCCTGGCGGGGCCGGTATAACCCTATTGAACAGTTCACTGGTCGGCGCGGATCTCAATGCGGCGTTGAACCTGATCCAGGTACGCGGAGGCAGTCCATGTGTGAACCATCCATTTGCCAGTACTGACGATAAGTTTATCAGCAACGGCGGCAGTGTAAGCAACGGTCTGGATTGCGCCAGCCTCGATCACCTGCTCGACCGTTTTCCCGTGAATCTTGAACTGGAGGATGAATTTCCTCTCAGGGGCGTACCCGGTGATGCCAGCCCCGCCGTTGATATCCTGGATGAACTCATCGACCGGCAGCAAAATCAACCCGGCGTAAGTGACCTGCAGGACTACGCCGTGAGCGGTGACGCGATCCCGCTGGAAACACTTCCGTGTGGCTACAGGGATATCCGGGGCCTGGCGCGTCCACAGGACGGTGACGGTGATGGTATTTTTGGCTGTGACGCCGGTGCTTACGAGCTGCAGGGCGGCGCTGATATCGGGGCTGCGCAAAGTGGCGCCTATTATGATTTTGCCCACAGCGGCGAAGGCTATTTCGCCGAAATGCTGGGCGGTGGCAGAGCCGTTGTTGGCCTGTTCACCTTTAAACGCGATGGCAGTGGTCCGGTCTGGTATACCGGTCTGGGGCAGGTCAACGGTAACAGCATCGTGGTGGATGAACTGTCACTGGCCAAGGGTGGAGTTTTTGGTTCAGATTTTGATGCATCAAGTATTACCAATACACCGGTTGCGGGTTTTTCGGCCATTTATTCCGACTGCAGATCGGTGGAAACGCCCGGCCGTTGGGTCGTCGACCCGATTGAGTTCCTCGACCTCAGGGATCCACTGGGAGCGGTATCGGATGAGGAACTGGATACATTGCTGGAGGAACAGATCCTGGTCAACAAACGCCTCAGCCAGATTATCAGCTGCGCACCAGGCATTGAAGCGCAGTCTGTCAACGCCTATCGTAGCGGCACGTACTATGATCCGGCACGCAGCGGAGAAGGCATTTTCGTGGAGGTCCTGACCGACGGGACCGTCGTGGTTATCTGGTATACCTTCGACCCGCTGGGTAATCACATGTGGATACTCGGAACAGGTACGCTGGAAGGCAACAAGGTGACCATCGAGGCCAGGTATCCAACCGGCTTTACGCGATTTGGAGCATTATTCGACAAAAACGAGATTGTCATGTCCGACTGGGGTCGTTTTACCCTGGAATTCACCGGCTGTCATACATTGTTGTTCAGTTACAAATCCGATATCGATGCTTATGGCGAAGGCCACTATAATTACACCCGGTTAACGCAATTGGCAGGAACCGGCTGCCCAGCATCATAATTAGACAGGCTAGTCAAAATCCACCGGCAGCGGTCAGCCTGATAACGGCCAACCGCCCAAGCCCCTGGGTCTGTTTAAATACCGCGAATCAATCTGATCTTATCTTCAGGAATTTCCAGCCATTCGAGAAAAGACTGGTGCAGATCAGGAAACCTCGACTCGAATGCCTTGTGCCAGGCACTCATGGTTCCATCATCAAGACCGATCTCCCGAAACAGCAACACCCATTTCTCTTTGTTTGTAAGCTCATTACTCATATCATTCTCCGTTTGTTCAATACAATAATATAGACGGCCTGCAACCGTCGATACCTATTCTGAAGTATGAAGTTATAGACAGGTCAAATACTTTGACGAACAGAATTCCATTGTGGGGATTACCGCTTTTGCATTTCACCCACAGATTGCGCCGGCCACCAGAAGGCAGAGCATGGGCCGGTGTTATCGTTACGTTCGTTGACCTGGATCATCAGGTCAACCAGCACAAAAGCGTATGAATGGCAGGCCGGTCTGCAGTATGAATTCACCACGATGTTGAGTTCATCATTGGTCACACCTGCAGCCCAAATCATGTGATTGTCCCCCATGGACTCCACCACCTCATCAGTTGCAATGATGGGTATATCGGGATACCTGGCGAGTGAGTGCTCAATATATGCTGAGCTGTCCGTGGCTTTTAATGAAACCTCAATTTGCCCGCCAGTCTCATCATTTGAAAACACGATATCTGAGCCCAAGCGGCATAAAATATCCCCCAGTCCACCAGGGCCTTATCAATAACGTTCCCTTGTAGAGTCCGAGACAGAAACAGTAGAAGAAAGGCGAGCCAATGACAACCGGGTGTTTAGCTCAATCCCTCCGCCCCAATACAACCGTGAATTGCAGTCAGCCGAATGAGGATTCTGAAGAGAGTTCGGGTAATAACCTGACGTTGATTGGCGCACTTTGCCCACAGCGCTTTGAGAGTATGGCCATTGCTCTTTACAAGACCACATACGAATACTTTCTGTATTTGTTTGGATCATGGGATTGCTCTCGCACAAAGCTCTTCAAGCACCTTCAAATTCACCTGCGGCATATGTACGCCACCGCCCCGAGACGACATTACTCTACCAGATCGTTCAGGAGTACTGGCCGGAGTTTCAGGCCGAACTGGCCAGCCATGGCAAGAACTTACCGGCATACGTCACAAAAGAATTCGACGAGTTCTTGAAATGTGGAAGGCTTGAATTTGGCTTTTTAAGGGTCAGGTGCGAGGCTTGCCATGATGAGCGGCTCGTGGCGTTCAGCTGTAAGAAACGCAGTTTTTGCAGCAGTTGTGGTGCGCGCCGAATGGTAAACAGTGCCGCCCTGCTGGTAGACGAAATCCTGCCGCATCAGCCCATGCGCCAATGGGTGCTCAGTGTGCCGTTTCCATTGCGCTTTCTATTGGCCAGCCAACCGGCCGTCATGGGCAAGGTGCTGGGCATCGTCTACCGCGCCATTGCCACGCATCTGAGCCACAAAGCCGGTTACACCAAAGCCACGGCACAGGCTGGCGCAGTCACACTAATCCAGTGTTTTGGCGGCGCCCTCAATTTGAATATTCACTACCATTTATTATTCCTGGATGGTGTTTACATCGACAGTGCCGACAAATCCCTGCTGCGGTTTCGCCGGGTCAAGGCGCCAACGAATGATGAACTCACACAATTGACGCACACCATCGCCCACCGCGTTGCCAGGTGTCTGGAACGTCAGGGCTTGCTGGAGCGGCCATTTCCAGACTGGTCTCTCTGATACCCAAACCAAGAGTTAATCTCACCCGTTTTCATGGCATATTCGCCCCGAACAGCAAGTACCCGGCACTGGTGACACCGGCCCAACGAGGCAAAGGCAATAAGGTCAAAATACCAAAAGGGACACAAGACCAAACCCCTGCCGAAAAACGGGCTTCAATGACGTGGGCAAAGCGGTTGAAGCGGGTTTTTGATATCGATATTGAAACCTGCGATAAGTGCGGTGGTAACGTCAGAATCATTGCTTGTATTGAAGACCCGGCAGTGATCCGCAAGATACTCGCTCACCTGGATGAGAAAGCGGCTACAACGGTTACAGCCCAGTTGCCACCATGCCGGGACCCGCCGGCAACGGGGTTGTTTGATTGAAGGAGTGAAACCGGTATTTCGAAAAACTGGCTGTTCCCTACAGGAAGCGGCACGATATCTGTCGCCCCGGGTGCAGAAATTTGCTAAATGAACGCTGTTACGGGATAGATTTTATCGCTGGTAGCTCCATTTTTGTGAGATTTCACGGCAATCTGACTGTAAAGCGTGAAAAGCTGACGTAGAAAACTGCTTCAGTACTTGTCAGATTCATGAAAAAGGGCTTTTATGCTGCTTATACTCGGTCTTGTGATCTTGCATTTGATAAAGGACACCAATCGGTGGCCTTTGGTTTTTTCTGTTTCGGTGCTTCCTTTTGGCACACGAAAAACGTCTATACTCCGAAGAAGATGATTAACAGGACGTCTATGAGGTTTGTAGCTGCCACTGTAGTGGCACTGTTCGTAACCCTCAGCACCGACACCCTGGCCGCTCTTGTTCTCTCCGCTGGATACAATATCGGCGCGACATGTGACGAGGGCAATACCGCGGACGGAGAAGGCTGTTCGTCAGCTTCCCTGAACCGGGCATCGGGCGCCAGCCTGGAATATGTCGGTGTGACCAACACTGAAATCACTGTGCAAATAAGTAATCCGATGGCACGGAATCTCTCGGTGGTTGAAGTACCCATCTATGCGCAATATGACCCCATGAATCCCGGCGCACCTATCTACACGGGGACTGGCGAAGGCGCTTTTTCAATACCACGCTTCGATGGAAACCGCGACCGTTACTACGCCGCTTTTCAGATGATCGATGCTGCTGACAAAGGGCCCATCGGTGTGGCCCAACACGTAAGTGATCTGTCCGGTCTGGATAGAACCGGTCGTCAATTTGGTTTCCCGACGCGCTCCAGCATCAAAGGGCTCCTTGCCGCACACCAGGGTGAGTCGGACGCCGTTGCACTGGGCGTCAGGCACATCGGGTTCAACGTGGGCCCACAAAACATTCTCGATCTGGGGAATCCCAATCCCCGGGCAACCTGGGACGTGGACGGCCAGGCGATTCCGGTCAATGTGAATTTCCTTAACGCGCTCGATGGCGTGGTCCGCTTCTACACGGATGCGGGTGTGTCGGTAACCTTTCGGTTCAGTAATCAGATCGGGAGTAATCCCGATCCCGGTAATCCACTCGTACACCCCGACACCGATATCAGCGCACCCCGCCCGCTGGGCTTCGGCGCATTCAACCTGACGGATGAACAGGGGTATCGGCATCTACGCGCGGCTGTGGAGATCCTCGCCGAGCGTTATTCGAATCCGGGTGGCAATCATGGCTGGGCTCCACGCGTGGTGGTCGGCAATGAAGTCGACATGCACTGGGATTGGTACAACATCGGACTGATGTCCGAATCAGACTTCCAGTTGCAGTATGAGAGAGCACTCCGGCTCGTCGACCTGGCATTGCGAAAATACCATGACGGTTTTCGTGTCTACATCAGCCAGACGTTGTTCTGGAACGACCGGGCGCCCTGGCTCAACGATTTGCAATCGGTGACATCACGTTCGCTGATCGAAGGTTTGAATGCACTGACGAAAGCTCGCGGTGATTTCCCCTGGGGCATTGCCAAACACCCCTACCCCTACCCGCTCGGTGAGCCCCGCTTCTGGACCGAAACGGACTCAACGCTGAGTTTTGACGCCAGTATCGTTACCCCCAACAACTTTGAGATCGTGCCGGCATTTCTCCGGCAGGAGCACTTGCTGTTTGCCGGGCAGCCCCGCGGAATCGCACTGGACGAGCAAGGTTTCCACACACCGGGCACATCGGATGGTGAGGAGATTCAAGCGGCCGCATTCGCCTACGCATTCCACAAGTTCAGAAACATGCCCGAAATTGAGACCTTTACCCTGTTCCGGCAACAGGACAACAGCTTCGATCTGGGACTCCGACCTGGATTGTGGACCCAGGGCACACGGGACACCCCCGGAGTGTTCGATCCCACCGGACAGAAGAAGCTTATCTACGATGTATTTCGCTTTGCGGACACCCCCGGTTGGAGAAATGCCTTTGCCTTCGCCCTGCCCATCATTGGCAGGGCATCCTGGGATGATGCACTGCCTGCGCGAACGCGCATCAACTTCCAGTTCAACGCAGACACGGAAGGATGGGTCGCCAGTTCAGGCATCCGCTTTCTTAACACAGAAACAGACCAATTGGCGGGCATGAGCACGAATGCAGATCCACTGCTGTCCCACGCGTATGTATTCCTGGTCGGCAGCATGGCACCCAGGGTCTACCTGCGTCTTACAACATCGGCTGGCACAAGAGGTACGCTTTTCTGGACCACCAGCAGTCAGGCCACATATTCGCAGGCCTTCACCATTGTCGGGGATGGCGAACCCCACCTGTACGAACTCGACTTGTCGGACCATGTCGATTGGATAGGGGAGGAAATTCTCGAACTTGGATTCCGCCCGATGAACGCCGCCGGTGACTTCAAAATTGATTTTATAGTGGCACCGAGCATCGTGAGTGACCTGGACAATGATGGCGCCAACGACATAGCGGAGTCCGGTGATGATCTTGACAAGGATACCTTTCCGAACTTCCTGGATCCGGATTCCGATGGCGATGGCGTGCCGGATGCAATCGAGTTCCAACTAGGCACAGATGCCTATGATCCATTTGAGACCCAACGCCGGTCGCGCTGACTCTGCATGGCGAGCCGATCCAGCCCTCCCGCAACGCTGCCGACATCGCCGCTGCCATACACGAAATGAAAGTCATACCACACCGCAACCGTTATCGTGCTGAACAGGCTTAATTTAGTGCCATTCATGGGTGTCCCGACCTTTGTCCCAACCATTTTATCGGTCTCAGTGGCCCGTGAAAGCTTGCTGTTGTGAATCCATGGAGGCGTTAACCATGGCCCGGACGTTTTCGAGCCTGGCATTGGCCGGAATATCGCATCCTGACTGAAGAATGAACCGTAGTTGACAGCGTCCCCACCACCGATGCGCCCGTAGGCCTCGATCATTGCTCGCGTGGCCATAGCAGGCGTACTGACGAAATCGGCCATGGAAGTTCCGGTAGTGAAAGCGGCAAAACCGTTGTACTCAAGTACCACCGGAACCCTGTCGGGACGTTCGAGAGAGACTGCTTTAAATATGCGAGACTTGCGTTCTTCCAGCATAGAGATTCTATCCATTGATCTACTCCTTTTCCCGTTTTTGTGCGGGATTGGGGCGGACACATTGCGCCTGGTCAATCAGTCAAGCAGGCCAACGCCAACAGGCTGGACCGCACCATCACGATTGCCCTGATCATCGCCGTGGCCTATTTCAGCTATGACAAGTTCGTCCTGGGCCCGCCACCCGGTCAGAATTGGGAGGCAACGTTTATATCAAGGGAGAGATTGTAAAAATCAACGATAATCACTTTAAACTTGAAGCCGGCAGCGATGGCGACATGGTCGCCGCTGCGGGTGGTCCTGACGGTGCTTCGGTTGTATTGAATGGTAATACGATTACCGTCGTCCCCCCTGGCGGGGCCGGTATAACCCTATTGAACAGTTCACTGGTCGGCGCGGATCTCAATGCGGCGTTGAACCTGATCCAGGTACGCGGAGGCAGTCCATGTGTGAACCATCCATTTGCCAGTACTGACGATAAGTTTATCAGCAACGGCGGCAGTGTAAGCAACGGTCTGGATTGCGCCAGCCTCGATCACCTGCTCGACCGTTTTCCCGTGAATCTTGAACTGGAGGATGAATTTCCTCTCAGGGGCGTACCCGGTGATGCCAGCCCCGCCGTTGATATCCTGGATGAACTCATCGACCGGCAGCAAAATCAACCCGGCGTAAGTGACCTGCAGGACTACGCCGTGAGCGGTGACGCGATCCCGCTGGAAACACTTCCGTGTGGCTACAGGGATATCCGGGGCCTGGCGCGTCCACAGGACGGTGACGGTGATGGTATTTTTGGCTGTGACGCCGGTGCTTACGAGCTGCAGGGCGGCGCTGATATCGGGGCTGCGCAAAGTGGCGCCTATTATGATTTTGCCCACAGCGGCGAAGGCTATTTCGCCGAAATGCTGGGCGGTGGCAGAGCCGTTGTTGGCCTGTTCACCTTTAAACGCGATGGCAGTGGTCCGGTCTGGTATACCGGTCTGGGGCAGGTCAACGGTAACAGCATCGTGGTGGATGAACTGTCACTGGCCAAGGGTGGAGTTTTTGGTTCAGATTTTGATGCATCAAGTATTACCAATACACCGGTTGCGGGTTTTTCGGCCATTTATTCCGACTGCAGATCGGTGGAAACGCCCGGCCGTTGGGTCGTCGACCCGATTGAGTTCCTCGACCTCAGGGATCCACTGGGAGCGGTATCGGATGAGGAACTGGATACATTGCTGGAGGAACAGATCCTGGTCAACAAACGCCTCAGCCAGATTATCAGCTGCGCACCAGGCATTGAAGCGCAGTCTGTCAACGCCTATCGTAGCGGCACGTACTATGATCC
>Ga0255052_10001019_pt1 | contig 21596 bp, 23 predicted proteins | sample JV7_2_21_MG_FD_188632 | JGI IMG/M metagenome (GOLD analysis project Ga0255052, IMG submission 188632) | Seawater microbial communities from Jervis Inlet, British Columbia, Canada - JV7_2_21 | ecosystem: Environmental > Aquatic > Marine > Inlet | place: Canada: British Columbia | collected... | reverse complement strand
TCAATTTCTTCATCGCGTATCGCAATCGGCTTTTGGCGGTCTCCCGGTTCACGCCCGTCACCTGGGCAATGACATCGAGGCTCAGGCCGGCTTCTTCATGTAATAGAAAAACGTCGCGTTGTTCTTCGGGCAGCCTGGTCAGCGCCGCGAACAGGCGTCGTCGCGCCAGCGCTTTTTCGGTACTGACATCAGGTTCGTCCAGCGGACTCACGGCGTCCTCAGGGTCGAGCGTCGCGTTCGAGGCATGTCGCTTGTTGCGGCGAACGTGGTCAATAAAGCAGTTGTGGGCGACCCGATACAGGAAAGTGCTGAATTTGGCGGTGGGCCGGTAATTGTGCCTCGATCTGATGATTCTGCTCCAGACTTCCTGGAAGATGTCCTCAGCCGCTGCGCGATTCAGGGACAGGCGCAACAGGTAACGATAAAGCGAATCCTTGTGGCGGCGGTACAGCACCTCGAAGGCGGCGGTATCACCTTCCTTGTAGCGCAGCATCAATGCCGAATCTTCCGGGGTCGTGCCCATGGACCGAGAATAAGCGAGTGTCGCTGCGCGGGAAAGCGGTTCATTCGCAACCAGCGATCCTGACAGCGCCGCGCGCATTGAAAGCACCGCGGTGACCGGCTCGGCCGCCGATCGTGACCTGTAAGTCATTGATTTATAGTCGGTAGAGAGAATCCCATCAGTTTGTTTAACGGCTCGGCTGTCGCTGCAGGGTTAATTTTCTGCGGTCTTAAGCTTGCAATGTCGATGCTTAGTGTTATAGTCAACTACAACACTATGTCACCAGGGGTCGCGGAGCGCTCATTGCATCGACGATCCGTATCAGGAACAAGGTCATGAGCTCAAAGAATCTACCGGGCGTGAGCGGCATCGTGGGACTCGCTGTGTTGGCGCTCCTCGTCGTCGCGCTCGTCGCCGCTCAGGCACGCGCGAATTTACCGGGTGACGCAGCGCTGTCTGGCGCATTCGAAGTCTCGGCGAACGTCAGTGCGCTGCCAGTCAGCGCCCAATTGCAACGACTCGAGACGCTACCCATCATACTCAATACCGTCATCACGCTATTGGCGGACGTTTCTGCTGACGATCCTGCTACCGTGGATTCGCGCGGCCGGCACCATCGTCGTGTCTGCCGATTGAAGCACAACAATAACTAATGGCAGGTATCGGATACGCAATGGACCCCAAGTGGAACGAAGATCTCCCGATTTATCGGCAGCTGCGCGATCGGGTCGTGGCGATGATTCTGGAGGAGGTGTTGCGAGATGGCGATGCACTGCCCTCCGTCCGGAATGTAGCAGCGGAATACCGCCTTAATCCCCTCACCGTTCTCAAAGGGTACCAGGAACTGGTGGACGAAGGCCTGGTGGAGAAAAAGCGCGGTCGTGGCATGTTCGTTACTGATGGGGCGCGTGTTCAGCTTATGAAAGACGAGCGGCAGCGGTTCCTCGAAAAGGAATGGCCGGAAGTTGCGGCCTCTATTGCCAGGCTGGGCCTGGACGCGCAAACCCTTCTGCAGGACATAGCGGCGCGGAAATCGTCACGAGCGGGGGGCAGCGATGACTAGTCTCGTTAGCGCACGTAATGTTTCGAAAAACTTCGGCGCAATTCGAGCTGTCGATGACGTCAGCTTCGAGATCGAGCAGGGCAGGATTACCGGCCTGATCGGGCCCAACGGCGCCGGCAAAACGACGCTGCTGAAGGCCGTACTGGGCCTGACAGAATGCCAGGGCAGTTTGTCGGTACTCGGTCTGGACCCTTTCCGCCAGCGCAAGGAGTTGCTGCAGAATATTTGCTTCATCGCCGACGTAGCCGTGCTGCCGCGCTGGATTCGCGTCTCGCAGCTGCTGGACTTCATCGAACATATTCACCCGAAATTTTCCCGCAGCCGGGCAGAAAATATGCTTGGTGAAACGAAAATACCGTCGACCGCAAAAGTGCGGGAACTATCGAAAGGCATGGTGACGCAATTGCATCTTTCGATTATTACCGCTATCGACGCAAAGCTGCTGGTGCTCGACGAACCGACGCTGGGCCTCGATATCATCTTCCGTAAGGAGTTTTACGGCAATCTTCTGAGTGACTATTTTGACGGAGAACGCACCATACTGATTACTACGCATCAGGTAGAGGAGATCGAAAACCTTTTGACAGACGTCATGTTTATCAACGATGGAAAAATCGTGCTGGACGCCGGCATGGACGAACTGCCGGAGAAATATGTTGAACTCATGGCATCCGGCGAACAGGCAGATCGTGCCAGGCACCTGAACCCGATATTCGAGCGCGACGTGTTCGGTAAGAAAGTCCTGACGTTCGAGGGGGTCGGACGCGAGCAGTTACAAGGGCTGGGAGAGGTCCGAACACCGGCTATCGCTGACCTGTTCGTCGCGAAAGTAAAAGGAGCGACGGCATGATCGGCAATCAGGTGGCGTTAATTCGGCGCGAACTATGGGAACATCGCTCTATCTATGTGACACCCCTCGTCATTGGCCTGATCGTAGCCGTGATGTCGGTGACCGGTCAGGTCGCTATTTCGGCGATGGACCATGCGGTCGATATCGCAATTCTGGGCGCAAGCAATCTCGGTGCACATGAACGAGCGGCCGCCATCAACGTCTTGATGATTAGTATTGCCAGTCTGTTTGTGCTGGCGATGTGGGTGTTGACCGTGTTCTATTCGCTGGACTCCCTGTACGCGGAACGCAAGGATCGGAGCATTTTGTTCTGGCGCTCCGTACCCGTAACTGACGCAGAAACTGTAGTGTCGAAATTATCCGTGGCGCTGCTGGTAATACCGTTAGTGACGTTTGCAGTAATCGCGGCAACGCACTTGCTGGTGCTGCTTATTTCGAGTGTCTGGGTGGGCATCAGGGGCGGCAATGCCTGGCACCTGATCTGGAGTGCCGCGCCGCTGCTCGACAACTGGGCAGCGACACTGATCTTCGTGCTGGCGCTGCCGCTCTGGCTCTCGCCGTTCGTCGGCTGGTTCCTGCTGGTTTCCGCCTATACCAAGCGCTCGCCCCTGCTGATCGCCTTTCTGCCCATTATCCTGCTGCCCATGCTTGAAAGAAGCCTGATCGGCAGTTCGGTGTTTGCAGAGGCGATCTTTATCCGGACCGGCAAGATGCCACTGCTCGATGGCATCAATGCGGGCGAATTCCTGCAGGGTGAAGAGAATCTTCATAAGCTGACGGAGTCGGGAATCAGCCTGATGTCCATGATCGATCTCGGCGCTTTTCTGAGTAGCAGCGGATTGTGGCTGGGTATTCTGGCTTGCGGCCTTTTCACGACAGCGGCGATATACGTGCGCCGCTACAGGGACGACAGCTAGCCCGGATATTGTACCAGTATGTCGCGCTCTCGCTTAGTCTTTGATCGGCTGACGAATTTTCCTCACTTGGAAATAGACACCGTTATTCCACTCCCTCGGAATATCCGTCAGCCGATCAAATCCTTGACCGATCTTACGCGCCAACTGGTGCAATATCCGGGCTGCCCGCAGCAGTATTGCGGACAGGCCTGTACGGAATCGGCCCCCGAAAACAATTGCGGATATCTGCGCTCGCTATTGACGGTCAAGACCGTGTTTCTTGATCTTGCCTCGTAGCTGGTGATAGCTAAGTCCCAGCAGGTCTGCCGCCACTCGCTGATTAAACCGTGCTTTCTCCAGGCCGGCCCTGAGTAGCTCCCGTTCTGTCTCCTGGACCCGGGCCTTCAGGTCCGTCGGTAGCAATGGCGCCCGACTGGCGGGTGCAGGGCCTGCGGACTTTGCCGCCCCTTTAAGATCGGGCGGTTTGAAAGGAGAGTCGAACGGATCGAAAGCGATCTTGCTGATGGGACTCTCCGGATCACCCGAGCGGTAAACCGAGCGCTCGATCGTATTCTTCAACTCGCGCACATTGCCCGGCCAGTCATGCCTCAGCAGTGCCGATGCAGCCCTCGGACTGAAGCCGGCAAAAAGCTGATACTTCATCTCGCTGGCCATGGCTACCGCAAATGCGTAAGCGAGCGGCAATATGTCATCCAGCCGTTCGCGCAGAGGCGGCACGGTAATCACATCGAATGCCAGCCGGTCGAGCAGATCGTCGCGAAATTCTCCGGCTGCTGTCAACGCCTGCAAATCGGCATTGGTGGAACCAACGATCCGCACCGCCACCTGCAGCGTTTCGCTGCCGCCGACACGCTGCAGCTCGCCATATTCGATGATACGCAGGATCTTCTCCTGCATGCGCAGCGAAACGGATGCGAGTTCATCGAGCACCAGGGTGCCGCCGTCGGCACGCTCGAAATGCCCGATATGGGTGCGCGCTGCGCCGGTAAACGCGCCGGCTTCGTGCCCGAACAATTCGGATTCCAGGATCGTTTCGGTCAGTGCCGCACAGTTGACCTTGACCAGCGGCTGCTCCCATCGCTCGGACAAAAAATGCAGCCGCGAGGCGATCAGCTCCTTGCCGGTGCCACGCTCACCGACAACCAGGACCGGTTTCGCGACCATCGCGGCCCGCGACACGTGCTCGAGCATTTCCAGGAAGGCCGGCGCCTCACCGATGATTGGCTGTACGGGGCGATCGGGCACGGTTTAGTGTAAAAAGTCAAACATTAGTAGATTCTACCACTAATTAGTGAAATGAATCATTTCTCCGGTCCTGTTAGTATCGATGTCCTGGGTCTATAACGTTTTCAAATCAATAGCTTATGAACCCGTTGAGCGATCTGGCACGGATGCTGCAGTACTAGTAATGAACTTTTCACCAAAGAGGACAGATCCATGGGCATATTCACGAGATTCAGTGACATCGTGAACTCCAATATCAACGCGATTCTGGACAAGGCAGAGGACCCCGAGAAAATCGTTCGCCTGATGATCCAGGAAATGGAAGACACGCTGGTCGAGGTGCGCTCCGCCGCCGCGCGCTCGATCGCCGACAAGAAGGACCTGAATCGAAAGCTCGAAGCGATGGAGGTCGAACAGCAGGAATGGGACGATAAGGCCGAGCTTGCGATTCGCAAGGGCCGTGAAGATCTGGCCAAGGCAGCGCTGGTCGAAAAGTCACGGGCGACTGCTGCAGCGGAGCTTATCCGGTCGGACTATGTTGCAGTCGACGAAGGGCTGGCCAAACTGAACGATGACATCTCGCGGCTGGAGCAGAAATTACAGGATGCGAAGGCGCGGCAAAAGTCGTTGCTGGCAAGGCATAAGACAGCTGCCAGCCGCCTCACCGCACGCAGAAAGATTCACGACTACAAGATCGAAGATGCCATGGTGCGATTCGAGCAATATACACGCCGCATCGATGACGTCGAAGGGCGGATCGAAGCGTACGACCTGGGGTTGCCGAAGGACCTGAATCATGAGTTCGCCGGCCTGGAAGCCGAAGAATCAGTGGCCCGGGAACTACATGAACTCAAGCAACGGGTGGCCGCCAGCGGCGGCCCGACGGAGGAGGGCAAGTAATTGCTGGAGGTGACCGTGGCCGAACTTATTGCTGTCGCGATTATTGTCTTTATCGCAATTCCCGCACCGCTTTTCATCATCCTGCACTTCATTACGCGGTGGAAACAGTCGAGGGAAATCTCAGGTGGTGACGAGAAGATGTTGGAAGACATGTGGCTGCTTTCACAGCGACTTGAAGACAGATTGGAATCTTTGGAGACGATTCTGGACACGGAGTTGCCCGATTGGAGGAAAAAAATATGAGCAGAGGTAGCTGGAACCTGCACCGGGGCCCGCTTCGCGGTCTGTATCGAAACCGGGAAAACGGCTGGATCTTCGGGGTCTGTGCCGGCCTGGCCGAGTACTTCAATTTTCGAACCGGTACCGTCAGGCTGATAGCCGGTATTTCTCTCATCCTGTGTTTTTGGTTGACTGTGCTGGTCTATGCTGCAGCGATCTTGCTGTTGCGGGAAAAGCCATTGATTTTTTCCGGCGACTACGGGGAGCAAAAGTTCTGGCGGCAGCAGGACCGTAGATCAAATTGGAGCCCTTCATGACCGAATACCGCTCGATTTCTCGCAGGCGCTTTGTCCGCAATGCTGATAAGGCCATCATCGCCGGAGTCTGTGCCGGGTTGGCTGATTATTTCGGATTCAATCTGAAGGCCACGCGGGTATTGGCCTTCATTGCGCTTTGCATGGCGACGCCGGTGACCTTGCTGATCTACTTCGGTACGGTCTTTCTGATTCCATCCGCGTCGGTCGACGAGCGGCGCATGGACCATGATCCGGAATTTCGCCAAGCACTGCGAGCGGCTCCGGCGCAGACGTTGGGTGACGTTCGCCGAAAATTTCAGCGGCTGGATGGACGGTTAGCGCGGCTGGAGCGCTATGTTACGTCGTCCCGATTCAGTCTGGACCAGGAATTTCGTAAACTCTGAATGTATCGCCATGACTGCCATGTACGGCATAAAGGAATAATTCATGAACGGTAATCTATTTTTTGTCGCTCTGATCGTCGCGATTGTGATGTGCGCCAGCGTCGTCAAATCATACATTCATCGACGCGCTAAAGATCCGCAATCCGATGATGAAATTGCGGATACACTCGCGAATATGGAGGCACTTGAAGACCGTGTTCGGGTATTGGAGCGCATCGTAACGGAGAACCGCTACGATCTCAAAAAAGACATAGATTCTCTTTAGACGAGCTGTCCCGGGAGTTCCAATTGCCGAAGCCAAACGTGACCAGCTCGCAAATCAGCACATGCCGGTCTATTAATCAGTCGTCTTCTCTGCCTTTGTATGCCTGAACCTCGGCATTGAACTGCGCAGCGACTATCTCCATTTCTTCCACCGCCGCATTATATTTCTTGTTTAACATTTCCTCGCGCTGCTGTTCGACTTCGGGTTGCAGGTCGTCGATAGCGGCTCTGGTGACTTTTTCCTCTGCCACAATGCACTCGAGGTAAGCTTCCATTGCTGCTACGTAGGTCTTTACGTTCTTCTGACTGTCGATCATTTCTTCTTTAGTCGCCGTGGACCCGTTCGCCAGGGTAGCCTTTGACGGGTAGTCGCAGGCAAGAGCAGCGTGCGCGGTGAATATAAATGCAATACTGCAAATCAATTTAGTTAACGTTTTCATTTTCCTGCTTTCTGTTGCGGAGGAAATGACGCGCATTCGGCCATTGCCGCCGGCTGGGCTGTTTCGGAGATCGGCTATTTAATCATGTCATCGTGCGGGAGTGAAGGGGCCCGGAGAACTAGCATAGAATCAGGCGTTTACAGTCGGTCTGGCGCGCGATTTAATACCTCGGCAGGCGAAAATGCTTACGCAAAGAGTGCACGAAATGTGTCGGTGCCCTCGGCTTGAGACAGCAACAACTCGAGAAAATTGTCCGAACTCATCGGGCTGCCGAACAATAAGCCCTGTACATAGGTGCATTCGAGAGTTTGCAGGAAACTCAGCTGATCTTCGGACTCCACGCCCTCTGCGACCACATCCATTTTCAGGCTCCGGCCCATATGCACTATTGTGCCGACAATGGTTGCGTCATCCGGGTCGGTGACAACATTTCGCACAAAGGATTTGTCGATTTTTAAGGTCGTGATTGGGAATTGCTGCAGGGCGCTTAATGAAGAATAGCCTGTGCCGAAATCGTCGATTGCCAAATGCAAGCCAAGTGCATACAACTCGTCAAGTAACTTGATGGTCCGCGCCGGATCCTCCATCAGCGTTGTTTCGGTTATCTCGAATTCAAGCGAGGTCGGTGAAACCTCGTAACTCCGCAGTATCGAGCTGATTCGATCCGCAAGATTCGGCTGACGCAACTGCTTAAGCGAAAGGTTCACAGACACCCGGCCCGGTAAACTCACGGATTTTTGCCAGTGCCTGAAGTCTTCACACACGCGGTCGAGAACCCATTCGCCAATCTCGATTATCAGGTTGGTCTCTTCGGCAATCGGAATAAAGTCCGACGGTAGTATGATGCCGCGTTCCGGTAATTCCCAGCGGACTAACGCCTCGGCACCAACAACTTCGCCCGTTTCGATGTTGTATTTGGGTTGATAATGCACCAGCAACTCATCGCGCTCAAACGCACGCTTGAGTTTACTCTTGGTCATCAGGCGCTCAACGGCGGCCTCATTCATTTCCGGCTCATAGTAGGAATTCATGTTGCCGCCGTTTTTCTTGGCATGATATAGAGCGGCATCGGCATTTCGAATCAGGTCGATGACGTTTGGCGCATCTTCCGGATAAAATGCGATGCCCATACTGGCGGTCATGAAAACCTCATTGCCCTGTACGTAAAATGGATCGGCCAGTCGATCCAGAATTGTTCTGGCGAGCTTGCTGATACAGGCCTTGACATCGGTACTGGTTTCCAGCTTGTCAACAATAACTGCGAATTCGTCTCCGGCCAGCCGTCCGATTACAGAGTCTGCTGGCAACACATTTGTCAGCCTTTCCGCGACCGTCTCAAGAGTCGTGTCACCGGCAAGGTGCCCGAATGTGTCGTTTATGTCCTTGAAATGATCGATGTCGATATACAGGAGGCAGATAGACTTGTTCGTTCGTTTTGCCCGCGCGATCGCTCTTTGTAACAAGTGCTGGAACTGCATCCTGTTGGGAACCTTTGTCAGGGCATCGATCCGCGCCAGGTATCGTATTCGCTGTTCCGCCTTGCGGCGCTCGGTGATGTTCTGTGCGGCGTAAATCCTGTCTCCAGCCGGGCTGCCTTGTGCATTCACAACGGAGCCGGTGTAAGACACCGGGACCGGTTCACCGGATTTGCTCTGCAGGAGTATCTCGCGCGGTACGCCGAGCGCTGATCCCGTCTCCAGGGCCCGTGCTTCGGTGCTGGCAACGATTTGCTCGATCGGGTGACCGACAAGTTCATTCTCACCGTATCCCAGCATGCGCGACGTCGCGGCATTTGTACGTTTTATTACCCCGTCAGCAGAAGTGATAATGATGCCTTCGTTCATACTGGCCAGGACGCCGTCCACATAATCGCGCGACATGGTGGTCGTCAGAAGCTTGTGACGCATCTGATTGAAAACATCGGCCAGCTCGCCCAGCTCGTCAGCGTATAGATTCTCCAGCGGTTCGCCGAAATCGGCCTGGCTGAATTTTTCCGCCTGTTGTTTGAGCTCGCGAATTCGCCTTATCTGTGAGCGGGCAATCAGCGAGATTGCAAAACCACACAATACAATCGCGAGCAGCGTCGTGCCCCCTTCCCACAGGAAGCTGTTGCGCCGGTGTTCGTCTGCCTGACCCAGCAAGCGGTCCCTGAATAACTGCGATTCGCGATGCAGGTCATTCAATGAGAATTCACCGCTCAATGTGCCTGCGCCGCCGCTTGCCGAAGTCATTTCAAAGCTGAGATAAAGATAATCCGGTGTCCAGCTTGAGTTGTCTCCGATGTCTCGCGCTATTGAATTACCGACTCTAATAGTTCTACCTGACGGACTCGCAAAGCGTAGCCCCGTCACACTGGCGTTCTCTGCCAGGGCACGGTGCAGAATTGCGGCAATTGCTTCCGGGCCGTCTGCATCCGGCGCCTCGGAAATCGTCAGGATGATTCGCTGCAATCGCGTCGAGGCACGTTGCTCGAAGCTGGCCGCAAGGCCGGCATCATGCTGTTCGACGCTTGCCTCTACGACGCTGTTGGCCAGCCAGCCGTACTGGCCGTAGAACGTAGACAGCATGATTAGTACCGCGATCAGCGCAAGCGCCGAAGCGATAATCAGGTGTCGTGGCAGAATCTTGCTGCTCATGTCATTTGGACCCGGACGGAAGTGGCAGATTCAATCTGCTGACTCGTTGACTCACCCGTCGGCCAACATTTATTGTTCTTGTGTATCTGCCGGCTGCTTCATTATCAGGCCTCAGCCGGCGCAGGCATCGGTAATTCCGGCTAAACCGGATTCCTCACCCTGTAAGTTTAGCACCTGAGCAAAATCCGATGAAAATCATTTTTCGGAAAAGCAGCCGGATTCGGCCCTTCCTGGCCGCGGGGGCGTGACATAATCAGTTCCGGGTTGCTTCCGGCCCGGCCCGGCGGTATGCCGTTAGTGGTTTATTGCGCCTGTTCCCCGGGTGTGTCCGGATTGCGTTTTTCGACGAATTCGGTCGGATCGCTGCGACCGCTGGTCTTCATGACACCGTCGACGACCGCACCCTCAGCGACGGCTATCGCATCGCCGCTGACGGTTCCTGAGATTTTTGCGGTATCGCTTATCTCGACACTGCCGCGGGCTTGGATGTCGCCCTCGACGGTACCGGCAACGATGATGGATTCCGCCCTGATAACTCCCTTCCAGAAGCCATTCCTGGCCAGCGTCACGGTGCCATCAATATCGCAGTCGCCGGCGATTTCACCATTGACGAGATAATTTCCGGTACCGGAGATAGTCCCCGTAATCTTGCAGCCCTCGCTGATCAAGGTCGCCGCGCCGCCGGCACGATCGCGCAGGCGGCGCAATTTTGAGTCGCTCATGGCTTTGTCTCCGTGGACCCGAATTGCTATTGATTCCGCCAAATCATAATACGAATTGCCACTCCGGATTGTGAAGCGGTCGGCATTCGGCCATCAATCTTCGAGATAGCCGTAACCCGCTGTCTCGATGTACCTCAGGATACCCCCCTCGAAGCGCAGAATACGTATCAATTTTCGTGGACCGAAGTTGTAGATCACTTCGGTGAGCATCACTTCTTGCTGGTGGCCCGCATAGCCGTATCGGGAAGAGATAGATATACCTGATCTTCGATGGCCTTTCGGGAAGTAAGTCCGGATGACGTAACCGAGTTGCCGGGTGGAGGTCGGATCGCCACAGGCCACCCTGACCTGTATTTCATGCATACCTTCAATCACGATTTTATTGCCGCAACGAAAAGCCTGTGCAGGGTCGCTGGCCAGCAAGGCCAGGGCGAATATTGCAGACACCAGGGCGAGTTTGCGCGTGACCGATGACATTCAAATTACCGCCGTAACCGAAGAAGTAAGGTACCCCTGATAATAAACCAATTTCAGGGCAACGGGCGGATTAGCGGCGGACTCAGGCAGTCATTATAACGACAGGGATTATGTCATTGGCAGTTCCGGGGGCCCTCTGTATAGTCCATCAATCGTCGCAATGGAAGCACGGCCGGGCCGTTCCGGTTGCCAGTCATTATGTTTGAAGATCGTGTAGACAAGCTGGCTGCCACCGGTTCCCCTGACCTTTTATGGGGCGGCTTGAAGGGCGTTGAAAAAGAATCGTTGAGAGTCAGGCCCGACGGCCTGCTCGCCGAAACACCACATCCACAATCGCTCGGCTCGGCGCTGACGAACCAGTACATCACCACGGATTTCTCGGAGGCGCTGCTGGAGTTCGTTACGCCGCCCAGCGCCGAAACCTGGGAGACTCTGCGCTTCCTGTGCGAGTTACACCAGTTCAGCTACGACCGGTTGGCGGATGAGTTGCTGTGGGCGACCAGCATGCCTTGCGGTATCCCAAGCGAGCTGAAGATACCGCTGGCGCGATATGGCACCTCCAATGTCGGCAGAATGAAGACAATTTACCGCCGAGGACTCGGCTATCGCTATGGCAGGAACATGCAGACGATTGCCGGTGTGCATTTTAACTATTCGCTGCCTGAGGCGTTCTGGCCGGTGTTCCGGGATCAGGAGATGTCGATGGCGGATATGGATTCATTCCGCTCGGACCTATACCTGGCGCTGGTGCGCAACTTCCGCCGCTTCGGCTGGCTGGTGCTTTATTTGTTCGGTGCATCGCCGGCGCTTTGTAAATCTTTCGTGCGCGATCCCGCGCCCGCAATGCCGGACTTTGACAGTGAGACGTATTTCGAGCCGTTCGGCACTTCACTAAGGATGAGCGACCTGGGCTACAGCAATAATACGCAAGCCAACATCAATATCTCACTAAACAGTCTCGATGAGTACATCGGTGACTTGAGTCGCGCCATTCGCACGCCGGAACCGGCGTTTGAGGGTATTGGTGTCAAAGTAGATGACGAGTACCGGCAATTGAGCGTTAATCAGCTGCAGATCGAAAATGAGTATTACAGCCCGATTCGCCCGAAGCGAGTGGCCAGATCCGGTGAGCGTCCGACCGCTGCTTTGCAGCGCCATGGAATTGAATACGTCGAAATCCGTTCACTCGACCTGAATGTATTCGATCCGGTGGGCATTAATCAGAATGCGATGCGCTTTATGGAAGCATTTCTCATTTACTGCCTGTTGCAGGAAAGTCCGCCATTGGGAAGTCGCGACAACGAAGAGATTGCGTGGAATCAGTCACAGACAGCCAAACAGGGCAGAAGTCCGGATCTACGCCTGAGAAGAAATGGCGATACTGTCCCATTGCCCGACTGGGCCGCCGAGATAATGCGCGACGTCGGCGTCGTTGCCGAACTGATCGACAGGGGCAACGGGGCAACCGACTACTCCGGCGCCGTCCAGGCACAAACCGAGCTTGTCAGGAATCCGGACGCAACACCTTCCGCAAGGTTGCTCGACGAACTGCGAAGTTCCGGCACCGGTTTTTCTACTTTCGCCTTGGCTGCAGCGCATGGGCACAAAGAATATTTTGCTTCGCTGGAGCCTTTGCCGGACGATCGGGCAAGTTCATTCGAGCAGGAAGCGACGGCGTCCATGCAACGACAAGAAGAAATAGAAGCGGCCGACAACATCAGCCTGGATGAGTATCTCGAGCACTACTTCGCCGGTGAGTAAGGCGGACACCTGGAGAAGGGCGACAAGTTCCTGCAAAGCGTTAAACGTGCCTGCGAAATCATGGGGAGGCCGGGTGGACCGGTACGGCCACCCCTGCACGCCATGCATGAACAGCTGCGCAGTGAAGTGGAACAGCTAGTTAAGACGACGCACGCGGCTCTCAACGAGATTCTGCACGAGTAATCTATAGCCGGGGCGTCGGTACACCCTGGTTGGCTGGTTGGTAGCGGTATTGGTTTTTTTTACAGTTGGACATTTTTGAACGCCCTGCCCTAACTCTTTGATTTACAACATTTCTATCGGGCAAATTAGGTATAAGCCCGGGTCCGAATAAGTACTCATACCTACGTTTTTCGGGCTGGAAAATGTTGGATAAATTGACAGTCAAAACCCGTCTTCGACCGTCGAGCAACGTAAGCCATTGATTTCGAATCACGCAACAATTGTGGCATCGATCTTGCTTTGTACTTGTTACGGCTTGAGAATATTCCCGACAAAGTCTCACGCCACTGTGTAAAACCACGGAGATTGATGTGAGAAATTTGTACTGCGCGCGCCTGCTGGTGACTACCCTGCTTGCTGCTGCCTCCACCGCCGCCTATGCGGTTCCCATCATCTGGGCCGGCAATGGCAACAGCTACGACGTTATTACCGGTACGGCCACCCTGACCTGGGACCAGGCCCGGGCCGAGGCCGAGGCGTTGGGGGGTCACCTGGCAACCATTACGTCCGCCGATGAAAATGCGTTCGTGGCCGGCCAGGTCTTAAGTCAAGGTGTCGGGAACCTCGAGCGCTACTGGCTTGGCGGATATCAGACCATCCCACGGGATGAGCCGGACGGATCATGGACCTGGGTAACCGGCGAGACCTGGGCGTACACAAACTGGACAGACGGCGAACCCAACGACGGTGCGGGCGGTACCCAGCACTACCTTCATTACTGGCCGACTCCGGGTATGTGGGACGATATGGAGAACCGGGCGGTCATGGATAGCTTCGTAATCGAGTACCGGGTCGTGCCCGAACCCGGCACCCTTGCCCTGTTGGGAATTGGCATGCTCGGACTTGGCCTGCGGAGGCGAAAGATAGCGGCCTGATCCTTACGGATCTACCAGTTTTCGAACGGCACCGTTTCGATCTGCATCGGGCCTTCCGGAATGCCGCGCGACTGCTTTTTGGCGCGGACCATGTCGCGGATATCTTTCAGCATCGCGGGCGTATCGTAAATAATGCCGTCCTTGATCGTGTAACGGATGCCACCAACCCGCTCAACTTCACGCGATTCGTCGTTTAGCCTGATCGTGCCGGTTCCAAACAGAACGTGTAGATTCGCGAGCGGGTTCTCCTTCACCACTACAAAATCGGCCTTCTTGCCAACCTGGATGGAGCCGACTTCATTGTCGATCCCTATGACCTTCGCACCAATCATCGTCGCTGCGTGAATGACCTCGAGTGGCGTAAACCCGGCCTCGCGCAACAGGTGCATTTCGGTGATATATCCAAAGCCATAGAGGTTATAGATATAGCCGGCGTCAGAGCCGACAGATACTTTTCCGCCTTTGTTCTTGTACTCGTTGACGAAACTCATCCACAGGCGAAAGTTGTTCTTCCACTCGACTTCGTCCTCGAGCGTCCAGTAAAACCAGTACGAACCATGGGCGTCGCGATTCGGCCGGTAAAAGTCCCACAGCTCCGGCATCGTGTACTGCTCATGCCATTTGGCACGGCTCATGCGCATGAAATCACGACTTGTCAGGTAGGCGGTGAACGTCGGCGACAACGCGAAATCACGATCCAGCAGCGTCTGCATTACTTCGTTCCATTTCTTGCTGCCCGGCTTCGCTGCCTGTTTCCATAGCCTGCCCGCCTCGCCGAATCGATGCTGTTCATTGTTATACACGTAGTCATTCGGATAGTGCTGCAGGCTCCTGTCCTCGAACATCGCTTCCGGCAAGCCATACCAGTGCTCCATCGAACGCAGGCCGCGCGCGGAGGTTGCAAGAACATTGGAATGCTTAACGGCAAGCTGCGCATGATGCATGGTCGAGTTGAGACCCAGTTCGGTTGCCTCATCCAGCGCCGCGTTCATTATGTCTTCCGGCGCACCGAGAAATTTGACACCGGCGCCACCCATGCGCTTGATGTTGCGAATGCGTTGCCGGGCTTCCTCCTCGGTGTCGATGGATCCTGCTTCGCGGGCGCCGAATGACGGAAATACACTGATCCTCGGCCCCGTTATTTCACTGTTCGCGAGTTTTCTCGCGACCTCGACCTCCCACGGCGTACCATGGTCGCCGCCCACGGTTCGGCCACTCGTGACACCGTGGGAGAACCACAGCTTGAGAACGTATTCGGGCGGGACGTTCTGTCCGGACTCGGTCGAATGCAGATGCAGGTGCGTATCCACAAAGCCGGGCATGACGTACATGCCGGAAACGTCCAGCTCCCGCCCGCCATCGAGCGACGGCCGGCGAGTCGGGTCGATATCGAGCTGCGGGTTGCCGACCACCTTGACTTCGACGATTCGATCCCGCTCGACAACGATATCGACCGGCCCCTGAGTTGGGGCGCCGGTACCGTCGATCATGAATGCGCCGCGCAGGATCAATCGATCAAACGGCCCCTCACCTTCATCCCGCACGGGAATAACAACCTCGTCGTCCTGCGCAAATACTTCCGGCAGCACGACGCTTAGAGCAGTTATGACGATGGCGCAGGTAGCGGCGCCAACCTTTTCACGTATCTTTTGCATGGAAGCTTTCCCTTTAATAGCCTTGCTGCCCGTCAAACAGGTTTTTCATTTCTTCGACCCGACCGTCCAGGAACAAGGGCAGGTTGTAACAGAAAATCTCCGTGATGCGGGTATTCTCCAGCCAGATCGTGCTGGCAGAATGAGGGCTCACCAGGACGTTTTCCAGGTCCCACAGCGGGCTGTCGGCAGGCAGAGGCTCGGTTGCAAATACGTCGAGCGCTGCGAATCCGAGATGTCCGCTGCGCAGGGATTCCTCCATCGCCAGCTCGTCGACCAGCGAACCGCGCCCAATATTCACCAGTACGCCACCCGGTTTCATCGCATTAAATGCCGCACGGTCGAGCATGCCGGCCGTGCTTGCCGTATGCGGCGCGCACAGCACCAGCGCATCTGACTGTGCAAGCATCGCGTGCAGATCCGGCCATGCGAACAGCTTGTCGATACCGAGATCACGCGCCGTATTCGCGGAGCCGTCTCGCCGCAGTGCGATGACGCGCATACCGAAGATCTTGCCCAGCGCGGCGATCCGTCTGCCGATCTCACCCATGCCAACGACGGCAAGCGTCCGCCCCGCCAGGCTGTCACTGCAGTGAAACTGCCAGTGATGCCGTGCCTGTTCGCGTTTAAGAACGGCATAGCCTCTGCTGTGCAACAGCATCGCCATGAATGCGAACTCGCTCAGCGGTTCCGCATGCACGCCGCGCGCATTGGTAACGACGATATCCCGATCAAGCAAACCATATTTGCTGACCAGAGGGCCGATACCTGAACTGGTTGTCTGAATCCAGCGTAACTGCTTTGCCAAAGCAACAACATTGCTGCCGTCGCCACTGTCCGGCGGGATGTCCCAAAAGATATCGGCAGACTCGGCGAGGCTCTGCCAGTGTTGCTCCATCTCCGGCGTTCTCAGGAACGTACTATCACCGTCATGGTCTCCCACGAATCGCGGTTGCGGCATCAGCTTCGGTTCGTACAGAACCTCGGCGCCGTCGGCCGCAATCGACCGGATACGATCGACGTGCTCGGATTCCAACGGCGTGCTGATAAATATGCGGGTCTTGTTCATGTTGTTGTCGAGTCGTGCGCTTGATTCGAGCTAAATGACGCGCGTCCGTTCCTGATTGTATGCGAATCTCACCCGCAGGCATTCTACCCGACGGCCGAAAACGATAAGCTACGCAGTCAGTCCACCCGGATGAATTTCATGGTCCAGCTTCGGAGTCAACCTGATAGCCTCATCCACTGAATCTGTCAAGGTCATCGATTCGCATACCGGCGGTGAGCCGACTCGCGTGGTTATCGCCGGTGGGCCGGATCTGGGCGCAGGCACGATGGCGCAAAGGCTGGCGATATTGCGGCGACAACATGACGCATTCCGCTCCTCGGTGGTGAACGAGCCGCGGGGCTCCGACGTCCTCGTCGGTGCGCTGCTGTGCGAGCCGCATGGTCCGGAGGCCATCGCTGGCGTCATTTTCTTCAACAACGTCGGTTACCTGGGAATGTGTGGTCACGGCTCCATCGGACTTGCTGTGACGCTGGCGCATATGGGGAGGCTGACCGTCGGCGAGCATCATCTGGAAACCCCTCCCGGTGAGGTGCTGTTGACATTGCACGGTGCTAACCGGGTTAGCGTCGGCAATGTTCCGAGTTACCGCTACCGCGGCAATGTTTTGTTGATCGTGCCCGAATTCGGCGAAATTTGCGGTGACATCGCCTGGGGTGGCAACTGGTTTTTTCTCATTTCGGATCATGGGCAGACTCTGGATTACGCGAACGTCGACCGGCTGACAGACTATACGGCCGCCGTTCGGAGGGAACTCGATGCGCAGGGCGTGCGAGGACCGGACGGGGAACTGATCGATCATGTCGAATTATTCGGTCCGCCCTCCAGTTCCTCGCGAGCCGATAGCAGAAACTTCGTGCTGTGCCCCGGAAAGGCGTATGACCGCTCTCCCTGCGGAACCGGAACAAGCGCCAAGATCGCCTGCCTGATCGAGGACGATAAGCTTGCGCCCGGCACAATCTGGCGCCAGGAGGGCATTACGGGCAGCATCTTCGAAGCGCAGGCGGCCGTCAGGGATGGAAAGATCTACCCGGTCATAACCGGGACAGCTTATGTCACCGGTGAGTCATCCCTGTTATTTGACGTTGCCGACCCGTTCCGACACGGCTTATGCCGTTCTGGAGATTGACATGCCGATTCGAATTGCCTTCATCGCACTTATCCTGCTTACCGCCTGCAAACCGCCAGCGACCGAGGAGCGCGCTGCACCAGCAACCGGCGATGCCGGATCGCAGGCAAATCAGGAGCTGCAAACCTTGTTTGCCGATGAATGGAATGGCCGACTGGCTCGCAATCCGCTGTTCGCGAGTCGGATGGGGGTGACCGACTACAACGATCGCCTTCCCGATATGTCTCCCGCGGCCCGCCAGCGATACCTGGACGAAGATCTGGAATTTCTGGACCGGCTTGCGGCCATCGACCGCGCTGTACTGCCGCAGAACGAGCAGACTAACTACGATCTGTTCGAGTTCGTGCTCGGTCAACGGACTATTCTCGGCAAATACCGGCCGTATCGAATACCTGTTCTGAGCGACGCCGGTTTTCACATGAGCGTGCAGCGAATGTACGAGTCCATGCCGTTCGACACGGTTGCGGACTACGAGCAGTATCTGTCGCGCTTACGCGCGATTGGTCCGTACTTCGCGCAAAATATCGAGAACATGCGCGACGGCATTGCGGACGGATTTACACAGCCGAAAGTCATTTTGTCGGGCATCGTGCCGTCGATTTCCGGGGCCATCGTCGCGGACGCAGAGAAAAGCAGTTTCTTCTCGCCGTTTCGCAGCATCCCCGGGCATTTCGATGCAGCGGATGCGGCCCGGCTGCAGGCAGAGGGCGGAAGAGCCATCAACGATACGGTCATTCCGGCATACCGGACTTTCCTGGCGTTCTTTAACGATGAGTACATTCCGGGTGCCCGCGAGACGCTCGGCGCTGCCTCCCTGGAAAATGGCAAAGCCTACTATGAGGACCTGACTCGATACTTCACGACGCTGGACGACGCGACGCCGCACGACATACACGAGCTCGGGCTACGGGAAGTAGCCAGGATCCGCGCCGAAATGGAAGGCATCATCAAACAGGTGGAATTCGACGGGACTTTCGCCGAATTCATCGCGTATCTGCGCACAGATCCACAGTTCTACGTTACTGAGCCTAAACAGCTACTCAAAGAGGCGTCCTACATCGCTAAAAAGGTAGACGGCCAGATGCCGGCGTTTTTCCGTACCCTGCCAAGGCTCCCGTACGGTGTACGGGCCGTGCCCGATGATATCGCGCCAAATTATACGACCGGGCGTTATTGGGGAGCGCCGATTGGCGGCCGGCGCGGCGGTTACTACATGGTTAACACGTATGCGCTCGACAAACGACCGCTATATACGCTGGCAGCGCTGACCGTGCATGAAGGGGTGCCCGGCCATCACCATCAAGGTGCGATACGACAGGAAATAGAGGGCCGGCCGGACTTTCGGCGCGCGTTCTATCCGCACGCTTTCGGTGAAGGATGGGGTCTGTATACGGAGAAACTCGGTATCGAAATGGATATCTACGAAACGCCTTACGACCATTTCGGACGTCTCAGCTACGAAATGTGGCGTGCGGTGCGGCTGGTGGTAGACACCGGTATGCACTACAAAGACTGGACGCGCGAACGGGCGCAAAACTTCCTGGCGGACAACTCGGCATTGTCTTTGCACAATGTGCGTACTGAGATTGATCGCTACATTTCCTGGCCAGGCCAGGCGCTCGCGTACAAGATGGGCGAGCTGAAGATCCTGGAGCTCAGGGCGCGCGCTGAAGCGGAGCTCGGTGAGAGATTCGACATCAGGGACTTCCATGACGCCATTCTGATGACGGGTGGTGTGCCTCTGGACATGCTCGAGCGGGAGATCGAGCGCTTCATCGACCAGGTCAGGAACGGAGAGTGACGGGCGCCAGGCACAGTATCCCCACGTGAGTGAGCACGGCGGCACCGATAAGGCGACGGTAGCCGTGATTGGCGCCGGTGTCATCGGGCTTGCCGTCGCTTTCAGGCTGGCCCTGGAAAAGCGGAAGGTGCTGCTGATCGATCGCAAGGAGCCGGGTCGGGAAGCGTCCTATGGCAACGCCGGTCACATCGCGACAGAGCAAATTTTTCCGCTGGCATCATTGTCAACGCTACTCAACGTACCGGGTTTCCTGAGTCGCGGCGACAGGCCGCTGTCCATTCGCCGTGAATACGCGATGCACATATTGCCATGGCTGTTGCGCTTTACCTGGTATGCGTCGCCCCATTCGTTCCGTCGTGGCAGGGCAGCATTATCTGCGCTGCTGTCCGGTGCGATGGCAGCTTTGGAAGGCCTGCTCGACGAAGCTTCAATGTCATCGTTACTACACCAGCGCGGTCACATGATCCTGGTGGAAAAGGAAAAATCGAAAGCGGCCATGCAGGCTCAGCCGGCGAGCCTGGCAGATTACGATATAGCGGCCGAGTGGCTGGAGCCGAATGCGGTAGCGGAGCGGGTGCCGCAATTATTGAAGGGGATCAGCGGTGCGTTGTTGTTCCGGGATACCGGTCACGTGAGCGACCCTTACCTGGTCTGCACCGGGCTGCACGAGGCGTTTCTTGCGGCGGGCGGTCGTTTTGTCAGGGGAGACGCAAAGCGACTGGTTGCCGATATCGACGGGGGCTTCGAAATCGATGTGAATTCCCGCAAACTGCGGGCCGAAAAGGTCGTCATAGCGGCGGGCGCCTGGTCTAAAGAGTTGACGTCACAACTCGGCCACGATGTGCCGCTCGAGACCGAGCGCGGCTACCACATCAACGCAGACGGCTGGCACGCGCATTTCGATATCCCGATCGCGTCGCATGAACGTATGGTGATTATGACGCCACTGGATGGCGGCCTGCGTATGACGGGCTTCGTGGAATTCGGTGGTCTGCAGTTACCGCCGGATCAGCGCCACGTCGAGACGTTGCAGCGCCACCTTGGCGAGCTACTTCCGGGGGCCCGAACGCCGGACCTGAAGGGTTGGATGGGATTCAGACCATCGTTGCCGGATTACCTGCCCGTCATTGGATCCAGCCCGGACAACCCGAATGCGTTATTCGCGTTTGGGCATCAACACCTGGGTTTGACGCTGGCAGGAGTGACATCCGACATTGTCGCAGCACTTGCCGGCGGCCGCGAATCCGCTGTCGATCTGCACCCGTTTCGCGTCAATCGCTTCCAGTAACATGGTTTCGAGCATTGCCAACGGAAAGAGATTGTGCGCTGAGTCACAATTCACCGGTGAATTGCTGAGACGGGCCGGCAATTTAACTAAAATCAGCGTCAGTCGGGCCGCGCCAAGCAGCTACTGATTCGCACATAGTCGGGTAGATTGCATGATCAAGACATTTATGTTCGGAGTACTCCTGGGGCTCGTCGGCAGCGCGGCACTCCTGCATCGCATACCCGTGGTCGACCTGTATCGCGAGTCTTCGCTGATCTCATTCGAGGCCAATGTCGGTAATTCCGAGATATTCCAGGTCAACCTGCCGCACGATCGAATTCTCGCTGGCGTTCGCGGCCAGGAAAACCCAACGCCTGCCGGCCTCCAGTGGCCGGACGACGGATTATTTGCGGGCTCACAAGCGGAGCTTTTCAAGCTCAGGGATCGCAACGACGCCGTTGTCGGCGTTGCCAGCAGAATCTCGTCGACTAACGGGCGGGGCGGCAGCTTCATCCAGTGGATGCTGCACTTGCCGGCACGTGGCACGATGTTCATGCTGCTCGAGCCGCGGGCGACTGCGGACGGCAGCCGTACGGGGTCACTACGTGCCGGTACGGACGATTTCGCCGAACTTCGCGGCGTGATCACGGAGCGCTTCATGGCGGATGTGCAGGATTCCGAATCGGACGCCGAGGCTCGCATTCAACTGCTTACACGGCTGGTAGGGCCACAGGTGGAAGACGAATGAAATACGTTTGGTCACTGCTAATCGGTCTGATTGTCGGGGTGGCATCGTTCTTCGCGCTGCTTTATTTCAATCCATTTGCCGCACCGACCACCGTCTCGCCGCTGGCGGTGTCGGGACAGAATCTCATCGACCTGTCGTATTCGGCGGTGCCGGCTGAATCG
>Ga0255052_10001017_pt1 | contig 21623 bp, 19 predicted proteins | sample JV7_2_21_MG_FD_188632 | JGI IMG/M metagenome (GOLD analysis project Ga0255052, IMG submission 188632) | Seawater microbial communities from Jervis Inlet, British Columbia, Canada - JV7_2_21 | ecosystem: Environmental > Aquatic > Marine > Inlet | place: Canada: British Columbia | collected... | reverse complement strand
GCCTTGTGCCGTATAATCCACGCCCTTCCAGCCGCTCGACTGCCTCAAGCTCGCGACATGAACAAACCAGACAAAAAAATCGCGGCCGCCAAGCAAATAGCCGTGAACAAGAAAGTGAGACACGACTACTTCATCGAGGACTCATTCGAAGCCGGTCTCGCCCTCGAGGGCTGGGAAGTCAAAAGCCTGCGTGACGGGCGCGCACAGCTTACCGAAAGCTACGTGCATATCCGGGATGGCGAAGCCTGGCTGTTCGGCGCCCACATATCGCCGCTCAATACAGCCTCGACCCATATCAGGGCGGACGCAACGAGAACTCGAAAACTCCTGCTGCATCGTGTCGAACTGGATCGCTTGATTGGCGCAGTAGAACGAAAGGGCTATACCCTGGTGCCATTGAATCTGCACTGGACCCGCGGCCGCGTGAAACTGGACGTCGGGCTCGCCAAGGGCAAGAAGCAGCACGACAAAAGAGCAACTCAAAAGGACAGAGACTGGCAACGACAAAAAGCCCGCATCCTCAAGTCATCAAATCAATAATAACAGTAAGTTACCTGTGCTTATTAATCTAACTTATTACTATAATCCCAGCTAGCCCAGGTGATTGTCGGCCCAGTCCGCCAACCGCGCGATCACACGAAACAGTTGCTGACCGGCAGCGGTGTAGCGGTAGCCCAGGCCCGGAATTTGCTCGATGAGTCCCAGATCCCTTAGCTGATGCAGCCTCGCCTGCATGACGCTCGGCGAAATATCGTCGCACGCCGCCCGCAACGCCCTGAAATTCAGGGGACCGCCACGCAATTCCCAGATTACGCGCAGTGCCCAGCGACGACCGAAAAGATCCAGCGCCATCGCCAGCTCGGCGCTCGTCTCGGTTTCCCTGATGGTCTGAATGCCTTTAGCCATGGGCCTTTCACATTTTGCTACGGTTTTGAAAGCAGCGCAATACAGTTGCTACGCATTTTGTAGCACCTGACAAAAATCGGCAACTGTCGATTTGAATTTCACGTCCCTGCCCCTACACTAGGCGGACAGGATTTATTCCTGAAACCGGGGGCGACATGGCTTCGACGTGGGTCGCGAAACCCTGAGTGCATGCCGAGGGACAGATCACCTCGTAAATCCAGCTGTAAAACCTATAGTTGCCAACGACGACAACTACGCACTAGCTGCTTAAAAACCAGCCTAGCGCCCTCTGCCCGGATCGTGCTTGTGCGTCCGGATCCCAGGGGTCATCCACACAAGACCGCGGCAAGGGCATGTTCAGAGCCTGAACCGTTAAATCCAATCTGGACTGGTCATGAGTCTTCCCTGCCCGTCGGGTAGCTCATGGTGAGATTAAAGACGGAATAAGCATGTAGACCTCAGGGCGGAGGGCTTGCGGACGCGGGTTCGATTCCCGCCGCCTCCACCACTTCTCCGGTCTTATCAATAGGTTAAGATAGGAAAGACCCGGCAAGGGCTGCGCTATTTGCACAGTAGCGTGGCCCTTTCTTCTTTGGGTTGCAGAGTGTGAATCTGGGCCATTCGTGGATATGTCGGCTACGCACGGTCAACGTCTTCTATCACCGAAAGCAGACGTTCATTCCAGCAAGTTCAGGCCCGAAAACTGTCTTCGTAAAACTGCGTCGTCTTTAGGCCGGTTCCGGTCAGAATAATCACAGTTTGATCAGACGGATTGATTGCTCCGGTTTCGATCAGCTTACCTACCGCTGCGGCTGCGTGAGCAGATGTGGGTTCGGTATATAGTCCAGACAGCGCCAGTCTCCGGCTTGCGTCGATTATCTCGGCCTCATCAACTGCAACGGTTCCACCGCCGCTTTCCCTAAGCGCCTTGAGCATCTCATTCAAACGTATTGGGCGCTTTATGGCCGTACCTTCGGCCACAGTGGGTTGAAAATCGCAATCAACGAAACCGGCCGCACCGGCCTGAAAACTTGCGTGAAGCGGGGCGCAATTCGCAGGCTGCGAAACAAACAGCTTCGGTAATCTATCGATTTCGCCCGAGGACATCAGTTCCGTGAAAGCTATGTGACATCCCAAGAGATTGCTGCCGGCAGATGCAGGAATGATAATGTTATCTGGCACACGAAAGTCAAAGTCTTCCCAGAGTTCGTAGCCCAACGTCTTTGTTCCCTGCAGGAAAAACGGATGCCAATTGTGGCTCGCGTAAAAAACATCTGAAGATTGTTCTATCGCTGCGGTCTCCGTCGCCTCGCGTGGTCCCGGTATTAATTCCACTTCGGCGCCGTATGCTCTGATTTGCGCGATCTTGGCGGAAGAAGTGGCTGCAGGTACAAGCACTTTCACTTGTATACCACCGGCAGCTCCGTACCCAGCGACAGACGATCCACCGTTACCTGAGCTGTCTTCCAACACTGATTGGATGCCTTGTTGCCGTAACATTGACAACATCACCGAGGTACCTCGATCTTTGAATGACCCTGTCGGTGAAAACCATTCAAGCTTGAAGTGACACGGTATGCCACAGTAATCAACTCTAACAATCGGCGAGCAGCCCTCTCCCATAGAAATCGGCTCGCTCACATTCAGCGGAAGCGCTTTGCGGTACCTCCAAATTGAACGCATCGAGGTGACAATATCGTCTCGTCGGATACCTTTGAGCTGGGAAAGCATCAAAGGATTGCCATCTGGCGAACGCCAAATTGGCGTATCTATCGAATACCTTTCTTCGGTATGCGGATCGACATAACTGACCAATACTGTCCCTCAATATTCAATAACCAGAAGGCTTAGGCTTCAGGAATTGTTTCTCTGTTGCTGAATGACCCCGTTGGCTCATAAGCAGTCGCCAACAGCCTATCACTCGAAGGGCCGCGAACGGAGGCAAGGCGGTCATTCAATTTCGACATCGTCTGATTAGGGTTCGATAGCAGGTTGGTGGCCACTGCCCGGCACTTCCAAGAGCAGAATCAAATAAATATCAGTGAGTTACCCTATCCCCACTCGCCGAAAAGGCGTTTTCAAGGAGTTCCGACCACTCTAAAACGTCGTTTACGAGGTGGTTCCAATTTGTTCGCACTCGGTCCACCAACAACAAAAGTCGCCCTTGGGCGGCTTTTGTTGTTGGTGGATCTGGTGTGGATGAGAATCCGCGTTGCGGGTTCACAAATCGGCAGGGTGAGGCGGAATTAGCCAAAGCATTGCTTTGGCCCGCCGAACGCCGAGCCAGGAATGGCGAGGCCGGTACTCAAGCGGAGCAGGACTGCGAAGCGCAGAGGCCGATTTGGACGCACGCAGTGCGCCCGAGGGGCGAGGACCAGGGATGGTCCGAGTCCATTCCCGCAAGACTAGCTGCGGTAACTTCGCTGGTGTTCGAACGCCTCGACACAAGCCGGCAGATCATAGAACAGGGCTTCCTGACTACCTGTTCGTTCCCCATAGTCTTTATAGAAACGTTCACAGGCGGCGCGATCCGGTCGTTGCTTTTTTTCGACACACTCTTCAACAAGCCCGGCGCGGACGATTGCGAGCTTTTTTTGCCGCTCCAGTTCACAGATACCATCGAGTTCGGCCTGCCTCGCCTTGCGATCTGCATCTGTTTCAATGGCCTGACCGACACTCGATGTAAGCATTGCGGCGACAATCAGAATCATGGATGATTTCATCAAAATTCGGCTCCCTTCAACGCATACAGGGCTCAGGGCATCTTAACTGAAAACGAAATAGCCCAAACCGCGTCAGCGTTTATGTTCAACGTTGCGTTGGCCACATTGCCGTCACCGGCATCGACGCTCGAACTGCCGCCGTTATAGCTTGCGACATCGCCGTCCGGTGCGTCCGACAGGAAGGCAACTCCAATCACTGACGTGAATATTGCCTGTTCCTCCAGGACTGTGCAGGCGGGCGCGGCACACTCGGCGACAGAATTATCTACCTGAAGTGTTCCCGCCTGATACTGGAATGTCGGATCCAGCACATCACGTACGCTGACATCGTTGCGAACAACATCCCGGTTATTGATGTAAAGCATGTATTTGAATTCCACGCCGCTCGGTATGGTCGCGCCACTTGGAATCGGCGTGCCGTTCGGCCAGAAAGCGCGCTTGATGATGTCGAGAGGCAAATTCGTTTCCGGACCGAGCGTATAAAAACCACTGGGATCGGATTGGTTGTTGTGTTCTGTACTGATCCAGCCGTCTGACCGCATGATGTTGGAGACCCGAATCTCATCCATGATGCCGTCAAACCACCGGTCATTCCTGTCAACGGTCCCGCCGTAGTACCAGTCGTCCATAACAGCATCCACAGTCCAGTTTGCCGAGAAATCACTGAAGTCAAATGCTCTTGGATTGCCGTCAGTGAAAAGATCGTGGTCCTGCCCGGGAACTCGTCGCCATCTCCAGACGACATGGTGCCATTGGCCGGCGATGAATCCGTGCAGGGACGTTCCGCTCCATGTGTCTCCTCCAGGATCTCCGGCGTTTGGGTACATGAAGAAGTTGTCGTCGGCGCGCCATGCATGTTCCATCCCCCTGAGTCCCGGGAATCTCTGGCTATGCACCATGATGAGGTAGTAGGTCGATGGCGGGGGCGCAGCTACAAAATTAATCCAAAACTCGAGCGTTCCTTCATCCGCGGCACCGTCCAGGCTGGCGGAATCATAGACTCTGATTTGATCCAGAGCGTCTGCCCTGACGAAGTTCAGACCCTTACCAGCTTTGGCGTCCACCGAGTTGCCCGGACCCATGCCGAAGGTCTGCCCGTGGTTGCCGCTTCCCGAACTGTCGTTCAACTCGCCGAGCGTGCCGTTCGGAGTCTCGTTAAGGTGCAGGACCTTTACGTAGTTTGCATCCCAGACATTGAGGACGTCTTGCTGGCTACCAACGCCGGCATTGCCGTAGTACATGTAGATGACAGTATCCACTGAGACCGAGACCGACGGGACATTTACCCAGGCCACCAGCTGGCCGGTGCCTGATACGAACAACTCGATCTCATGAGGGATCTTGGTCGTCTCGTCCGATGACGTGAAAAGGATGTCATCGCCGTCGATCTGGGCGCTCGCCGCCAGTTCGGCCTCCGTTGCGAGATTGATGAGAACGGGAAAATTCGTGAGGTTTGCGTCGACCTGATTGAAATCGATGCTTATTTGCTTGCGGAACCGCCAATCCGTGTCATACCAGGCCGCTTCGGCGGGAATCGAGAAAAGCGCCGAAATGAATAGTAATATGCTTCTTGTTTTAAAAGTCCGAATCAAAGCAGCTGCCTCCTCCGGGCGACAAAACTACTAGTGGAAAAAAAATGAGTCAATCCAAAAGAATGCTTCGTCCTGTAGCGAGAATAACATCCGGCGTTCCGGCAACAGACGGTGCCGGCGTGAATATGATGCGAATGATAGGTACGGAAGAACTGGATAATATCGATCCGTTCCTGTTACTCGACTCCTTCCAGACAGAGAACCCCGATGACTATATCGCAGGCTTTCCGTCGCACCCGCACAGGGGATTCGAGACAGTCACTTATATGTTTGCCGGCAAATTGCGGCATAAAGACAGTACAGGCACGGAAGGCGTCATCGAGCGAGGCGGTGTGCAATGGATGACGGCCGGCAGGGGGATCGTGCATTCCGAGATGCCAGAGCAGGAAGACGGCCTGATGTGGGGCACGCAGTTGTGGGTAAATTTACCGGCATCGGAGAAGATGACAGAGCCTCTGTACCAGGAATTCGATGCCGGCCGACTGCCGAAAGAGAAGAGAGCCGATGGCATAAACGTGACCGTCATTGCCGGTACGACCACACAGGATACTGCCGGGGCCGTAACAGGTCGGCCGACAGACCCGATCTACTTTGACGTGCAAATCCCGGAGGGCGCCAGATTTGACGAACCGCTGGCGGAAACGCACAGCGGGTTCATATTTGTGGTCGAGGGAGCGATCAGTGTTGCGGCCGACAGCCACGATGAAGCAGTTACGGTCGACTCGGGAAACCTGGCGATTCTGGGTGATGGAAACGCTGTCAGCATATCCGGGCGAGGAACGAACAACCGCATACTCCTGATCGCCGGCCGCGCAATCAATGAGCCGATCGCACGCGGCGGCCCGTTCGTCATGAATACCGAAGAAGAGATTCGGCAGGCGTTCTCCGATTATCAGTCAGGAAACTTCTAGCGGGCCTGTCTCGCCTTATTTCTCGGCGATTCTTTCTCTAACCGTATCCTCCAGGCTGGTCATGCCGGCGGACCTGCCGAATGCCAGCGCATCTTCCTTGTCGGCACCATTCATTTTCTCGCGCAGCGCGAACAGCGCTCCTACACGGTTGCCGCTGCCACAGTGAACGAGCACCGGCTCATCGTATTGGCTGAGGATCTGGTCGAGTTTCGCGGCATTGTCGAAATTCAGTGCACCTCGCCCGGCAATGGGCAGGGTAACGTAGTCCATGCCGAGCTGTTCCACGGCAGCCTGCTCGTCGATGCCACGATTCTCTTCGGCAGTGCGGAGATCGATGACGGCCGCATAGCCACTTTCGGCCAACTCCTCAAGATTGGCCTGGTTCGGTTGTCCGCCAGCCGTGATGCCGTCCGCCGGCTCGAAGCGGTAGTTCCATTCTGCCTCGTCCGCAAATGCCGATGTCGACCCGATGAGTATGACTGCCAGGATCAGCCAGCGATGAATAGGCATATTTACTTGAAAGTTCACTCGGCCAGTACGATTGTGGATGGAAATTCGACGCCGCGACCCGTGAATTCGACCTGAAATGTCATGCGTGAAAACATGTCACCGATCACAGTCATAAGATCAGCAATCGCTGCCTTGAGTTCCGGCGGGGTCGGGTCCTCATTCTCATCATCTTCCTTAAGGACCATGGTCTCGGCGATGAAATCATAATATCGTGCTGCATCCATCTCCAGACTCATAAACGGATTCGGTTCGTTGATCGCGGCGGACAACATATCCCCCAGCCGCGCTTCGGTGCCCTGCCCGACTGAAATCGCTAACACGTCATCCGTCATCGCCACATACGCGGCATCGACCACGCCATCGAGCTGTGGCGATTCGAATCTGACCGGCTCACCATCCGGCTGAATATCGAGTGCCGCGATCTCCGGACTAAACATGGCGCCCATGGCCAGCAGCCCTGCAGCATTGTCCGCCGCAACGAGCAATCTTACGTCTGCGGATGTGGGTGGCTGATTGTTGGCGAGGTCCATTCCTTCCAGGTTTTCCACGACAGCAAGAAAACCTTTGACTCCATACACGATCGGCGGGAGCGGCTGCTTGAGCGCTTCTCTGCCCTGTGCAACACCGTCCATTATATCCGAGAACAATTCACACTCGTACGGCTCCGCCTCGATCGCGTCCAGGCGCGCCGCGTAGAAGTCGCGCGCAGCGAGAAGATCAATGCTCATCCCAAATGCAAGCAAACCGCCCTGACCGCTTCCCAGGCCGGGTACCGGCGCCGGCAGCGTAGCCAGCCCTGCAGCAATGTCGCTGCGTACTTCGACGATCGTGTTGGAAATGAACTGTTCGACACTGATCTCGGTGTAGCCCGTCACGATTCGCGGAACAATGCCGGCCATCGCGCGTATCTCGGCTCTGCAAACGTCGTCCAGTTCGGAACCGTCATACTCCATCAGTGCCAGTAGTTCTGCGTTTACGCCCGACTGATCATCCAGAAAAGTCGCTACAATACGCTCGATATCGATAAGGCCAAGCGAATGATGCACATATCCATTGTCATCAATGATCTGCTGCAGCTCGCCCGTATCAGCGATGCTGGACGCGGGCAAGGTCAAACCCAATACGGACTTGAGCAGATCCTCCGACAGATTCGTCGGCACGATGCTCAGCACGAATTCATCCTCAATCACTGCAATAATCAATTGCCCTTTTTCATCACCTGCGAAACGGTATTCCTGGCCGCTAACAGTCGCCACAGACATGTTGTCTTTTGCTTTTTCCTCGATACGGGCAATCGCCGCTTCCAGGAGATCGCCATCCGAGACGGTCATTCGCAGAACCGGTAATAAGCCGCTGCCGTAAAAAACCATTGTCGAGTGGCGGTCGATGCCGGCGTTACGCAAACCCTCGACGCTCAACAAGCCGGACAATTCTTCCACGACCGCAGCCGCCTCCATCGGAAGGCCCTCCATGTCATTGTCGTTAGAGGCACTTGTTTCCACAATGACCTGTAACAAATCACGATAGGCGGCCAGCATCAGCTCGAGTTTCGGTTCGAATTTGTCCGCAATATCGTCCGGCAGCGGCTCGACCATTGCGAAAATGTACGGCGTATCCGCAGGGACATACCGCAGCAATCCGGAATCCGACGCGGAGACGGCGGCTGGGCCGCTCTCGTCCGGATCATCGCTACACGCAAGCGTTGCGATCGATATGACGCACAAAGCGAGAATCGTTCTCAGAGAAAGGGCATTGAACATGAGGGATAGTCCGTTGTGAAAATGGCCTGAACTGTACTGCCTCATTTTGCGATACTCGCTGCCAGAAGTCACATACACGAAAAATGATGCAAGTGAATCAAATGGCCGGAAATGATAATCAAAACGATCGTCGTTACGATGTCGTGGTGTGGGGCGCATCGGGCTTCACGGGCAAGCTCGTTACGGAATATATTCTTCGCAAGTACGGAACTGATGGTGACCTGCGCTGGGCGGTAGCCGGCCGGAATCCAGCGAAACTCGATTCACTCTTCTCTGAGCTCGGCATATCCGCCAATGAACTGCCTGTCATCATTTCGGACAGCTTCGACAGCGAATCCATTGGAGGTCTTGCCCGCGACACAAAAGTCATCCTCAGCACCGTCGGGCCCTACGCGAAGTATGGCTCGGTGCTAGTGGAAGCCTGCGTCAAGCATGGCACCCATTATTGCGACCTCGCCGGCGAAGTTCAGTGGATGCGCAAGATGATCGACCAATTCCAGGCGCTTGCCGAAGTGAGTGGCGCGAAAATCGTTCACAGTTGCGGATTCGACTCGATTCCTTCGGATATTGGCGTTTGGTTCCTGCAGCAGGAAGCCAGAAAGCTCAACGGGGAGGTCTGCACTGAAATCAAACTGCTTGTCAAAGCGATGAAAGGCGGCGCCAGCGGCGGGACATTTGCCAGCATGATGAATGCGCTCGAGGAAAGCCGGCGCGACCGTGACATTGCGAGGGTTCTCGTTGATCCATACAGCCTGAATCCGGCCGGCGAAAGAAACGGGCCCGATGGCGGGGACCAGAGGGGCGTCGTATTGCATGAAGATAGCGGCGTCTGGACCGCGCCGTTCGTCATGGGCACGGTAAATACCCGGATTGTCCGGCGAACAAATGCCCTGTTGCATTATCCATACGGCCGCGACTTCAAATACAGCGAAGCGACGATGGCCGGCGGCGGACCGTCCGGCTGGGTGAAATCTGCAGGCATGACAGCCGGTCTCGGCGCATTCATGCTCGTCTGCTCCTTTGGTCCCGGCCGGTCCTTCCTGACCCGACATGTTCTGCCCAAACCTGGCGAGGGCCCCGGCAAGCAGCAGCGGGAAGCCGGATTTTTCAATTTGCTGCTGGTCGGGAAACTTTCGGACGGATCATTGATCCGGGCGCGAGTCACCGGAGACCGCGATCCCGGCTACGGCTCGACCAGCAAGATGCTCAGCGAAAGTGCCGTATGTCTTGCAAATGACGACCTGCCGTCAAAAGGCGGCTTTTGGACGCCGGCATCGGCAATGGGCGACGCTTTGCAGAGAAGACTAGTGGACAACGCTGGCCTCACTTTCGATCTGATTTGATTCAGTGTGTGTCTCCTGGCACATGCATGCCCGGATCGAATTTTTCACCGGCCAGGACTTTCGTTTTCAGACGGTTTTGCGGCGAGGCAATCGGGCAGGTTGCGAACTCGTTAAAGGCGCAGGGCGGGTTGTAGGCTTTGTTGAAATCGAGAACAGTCATGCCGGATTCATTCGGCATTTCCGCGTAAAGGAATCGCCCGGCCGGATAGGTTTCGCGGCCGCTCGTCAGGTCGCCGAAGATCAGAAAAAGTCGCTCGCCGGATTGATAGGCCTCCAACTCGAATGACTGGCCGTTGATTTCGAATGCCAGCTTGCCCGGCGACTGCGGCCTGTAGTCGAGCCCGGTAATGACGGTGTCGACACGCATCTGCCTTGGCTCGTCATAGCGTTTAAGCACGGCCGGAATGCGAAGCGACATATCCACCGGAAAGTACTCTATAGGCGTGAACGCCTCTATGGCCGGATTTTCGAAGTCCCTGACTCGCACAGCAAACTTGTCGTCTCGACGGATGACAGTCCACGCCAGGCTGCCGTGAGTCAGTGTAACCGGCTGCTCAGCAAAATCGTCATCCATGGTGACTGATTCGACGCGCGACTGGTCATGAAAAACATCGACGCCGACTTCGATCGTCATCAGGACCTTGCCACCTTCGATACGAAAGTGACCTACCGTCGGCGCAGCGTGCCCGGGCAGAACGAAATCATTGTCGGGGGACGATCCGAAGCTGTTGATATCGTTTCTTAACCAGAATAGGCCGACGAGATTGAGAAAGCCCGATGGGCCCTTGAGGCGCTCGATACGCTCCGATCTCCATATTTCAATTTCTTCGAAATACGCGTCCCGATCCCCGGCAACCGCCATATTGCCTGAGTTACCCCAACAAGCGAGCAAGGATGCTGCATATGCCGTAATTGCACGGAGTCGAATACTCCTGGATGGTCCTGTCATCTGGATTTGGCTCCCGGATCTCGATCGGAATGATATTGCTTTGTGGGCGTCGGTCAACCGAATATCATTTACGATTGCCGCTCTCTATAATCCGCGACCTCTAATGACGGCCCCTTTACGAGAATCCGAGCTCGCTTACGCGGAGCTTCAGCCAGACGACATCCTGACGGCGATTGACGGCCTCGGCTTTCGCTGCGATGGCCGCTTTCTGGCGCTCAACAGCTATGAAAACCGCGTCTATCAGGTAGGCATCGAGGACGACAAACCGGTCGTCGCGAAATTTTATCGTCCAGGTCGTTGGAGCGACAACGCAATCCTCGAGGAACACCGGTTTACAGCGGAACTCGCGGAAAAAGAAATTCCGGTCGTCGAACCGATGACGATTGCCGGAAACACGCTGCATCATTGTGGGCCGTTTCGCGTATCCGTGTCGCCCTGCCGGGGCGGCCGATCTCCGGAACTTGACGATCATGAATTGCTGCAACAACTTGGGCGGCTGATCGCCCGAATACATTTGCAGGGTGAAACGAGGGCATTCGAACACAGGCCTTCCATAGACATCGACACCTATGGCTTCGACTCGCATGATTACCTTCTCGATCAGGAATTCATTCCGGTCGAACTAGAGGACGCGTATACAAGTATCGCGCAGCATCTATTCACCAATATCAACGGATGTTTCGACCGGGCCGGAATTTCACGCTCGATTCGCCTGCACGCAGATTTTCATCCCGGCAATGTGCTCGTGGCCGGCGAGCAGCTGCATATCGTCGATCTGGATGATTGTCGAACCGGCCCGGCAGTACAGGACCTTTGGATGTTTCTGTCAGGCGACCGTAGTGAGCAAACGCCGCAACTGGCTTCCCTGCTCCTGGGTTATGAGGAGTTTCGTAACTTCGATGCCCGCGAATTGCACCTGATCGAGGCGCTTCGAACGCTTCGCATCATGCACTACGCCGCCTGGCTGGCCCGACGCTGGGAGGATCCCGCGTTCAAGAGGGCATTCCCCTGGTTCAACTCACAACGCTATTGGGACGAACATATACTCACTCTCCGTGAACAGGCGGCACTGATGGAAGAAGAACCGCTGGTGTGGTCCGGCTAGGACCGATTTTGTGATTACCGCGATGGCAGATGTCGGCGCCTCGAGCCCACGTCAAATCTGTCGATCCAGCGTGAAAAGGTCTTATCGCTCAAATTCATCAGTGGATCTATCGACAGGTGTGTGTGCTCTCTGATTTGTTCGGGATCAATCGTGGCCGACATTTCTGCGAGCAAAGGCTGATAACCGGCACGATCGAGCCATCGGTCTATCAGGGAATGATTGACCTCGAGGTGGAACTGAAATCCGTAGGCGCTCTCGCCGAAGCGGAACGCCTGTACCTCGCAGGCTTCGGAGCTTGCCAGATGCACAGCGTCAGCCGGCAACTCGATCGCGTCCTCATGCCATTGAAAGACCTGTTGCCGGCCGCCGAAGGCCGAAAGCACAGGATCGACCTCGCCTTTTCCCGTGAGATTCACGTCGTGCCATCCGATTTCGCGGGCGTGATCGGGCTTCACTCGTGCTCCCAGGGCACGCGCCAGCAGCTGCGCGCCCAGGCATATTCCGAGGACCGATAATTTTCTGTCGAGTGCCTCCTGGATCAGAGACACTTCCTTGGCGAGATTCGGATATTCGTCAAGCTGATCGACATTCATCGGGCCTCCAAGGACGATGAGTGCCGAATAGCCGTCCAGTGTCGGGACCTGCCTCGGGTTGCGAGCAAAGTTGACATAGCGAATACGAAACCCGGCGTGCTTGAGCAAAGGGTCGAGGGTACCGAGCGGTTCAAACGGTACATGTTGAAAAACGAGAACTTTTGGGCGCGCCATAGCTGGATTCTTCGAGATATTGTAGGTGACCGACTGAGCGATCCGATTATGACAAAACGGTGGCCGGTCAAACAGAAGAGCCTGTTGCACTGCCCCTAAACCGGGACTAAAGTGCTAGCAACAGTTCGGACCCGACATTATGTGGAACTCTGGCGATCGGCAGTGCTCTTATATACGGACATTCACGGACATGGCAGCGCCCCAGGGGACGTGGCAAATTGAATTCGAGTACGCTTAAAGCGATATCGATGGCGGCATGTTTTGCCGCTTTCTCGGGCTGCTCGTCTCAGGTGACTGTAAATGATCCTACCATCCCGGATCCGCTCATCGAAAAGATCCCATTGTCCGTCGCCGTCAGATTTCCGGACCAATTCGACCATTATATCTACGAAGATCAATTAGCCGGTCGAGAAAAGTGGACGGTCGATCTGGGTCGCTCCAATGAATTACTTTTTACCAAGCTTTTTAGTTCGATGTTCAACGAACTGACCGTCATCGAAGGCGGTATGGACCCCAAGGACATGCCGATCGATGCATATATCGAACCGAGCATTGACGCATTTGAGTTTTCGACGCCGGCTCAAAGCCAGACGGAAGCCTTTGCAGTCTGGATCCGCTACCGCATCAAGATTTTCGACAAAAACGGAGACCAGTTCGCGAATTGGCCAATCAGTGCCTACGGAAAGAGCCAGACGACGATGATGGGTGGCGACGACGCCATGCGCCGCGCCGCAGTCCTGGCCATGCGCGACGCAGCAGCGCTGATCGTAATGCAATTGGACAAGACGACGCGGATTAGCAGACTGAACCGCAGCAAATTATCGCGTGCCGCTGTGCGTTCCGAACCTGAAAATCCGGAACCGACGATGACTGAACCGGTAGAGGAAGCGTCGAAGACAGCTGCTTCGGAGGACGCAATAGATGAAACGGGTTAAGCAATTAACTGATCATGTCGGCACATTTGTATGCAAAGCGCTGCTGGTCGTGCTGCCCTGCATAATCGTGAGTGCCTGTACGACCGCGCGTGTTGAGGATACCAGGCAACAATCGACCGGCATTCTGGAGGGCGAAGGCGTCGTCATAATGGCGAGAAGCTATCACCTGGGCAACGAGACCGAGATGAGTTTCATCGACTGCATCGGCTCGGCAATTAGTCGTGGTTCCAGCGGTCTTCGCGTAATACCGTCTGCGGAATTCGTAGACGCACTCTTCCCGTGGTTCGAGCCACGGACTGCACCATCAGACACCAAGGCACTCCCGGATTTCATCGAGCGCCCCGGTGTCGCCGACATGATTGCTGAAAAGGGTGTTCGTTATGTGATCTGGCTTGACGGCGACACCGACAGGGTTGCCGGCGGTGGCAGCCTGTCCTGTGCTGCCGGACCTGGTGGTGGCGGTTGTTTCGGTTTTGCCTGGTGGCAGAATGACTCCAAGTACGAGGCGGCAGTCTGGGACCTTACCGCGCTGGAATCAGCCGGAACCATTAGCACAGACGTCAGTGGCACATCTTTCCTCCCGGCGGTGGTCATTCCGATCCCGCTCATCGCGAGAACCAAGGCGAAGGCCTGCAGGGGGCTGGCCGATCAATTGAAGCTATTCATCGTCTCCGAAGACGCCTGAGCGGCTTTTCACGGTCGCCCGCCCCGCACGAAGGCGTTTCGGTAGTAGCTTGAGTCCAGTTCCTCAATGGCCACATCGCGGCCGCTCGATGGCGCGTGTACGAAGCGACGGCTGCCGAGGTACAGGCCAACGTGCGAAACCTTGCCGTCGATACTAAAGAACAGTAAGTCACCAACTCGCAGATCGTCTGCCGAGACCGGCTGCAAACTGCGCCACTGACTGCTCGTCGTTCGCGGAATTGCTTTTCCTGCTTTTAAATAGGCGTAATGCACGAGTCCGCTGCAATCAAACCCATCAGTTGTACTGCCACCGTAGCGATACGGTACGCCCAGCTGCCTGACCGCCACGACCGCTGCGCGCTCACCGGCACTGAGCGCAGGCTTCTGCTGCCGCGCTACAACGATGCCTGACCCGTCAGGTGACGATTCCTTGTGGGGTCGTTGCTGTGGCGAAGAACAAGCGCTCAGCACTACTCCAAGCAAAATGGCTAGCGCAATGTTTCCTGGAATGTTGCTCGGCTGCGATATCATGTCACTCACCCATGCCCAGACATTACCCGGTACAGACTGAACTCGACATGAACTGCATCTCAGGAACCGGCATCCGATCTCTGTTGCTTGCTATCCTGGTACTCCTCACCGCCTTCAGCACGGTGATGGCGCAATCCAGTTCCTCACAGGCGTCGAACGAACGCGTGTATGGCGCCGACTATCGAATCACGCCGGACGTATCCAGAGAAGGCGCGCAGGTAGAGCTCAGGATTACCCAGAGCCGGGGCTTGTTACGCGAATTGAGCATGCCCTATGACGCAAGCACAATCAGCGATGTTAACGGAGACGGACAATTGTCCGTCGATGATGAGCGAATCCGTTGGCGACCGGCGGCCGATGGTGGCCGCCTTAGCTGGTTCGCTCGAATCAGTCATTTGAGAAACAAGGAATCTTATGACGCTTTTATTGGCGAGGACTGGGCCTTGTTTCGGGCGGAAGACGTGATCCCAGCGACGGCGACCAGGACTTTGCGCCGGTCGGTCAGTAAGACCCGGTTAATGTTCGACCTTCCGAATGGTTGGACCGCGGTGAGCGAGTACTTCCAGCGATCAGGTGTTCATGGTGTGTCCAATCCCGATCGACGATTCGACAAGCCGACCGGCTGGCTTGTCCTCGGAGACCTCGGCGTAAGAAATGAGACGATTGCCGGCGTTCGTGTCGTCGTAGCTGCGCCGGTCGGTCACGCTGTCCGCAGAATGGACATCCTGGCAATGCTCAACTGGACCCTGCCGGACCTGCTGCGCTTGCTCCCTGACTTTCCGCGAAGACTCACTGTCGTCAGCGCCGGCGAGCCCATGTGGCGCGGAGCGCTGTCAGCGCCGGGATCATTCTATGTGCACGCTGATCGCCCCCTGATCAGCGAAAACGGAACCAGCACAATCATGCACGAGACAATTCACATCGGCCTGGGCGCGGGCGCCGTCAAGGGTGCTGACTGGATCAGCGAGGGCCTTGCGGAATATTACGGCCTCGAAATCCTGAGGCGCAGCGGAACAATCACCGAGAAGCGATACAGATCTGCCATATCCGGATTGGCGAGCTGGGGGAAAAGCGCAAGATCATTGTGCCCCGACCCGTCGACCGGGGCGGTCACCGCCCGTGCAGTAGGGCTGCTGGTAAGGCTCAACGACGAAATCAGCAGGAACAGCGATCGAAAATACAATCTCGACGATGTGCTACGCAGCGTGGCCAGTTCCGGAGAGAATATTTCACTACAAAAATTGCGCAGCATATCCAGTGACCTGGCCGGCAGCGACAGTGAAGTATTGAGCGACAAGAGCCTGAACAACTGCGAGAATTAGCGCGGCGCGAAATACAGAACTTGTCCATGGTCCGACAACACGATTTAGAGCTGATACTGCGATCCCGAACACCGATAGTGGCGATCGAAACTCGCGATGAGTCCCGCTTGTTGGACCTTTTGAAGTCCATCACAATCGCTCGTGCCTCGGAGAGCTACCTGCCCCTGTTTCGCTGGACCGTTACAGACGGTCTGCAGCGGCTCGATATATCGCTCGAGCCGCAACTGCATAATTCGGAACCGGAAGAAGTCCTCAGACACATCAGAGCTGTAACAAAGCCCGGAATCTATGTCCTCCTCGATTTTCATCCCTACCTGGAGGACCCTGTGAATATCCGTTTGCTAAAGGACATTTGCATTCGATTCAATGAAGTAACAAGACACCTGATCCTCGTTAGCCACAAAGTCACACTACCGGTGGAACTCGAGAGTTTCAGCGCACGGTTCGATATGGCGTTGCCGAGCGATCAGGAGCGCAAGGAAATCATCAAACGGGTGGCCGCAGAGTGGGCGCTCGAAAACCCGGGGTCCCAGGTCCAGGCGGATCCCAAGGCATATCGAATGCTGATTCAGAATTTGTCCGGCCTCACCGACGCTGACACGGAGAAGCTCGCTCGGAATGCCATTTTCTTCGACGGCGCCATTACAAAAAGTGATTTGCCGAGCGTAATGCAAGCGAAGTACGAACTGCTCAATCGGGGCGGCATTCTGCATTTCGAATACGACACCGCAAAATTCAGCGACGTTGGCGGATTGAGCAAACTGAAGGACTGGCTGGCGCAAAGGCGAACGGCATTCGCAACGCATGGCGGCGCGCCTGGCCTCGACCCGCCGAAAGGCATCCTGCTCATCGGCGTGCAGGGCTGTGGAAAAAGTCTCGCCGCGAAAGCGACAGCTGGAATATTCGGTGCACCGCTTCTTCGTCTCGACTTCGCCACGCTGTATAACAAGTATCACGGTGAGACCGAGCGTAATTTACGCGAGTCGCTAAAGACTGCGAACGTTATGGCACCTTGCGTACTGTGGATAGACGAAATTGAAAAAGGACTCGCGGGACGCGGCGGCGAGTCGGGAACCACACAACGAGTACTCGGAAGTTTCTTGAGCTGGATGGCGGAGAAAGGCCGTGAGGTCTTCGTCGTGGCGACGGCCAACGACATCAGTGCGTTGCCGCCAGAACTGGTACGGAAAGGACGATTCGACGAAATTTTCTTCGTTGATCTGCCGAGCCCTGAAATCAGACAAACAATACTCAAAATTCACCTTGGGAATCGCGGACAGTCCGAAGCGGACTTTGACCTCGAAAAACTTGCCGCGGCCATGCATGGATTCTCCGGCGCGGAGATCGAACAGGCCATCGTTTCAGCACTTTATGCCGCGCACGCTAACCAGACCGCGTTATCGAACGCCCACATCCTGAATGAAGTGGACAATACGCGACCGTTGTCGGTCGTCATGTCAGAGAAGATCGGGGCTTTGCGCCAATGGGCGTTGGGCCGCACAGTTGCAAGTGACTGAACGGCAATTTATCGCCTTATTTAACCTAACGTTCGCAAGGCATCCCACCGGCATATGATCTCGCGCGGCTCCGCGATAGGCGCGCTCGAAGCTTGTTCTCGTGCTAATATCTCTCGATGGCTAATGAAAACAAAAATACGAATAAATTAGTCTCCGAGGAAGACGACGACCCGACCGCAGAACTGGAAGTGTTGCCAGAATCAGCTTCCGCGGAATCGGTCGCTGATCGAGATATCGAGGCCGCCCGGGCAGTCGAAACCGAGTCAGATGCCAACACGTTTGACTTTGACAAGCTCGAAAATGATCTCGGCGATGCCGACAAGACCATTTCGCGGCTCAAGTCGGATCTGAAATCTCGAGCCGAGAACATCAGCAAGTTGCAGTTTGATATCGAACAACTGCGATTGAGGTGGACGGGCCTCGAAAAAGAAATCGAAGTCCGCGAGCAGATAACCGAGAAGTTAAGCGATGAGTTGAAGGTTGCTCAAAAGAAGCAATCCAAAACTGACAAATTGCTTCTCAGGCGCACAAAAGAGATCGACTCGCTTAAGAAGACACTGTCCCGTCACGAGCAATCATTGGAAGAGGCTGCACAAAGGCTCAAGAAGGCCAGCGAGCAGGAGCAGGAGTCGGACTCCAGAGCCGCGGAGATTCAGTCGAAACTAGATGTTGCGGAGGAAAGGATTGCCGCGCTGACTCAGGAGTCGCTGGCCGAACGGACGGCAAAAGAGGAAGCGATGGCACAAGTACGATCGCTTTCGGACGAATTAGAGAACCACAAGAAGGAACTCATCGAGTCTCGAGCCTCCGTATCCGAGCTTCAACAATACATCGACCAGCGAAAGTCCGACTGGGACAAACAGGAAACCCAACGTCTCGCGAACGAGGAAAGAATCGACCAGTTCCACAGGGAACTTGAGGATTCCCGCAAAGGACTGAGAGATGGTCGCGCTATTCAGGACGACATCAGCGTCAGGCTTGAATCAATAAAGGCGGAACGCGATGAATTGCTGCAGGAAATCGCCCGGCTTCGAAAAGACGCGGAACAAAGAGAGATCGACAGGGCAGCAGAAAACAAGGAGCTTGCTGGTCAGCAGGCAAGCATGCTGACCAGCAAGGACTTCGAGATTGGCGAACTGAACAATCAAATCGCCCGTACCGAAAACTATGCGGACGAGCTTCGTAGGCAACTCCAGAGCCAACTTTTCCTGACAGACGAATTGGAGACGCGACATAAGCATATGGAGATTGCACTGGTCAGCACAAATGCACAGGCGCGGGAATTGTCTGATCGGATGGAGAAGTTAGTATCCAGCAATGAGAGTCTGGCAAAGGACAATTCCAGGCTTGAGAAAGAATTCGAAAGAGAGCTGCGGCAGATGCGCTTTGAACTCAGCGAGGCGCAGGAGACGATTGCAGAAAATGAATCGGTCAACGCGAAACTGACGTCCGATCTCGTTGATACCGGCAAGATCAGCATGCGCCTTGAATCCAGGCTTAGCGAAAGTGAAGGGTCAAACAAAGCGACAATAACAAAGCTAAACAGGAAATTAAGGAAGCTCGAAACTCTCAACAAAGACCTGAAATACAAACTTCGTAACAAAGACAATGCAGTTACATCCTTGCTGAAAGAGATAACGAGGAGAAGCGAGGCAATCGAATCAATTGGCGAAATAGAAGACGTCATTCATGACCTGGATGACAGAATGTCGGAGCAAATCGATGAGCGGGGAATTTCTGAGACGGAGCGCATTACGCGACTACTGATCGGCAAGATCGACGGCCAGAAGCTCCGTTTCCCCCTGTTCAAAAACCGACTCACGATTGGGCGAACTGGACATAATGACATTCAAATCAAAGCGCCGTTCATCAGTCGTCGTCATGCAGTGATCGTAACCGATGGCGGCGGCACGAGGATAGTCGATTGGGGCAGCAAGAACGGCGTGTATGTCAACACCAACCGGATCAAGGAACAAGTCCTCCGAAATGGCGACATCATTATGATCGGGACAGCGGCCTTTAAATTCGAAGAGCGACCCAAGCGCTGATGACTACCCGCACAGTCCCCCACAACCTTCCAAAAAAGCAGGCATTAAATCATCGGACGTAAATTCCTGCGGTGCCGGCGCGTCGATATGTGAAAGCAATCACGGACTTTAAGGATCCGTTCAGCTAAGGTCTGTCAGCATAGATACATGGAACGTAACGAAGCCTTAATAATGCTGACCAAGACTGCGCCGAAACATCTCCATCTAAGCTCCACCCAGGAAGTAGCACGCAATGCCGGAAATCTCGCTTCCCGAAAGATCTGGTTACCGAAACTTCTCTACGATTGCCTGCCGTATTTTTATCTGACCGCGGGTTTCGCCGCGTTTTTTGCCACCCTGTATATCAGTGACTGGTTCTGGGTACTGCCACATTACATACTGTTCTCAGCAGCCTGTTTACATTTGTCATTTGCAGTTTATCGCAGGCGAAAACGCCCCCACAAAAGCGATTCGGAAACTCTGGATCAGACCTCGGGTAGCGAATCCCCTTCCACTTGACCTTGACGCCCTCTTGGTCGAGGATGGCGCGTGTTTTTCTGGTGGTTGCTATCGATTCGTGTCTGGAGCCAAGAGCCCCCTCAAACAAAAAGTCCTGAACGAGCTGGCACTCGCACTGTCATTCCTCTTCGCAGGCCTCGTCCTGCTGCCCTTAGCCATATATCTGACCGGTGAATCGGTATTCGGAGAATACGCAGGTGCCGGTTTTTCGGATTTTTTCCGTCGCCTGGGTGGTGATATTCGCGAGGGTCGCTCTGTGGTCTGGTTTCTTGTGTTGTCACCCTACCTGATTCTAATGTTGCTCCGACTTACCATTTGGGGATTTCTCCGGATCCGACGCAGCGGCTAGGCCTCCGAACTGGCAGGATCGACAAATGATGCGCTTCCGGATATTGTGATCTCCGTCACATATTATCTTTTCTGAACATGGGTTTAGGCCGGTTTTCGTAGAATTTATGTTAACAATGATGCATAGTCATGCCTTGCTCCGACACTATTGACAATTCTTAAGACTGAGCAAGAACAACCACTGGACTGCAACGATGAATCGCTTTCTGACATGGCTGGGATCCAGACTATTCCCCCAAAAAGCCGCCAAGGAATCGGTACTTCGTCAGACCACCCGCAGGGCCAAAGCCGCGCCCATCCCGCAAAAGCCGAGCCCACAAACGGCGAAGCCCGACATGGTCGATTTCAACAGCGAACTCGGTGGCCGTATCGATGACGGCGGGCCGGGCAAGAACGTGCTGATACGCAACAAGTACGTGCGCGAAGATACCGGCACACACGATACCCTCAAGATCATCGATGACTCCGTTTTTGTTGACGAAGAAGAATTCGGTATTGATCCGTATAACACCGGACGCTTCGACCGCTCACAATCCTGGAACCTGCGCAGAAAAAAGTAGTTTCCGCGTCGCGAATCCAACGCGGCGTCAGACGACACGGGCAATTCATTGACGGCGTAAAATGCCGCCGGTAGTCTGCGGCGGAACCCTTCTGGCGGAGCTTTGCCCATGGCACTCAGGGTCTCATTCGAACTTGAAGAAGATGATCTGCGACATTTTCGCCTGATAATGCGAGAAGCGCGCAAGGCTGCAGCGAACGCCTCGCCCGAAGACATTGTTGCCTCCGCCGAAGAGCTACTCAAAGATGTCGGTACAACGGGTATCCCTAAGTTCATTGCCGCACGCCTCGAAAAGCTCGAAATCATGATCCGCATGCTCTCTGACCACGAGTGGGCTCTACCGGAACAGGAGTCCGCGAGGGTGCTGAACGCCCTCGCCTATTTTTGTGAACCGGAAGACCTTATTCCGGATCATGTACCCGGACTCGGCTTCCTGGATGACGCCATCATGATTGAGCTGGTCGTCCGTGAACTCCACCACGAAATCGAGGCCTACCTGGATTTCTGCGACTATCGAGCCGGCAAGGCCCCGAAACCGGGCATTAAAACCAAGATCTCTGACGTCAGCCGGGAGGAATGGCTGGAGAGCCGACGCAGGGAGCTGCAGGCAAGAAT
>Ga0255052_10001015_pt1 | contig 21638 bp, 19 predicted proteins | sample JV7_2_21_MG_FD_188632 | JGI IMG/M metagenome (GOLD analysis project Ga0255052, IMG submission 188632) | Seawater microbial communities from Jervis Inlet, British Columbia, Canada - JV7_2_21 | ecosystem: Environmental > Aquatic > Marine > Inlet | place: Canada: British Columbia | collected... | reverse complement strand
TTTTTCTTTGCCGGAGTCCGTCTTCACCCCAGGTCACGATTCCGGCAGCATCCTGACCACGATGTTGCAACACAGTCAGCGCATCATAAATCGCCTGATTGACCGGCCGATGACTGACGATTCCAACAACACCGCACATGACTCAGATGGTCTCCTCACCTGGTACCAGTATTTCATAGCCCTGTGGCGCCATGACCTTGATCCACTCCGAAACGACTTCGAGGTGTGGTATCAGAATCGATCGTTGCCACCAGGCGTCGTTGTCGAATCCTGCGAACTGCCCACCAAGTATGAACAGCGCTGCAAACAAGATGCCGCGGCACGCCCCAAAAATCGAACCGGCCAGCCTGTCCATACCACTCAGTACCGACAAACGCACGAGCTTGGAAACTCCCCAACTCAAAAGTCCGCCAATGGAAAGGACGATCGCAAAAACGAGAATGCGGCCAAACCAGGCTTGCAAGTCTTCGGAGCTGATCCAGCTATCGGAGATTTCGCCGATGCCGGGCCCGAGATACAGCGCCGCCCAGATTGCGACCAGGAGAGATGCAATGGAGATTGCTTCTTTAACGAATCCACGAACGATACCCACGATCACGGAAACAGCGATAGCAACGGCAATGAGAATGTCGATGATCGGCATCAGAGATGTCGGGTCAGCTCAATGTGATCGTGGAGAATGGATGGAGATTCTAACAGAGTCAGAAGCGGGCTCAACAATATCCATGGCCGTGTTCCTAGGGGTGCGGTACTACTTGTCCTTTGTGACCGGCATTGCCAAAGCGCTCGGCCATCGCCTCGGCGCTCTCGCGATCCTTTTGTGGACTGCTTCGTACACGATGAAGCTGCCCGGAACTCGTGGTTAACTGACTCAGGAACGCAACGAATCCCTGTTTACGAAGGTCGGCGGCAAGCCGCTCGGCATTCTCCTGATCGCCGAAACTGCCAAGCTGCACGACCCACATGCCCGTTGATGAAGCCGTTGCAGTCGGTTTTTCTGCCGTGGGCTCTTTGGGCGCCGGTTTCGACTCAGCTGGCTCGGTTACGACTTGCTCCGGTCTGGATTCCGATTGTACGACCACCGGTTTTGGCTCAGGCGCCTGCTGAGCGGACTCGCCAGCACCGCTGGGCGGCACCGGTTCTGTGCGATCGCGCTCGAGTACGATCGTCCTGTTCTCATGATCCGCCTGCCCGGGTAATGGCTGGTGTTTGGTGACGATCTTGCCGTCGCCTGGCGATCCGTCGAGGAATACCGGTACAACCAGGACGACGACCAGGACGAGGACGGCGGCGCCGATTATGCGTTCTTTCAAGGCTCGTTCCATCATGATTAGCGATGCGAGTATAGCTTATGTGGGAGCGGCTTTAGCCGCGAATTGTCGCGGCTAAAGCCGCTCCCACAGGGCCTCCAGCACTGGACCGACGAGATAGAAAGATCCTGTAACCAAAACCCGATCAGCCGGTCCTGTAAGCTCCCGCGCACGGCTCATCGCGGCGTCCAGTGAGCCAGCCACCAGACAAGCTGCATTCGTTGTATTCGCGACCTGGCGCGCGAGTTCATCAGCGCCAATCGCACGCGGATTGTCGGCGGTCACTGCGATCCAGTGATCAACCTGGTCTGCCAGTGGCTCAACCACACCCTGCACGTCCTTGTCGTCCAGCATTCCGATTATCACGACCGTACGAGCGCTGTGTGACTCCGCACGGAGTGTATCGGCCAACACCGAGGCCGCTGCCGGATTGTGCGCTACGTCCAGCAGCCAGCGGGCACCGGACACCAGCTCTTGCATGCGACCGTCAAGGCGCAGCCGCTGCAGAGACTTGTTGACAAGCTCTGCTCTAAGCAACTCGTCAAGCCCCGCAGATTCGATCAGCGCAAGTACGGCCGCAGCATTGCCGACCTGATGTTCACCCACTAATGCCGGCAGTTCGAGACCATCCAATCGATGCGCCAATCCTTGCCATGTCCATTGATTGCTGTCGATCGACCAATCGAATTCACATCCTGCAGCAATCAGATGCGCGCCCACTTCATCGGCATGTTCGAGAATTGACTGCGGCATTTCTCGCGCACCGAAAACAATCGGCTTGCCGCTGCGCATGATGCCGGCTTTCTCCAGCGCGATCGAAGCGACATCATTGCCGAGCCAGTCGCAATGATCCAACGAGACATTGGTTATCAGACCCGCGTCGGGCTCAACTGCATTGACCGCATCCAGCCGCCCTCCCATGCCGACTTCGAGAATCACGGTATCGATGCCTGATTCGGCAAACACGACCATCGCCGCAAGTGTGCCGAACTCAAAATACGTTAGTTCTTCATCTCCGCGCACTGCTTCGACCTGTTCGAAGGCAGCGACAATCTGCCCGTCCCCGGCTTCCTTGCCATCGACGCGAATGCGTTCGTTGTAGCGGCGTATGTGTGGCGACGTGAAACTGCCGACGCGCACTCCGGACGATTGCAGAAGCGCCTCGAGCATCGCAACGCTCGACCCTTTGCCATTTGTACCTGCAATATGGAAGACCGTCGCAGGAGGCGTGAGAGCCAGGCGGTCCAGGACGAGTTTGACTCGTTCCAGGCCCAGATCAATTTCGTGCGGCGACAAGGTCTCAAGTCGCGACAGCCAATCAGACAGAGGCGCAGCAGAAGCGTTCATGAGAGAAGATTACGTTGCGACAGGTTTTGGACGGTGTTCGAATTTGGCAAGCAAATCCGCTATTTGTGCACGCATCTCGCGGCGATCTACGATCATGTCGATGGCGCCATGATCGAGCAGGAACTCGCTGCGTTGGAAGCCTTCGGGCAGTTTTTGCCGCACGGTTTGCTCGATGACACGCGGACCGGCGAACCCAATCAACGCATTGGGCTCCGCAATGTTGACGTCGCCAAGCATTGCAAGGCTCGCCGAAACACCTCCGGTTGTCGGGTCAGTCAATACCGAAACGAACGGCACACCGCAGCCGCCCAGATTCGCAAGTGCTGCAGAGGTTTTGGCCATCTGCAATAGTGAAAACAGCGCCTCCTGCATGCGTGCGCCGCCGCTGGCCGCAAATGAAATCAACGGCATCTTGTGTTCGGCAGCATGGTTCGCCGCACGAGCAAAACGCTCACCGACTACTGACCCCATCGAGCCACCCATGAAACCGAATTCGAACGCGCACGCAACGACCGGGCGACCAAGCAGCGTGCCGGATACGGACACGAGCGCGTCCTTCTCACCTGTCTTCTTCTGCGCCTGAATGATTCGGTCTCGATAGCGCTTGCTGTCACGAAACTTCAGTGGGTCCAGAGATTCGAGTTGCCCGGACAATTCTTCTTGCGAGTCCGGATCGAGGAAAAAATTCAGGCGTTGCCGCGCGCCGATGCGCATATGGTGATCGCATTTCGGACAAACCTGCAAATTTCGTTCAAGTTCGTTGCGATATAGCTGTGCGTCGCATTTCGGACACTTGATCCAAACGCCTTCCGGCACGGAACGCGTGCGCTTCTCGGTGCTGATGCGGGACGGCATTAGTTTTTCGAACCAACTCATACGCGCAGTTTAACCAAATTAGTGTTGGAGCGCCCCTTGGGGCGCGACTGGTTAGGGTAGAAATCGAGCATCTTTTTCAGCAAATCTCAGTCGCGGTTCTAAATCCGCTCCAACGATCGCTCATTCGGGTCGGCTGGCAATTCGAACTGATCAGGATAGTCGACTTGTATCAGTGTCAGGCCATGCGGCGGCGCGGCAGCACCGCCTTGTTTGCGGTCTCCACTTTCGAGCACTGTTGCGGCCCGGTCTTCCGGCTCGTCACCACGGCCGATGGCGACCAGCGTGCCGGTGATGTTACGCACCATGTGCTGCAAGAAGGCATTCGCAGTAACCTCGAGACGAATCCAGTCTCGCTCCCTTGTAACAACAATCGACGATATCTCGCGAATCGGTGTCGATGCCTGGCAGCCTGTCGCGCGATACGCTGAAAAATCGTGTTTGCCGACCAGCGCCTGGGCCGCCGTATGCATGCGCTCTGCATTGAGTGGGTCGTATACCCACCACGCGCGGTCTCGATACAGCGCTGATCGCTCGAGGCGATTCAATATCAGGTAGCGATAGCTGCGTGCCGTCGCTGAAAACCGTGCGTGAAAGCTGTCATCGACACTTTTTGCCCAGGTCACGCTGATGTCGTCAGGGAGATTGCTGTTTACGCCAAGGAGCCAACCCCGGTTGCCGCGCTCACTGCTCGTGTCGAAGTGCACAACCTGACCAGATGCGTGCACGCCCGTGTCAGTACGCCCCGCGCAAATGACTTCGATGGATTCATTGGCGACCTTGCTCAGGGCCTGTTCGACACGCTCCTGCACACCGTCACCGGTGCGTTGACGTTGCCAGCCGTTGTACGCCGTACCGTCGTACTCAAGACCCAGGGCGATGCGCACTAACTGGGTAGCGAGTCCAGGAGCTGCTGAGCTTGCTGACGCTGACCTTCATCGCCTTCGTCGAGCACTTCCTCGAGTATCGAACGTGCGCCGTTGGGGTCACCCATATCAACATACGCACGTGCCAGATCGAGTTTGGTGCCAACCTCGGTCATCGTGCGTGCATCCGACAGATCGTCGCTCATGTCGTCAGGTGCCAATGCAACGGTGCCGGTCTCATCCGACTCGATCTCCACGTCCGGACGAGGTTGCTCCACCGTCGCATCGTCGCGTAGCTGTTCGACTGTATCGCCAGCCTCACTGACCTTGAGGGCCGCAGTCAGATCATCGAGATCGAGATCGACATCAGTGCTCGCAACCGCTGGCAGCTCACCCGTCTCGTCTATGTTCACATCGCCTATGAAGGCTTCTTTTGGCAGGGCTTCAGTCTTCGCAAAGTCGAAATCCCCACCGCCTTCGTCGTCATCATCAAGGCTCGCGAGCACGGTCTCCGCATCATCTGCCAAGCTGTCTTCGGCCGTTTCGTCGCCATACCCGGGAGCGAGCATGGTCGCATCGTCATCCGACAGGCTTTCACCTGCATCAGAAAGTGTGTCGACCGCGAGGTCTTCGCTCAAAACCTGAGTGACGCCCGTCGCATCAAGTAGCGATTCATCGATGCCGATATCGGTCGCGACCTCGGTCTCCTCGAAATCCGATTCGAGTTTGGCGTTCACTCCTGTCGCCTCGAGCGTCGGTACTCCTGATGTCGCGGCAAGCGCGTCCTCCACGTCCAGCGCTTCGTTGACACCCATGTCGTCGCGACTCAGCACGGTCTGTACACCAGTTGCGTTAGGATCGATTTCCGGATTCTTGCCCGTAACTTCGGCGAGATCATCCGCGAGATCCTCAAGCGCTTTGTTCATGTCGGTTTCCGACAACGTCTCGTTTTCACTCGTTGCGTCAAGGTCATCGAGTGATGCGAGTTCGGTCTCAGCCAAACCGTCGACCTCAAGACCAAGATCGTCGAGGTTGATTTCTGCAGTCTCGTCAGCTGACTGGCCGCTGCTTTCGATCGCCTCACCGACCGTCTCATCAAGTGACGGCAGTTCGGCCGTTCCACCCAATACATCGAACTGCTGCTCAATCGTCGGTGTTTCAACGGTCGAATCCGGCGATGGCATTTCTGCTGTCTCTTCAGCCGCCGACAACTCTGCTGTCTCGTCAGCCGCCGGCATTTCTGCTGTCTCGTCAGCCGCCGGCATCTCTCGCGTCACATCAAAGTCCGGCACTTCTTCGGCATCGCTCACGGTCGTTTCGTCGCTATCTGCGAGTTCTGCTTCTTCGATATCCGCGAGCTCGGTTTCGTCCGCAACGCTGTCGACAAAGAAATCGACATCTTCGACGGGGTCGAGGCCTTGTGTCTCCTCATCGGCACCGAGGTCGACGATATCGCTCGCCCCAACATCGTCGCCGACGAACTCCATATCGAGCGCCCCGGTTTCGTCCATCCCGGCTTCGAATGACAGGTCAACCTCCTTCGTTGCACCAGCTGCGCTGGCTCCGGCAAACAGCGCATCGTCTGCAGCGATCTGCTGTCCCATGATGACGATCTTGTCCCAATCCGCACTTTCCGCATCGCCGACGGCTGAATTGAGCCGACCAGCCGCGTCTACAAACGCATCACGGTTACCCCAGACGAAGTAGATTTCGCAGAGCTTTGTAAGCAAGTCGGTGCGTTCCGGTTCGACGGACAGAGCACCGTTTATGAGATCGGCCGCCTGATCGTACAGGCCGTAAGCCATGTGGAAATCAGCCTCGGCAACTGGATCAGTCTGGTCGAGGTTAATTGCAGTTTCACTGCTGAATGTGTCTTCGAGCGAACCGAACTGACCCGTAGCTTCCTTAACCTCAGCTTCAGCTTCATCTTCAGCTTCAAAAGCGGGTATCGGGGCGTCGACGGTTTCGTCCATATCGGGACGCATTGTCGATTCCTGCTCGACAACAACAATCGACTCGTCGATTGGTAACGGCGCACGCAGACTCTCTGTTACCGCCAGATCATCGTCGCCCATTTCGTCCGAATCCAGCGGCTGCCAGCTGTCCGGATCCTCATCGTCATCGCGCCCGCGGCGCATGAACCAGAATAACAAGCCTCCCACCACGACCAGCGCGCCAACAATGATGGCCCACATGCTCGTTAACAGCTCCGCGGCCCGATCCAGGAGACTCGGCTCAGAGGTCGCCGGAGCACGAATAATGTCCGCGGGCGCCTCGTCTGTCGTAGCCGCTGCATCGTCGACGACAGCATCAGCAACGGCATCCTCGTCATCCGCCATGATCTCGGCATCATCAGCAAACGGATCGATGTCAGTATCACCGGCTGGAGCAGCGTCCACGTCAGCGACGGGCGGCTCGTAATCTTCGCCGCGTATGCGCGCAAGTTCTTCGCGCAATGCAGCCAGTTCGTTATCGCGAATTTCAATCAGCGACTGTTGCTGCGGAACATCGGCTCCCTCGAGGTCGGCAATGCGTTGTTCGATCTCATCTTCACGCGTTAAGGGTTCGTCGCCGAGCTGTGTGTCAGGCTCGGCCGTGCCCAGGGCGAAATCATCATCAGGTGGAACCAGCGTTAAACTCGGTCTCGACGTGGTTTCGGGCGGGGGAGGCACGGTGCCACCTGTCCACTCGGCATGTTGCCGCTGTGCTTCGGACAGCGCTTCACTACGGCCGATCTGGAAAATTTCGTCCGCGCTCGGGATGCGCAGTCCCGCACCCGCCCGGAGAATATTGATATTGCCACCAAAGGCCTCGGGATTCGCCTCGAAGATGGCCAGCATGGTCTGGTTCATCGTCAACCGACTGTCTGGACGAACTCTCGACGCGATGCCCCAAAGCGTATCGCCGCGTTGCGTTGTGTAGTCAGCGCCTGTCGACGTGTCGTACGGCGTGTCGTCAGCTACCAGCTCTGGTTTCGGTTGCTGCGGTGCTGCCTGACGAGTTGGTGTTGGAGCGGGCGCAGGCGACGGGGCAGAATCGGGGGCAGGCGCCTGGCGCTCTATCCGACCACCGTCGCTGGGTGTTGTGCGAGTTGGTGCCTGAACTGCAGGCGCTGAGTCCGTTGTCGGCGGTGCAAACGTTGGTGGGTCGAGGAACACCGTGTATTCACGCAATAAGCGGCCACGTGACCAGGACGCTTCAACCAGGAATGTCAGAAATGGCTCCGCCATCGGCGCTGCGGAATGAACCTGAATGTAGTTGCCGCCAGCACTGCCGCTGCGAACGATGTTGAACAGAATGTCTTGTAAATAGAACGGTCGATCAAGGCCGTAACGTTCGAATGTATCGGCCGACGCCATTGCCAATTGCAGATTATCGAGTTCTTCCGGAGTTGCGGACAGCAGTTCTATTCGTGCATTCAACGGCTCGTTGAGCGCTGAATTCATTTGAATATCGCCCAGCCCCAAAGCCCAAACCTCGCTCGACAATAAGATGACAAGCGCAAGCGAGATTCGAGAGAGTCGTCTCGACATAATTTTAATCTCCAGCTCCCCAAAAGCCGCGATGATGACGCCCGCAGGGAGCCATATCAGGGCAGGCAGACCGCTTTAACATATGGTCGTGAACTATAGCTTATAAATGGTTTTTGGCCAATATTTCAGCAATTTGGACGCTATTTAGAGCCGCGCCCTTACGTATGTTGTCGGACACGACCCAGAGGTTGATTCCGCGTGGGTGAGAGATGTCCTCACGTACACGACCGACGTAAACCGGGTCCGTGCCCGAACTTTCAGTGACTGCGGTCGGATATTGCCCGGTTTTTACGCCATCCAGCAGCGTTACACCGGGGGCATCACGAAGCAATTCGCAGACCTTTTCGGCCGTAATCTTGTCCCTCGTCTCGATGTGCACGGCCTCGGAATGGCCGTAAAAAGCCGGTATGCGCACCGCAGTCGGATTGATCAGAATACTGTCATCAGCGAAGATCTTCCGCGTCTCCCAGACCATCTTCATTTCTTCTTTTGTGTAGCGATTGTCCTGGAACGTGTCGATGTGCGGCACCGCGTTAAACGCGATTTGTTTTGCGTCACCGTCGATTTCCACCGGGCGACCATTCAAGAGTGCTGCTGTTTGTCGCACAAGTTCCTCGATCGCACTCCTCCCCGCGCCGGATACGGCCTGATAAGTCGCAACATTGATACGCTCGATTCCGACCGCGTCATAAATCGGTTTCAGGGCGACAACCATCTGAATAGTCGAACAATTCGGATTCGCAATGATGCCGCGATCCTTGTATGCGGAGATCATATCGGCATTTACTTCGGGCACGACAAGCGGAATGTCGTCGTCGTATCGAAAATGCGATGTATTGTCGATGACAACACAGCCGGCGGTGGCCGCTTTGGGTGCGAACTCCGCCGAAATCGATCCGCCGGCCGAAAACAGACCTATCTGAACCTGCGAAAAATCGAACTCCGCAAGCTCACTGACCGCCAACTCGCGATTGCCGAACGGCACAGTATTGCCGACCGATCGTTCACTGGCGAGGGCATGCACCGTGCCCATCGGGAACTTCCGCTCAGCGAGTATTTCGAGCATCGATTCACCGACAGCGCCGGTCGCACCGACGACTGCGATATCAAATTTGTCTGTCATTTCTCAGGATTGTCCTCAAACTTGTCGCGGCTGAAGCCGCTCCCACAAACATCGGCGTTCTGAGCGCGGTGGCGCAAGTAATGGTCCATCAGTACGAGCGCAACCATCGCCTCCGCGATTGGTGTCGCTCTGAGCCCGACGCAAGGATCATGGCGACCTTTCGTCACAATTTCGGTCTCTTTGCCTTCTTTGTCGATCGTCTGGCCTGGAATCGAAATACTGGATGTTGGTTTCAGGGCAATACTCGCCAGCAAGTCCTGACCGGATGATATGCCGCCCAGTGTGCCGCCCGCATCATTCTTGACGAATCCATCAGCGCCAATCTCATCGCGATGTTCACTGCCGCGCTGCGTTACCGCCTTGAATCCGGCACCAAGCTCCACGCCTTTGACGGCATTGATGCTCATCAAACCATGTGCGAGTGCGGCTTCCAGCTTGTCGAACACGGGCTCGCCGAGCCCGGGTGGGATATGGCTGGCCAGAACGCTGATTTTCGCGCCAATCGAATCGCCCTCTTCACGTAAGGCGTCCATAAATGTCTCAAGTTCGGTGATCCGTGCTGGATCTGCACAGAAGAAAGGGTTGTCATCGACGACTGAGAGGTCGACTGCGGCGAGTTCAATCGGACCGAGCTGCGAGAGATAGCCACGAATTTCGATGCCGGCATTTTCGCGCAGGTACTTTCGAGCGATTGCACCTGCGGCGACTCGCATCGTGGTTTCGCGTGCAGACGAGCGACCTCCTCCACGATAATCGCGAATGCCATATTTTTGTTGATACGTGTAATCGGCGTGGCCGGGTCGGAACTTGTCCTTGATGTCGCCATAGTCCTTCGAGCGCTGGTCTTTGTTGCGAATAAGCAATCCAATCGGCGTGCCAGTCGTCACACCCTCGAAGACGCCCGAGAGAATTTCTACCCGGTCAGGTTCTTTCCGCTGTGTTGTATGGCGGGACCGACCTGGCCGGCGCCGCTCAAGATCCGCTTGTATGTCCTCAGCGTCGAGCTTCATTCCTGGTGGGCAGCCGTCGACAATGCAGCCGAGCGCTACGCCATGGCTTTCGCCAAACGTCGATACGACAAAATTATGACCAATACTGTTGCCAGACACCTTACAAATCCTTGGGATATAGATCCTTGAGATCGTCTTTCGTCAGCAAAAACACGCCGGAGCCACCATGCTCGAACTCCAGCCAGGTAAATGCAACACCTGGGTACCGATTTTCCAGCGCGGCCTGACTGTTTCCGACCTCACAGACGAGTATTCCATTATCACTCAGGAAACGCGACGCATGATGCAGGATCGTGTTGACCGAATCCAGACCATCATCTCCAGCGGCAAGTCCGAGAGCGGGCTCATGCCGAAACTCATCGGACAACGCATCCATATCCTCTTTGTCAACATAGGGTGGATTGCTGACGATCAACTCGTATTGCCGGCCCACGAGATTCTCGAAGAAATCGGACCTTACGAGGCGTACACGATCGACCAGGCCATGTCGTGAGACATTTATTTCCGCGACCGCCAATGCGTCCGCCGAGACATCCACGGCATCCACAATTGCGCCCGGAAACTCGGTCGCTATCGCTATCGCGATGCATCCACTTCCAGTACCGAGGTCAACAGCGGTCTTGAGCGTAGCAGGCGCCAGCCAGGGTTCGAAGCGTTTATGAATCAACTCGGCAATCGGCGAGCGAGGCACCAGTACGCGCTCGTCCACATAGAATTCAAGACCCGCGAACCAGGCCTGACTGGTCAGATAGGCAACCGGCACGCGTTCTTCGATGCGGCGCGTTGCAAGCTCCTCAAGGCCGGCGAGCTCTTCCTTGTCGACTGTTCTTGCGTACACCGCCGGTGCGTCATCGTGAGACAGTCCCAGGTGCGCAAAAACGAGCCATGCCGCCTCGTCAACGGGATTGTCGGTGCCATGACCGTAGCTCAATTGCGCCATCGTAAATCGAGCGGAGAAGTGACGAATCAGCTGCTCGACATTGATGGGTTGTTCCGATTCCGGTGCCATAGATACACAGTTTGTTTAGAATGACCGCCTCACGCAAACCCTCCGCAGGAAAAGATGGGCCCCAGAAACATATTTATCGCTGTCATTGCGGTTGTCGCAATCGCCACGGGCACCTGGTTGTCGTATCAGCTGATGTCGCCACCGCCAGCACCACAAACCGCGACTATGCTGCCGGCACCAGCCGAGCTACCCGAGTTTTCACTTGTTGATCACACCGGGCGATCGGTTAGGCCTGAGGTCTTTGCGGACCACTGGAGCCTCGTCTTCTTCGGTTTTACTCATTGTCCGGACATCTGCCCGCTCACGATGCGGGTGCTGGCGGATGCAAAAATCCAGCTGGCCGCACTCAATCAGGACCCTCTGCCGCGCATAGTGCTCGTGAGCGTGGATCCCGAACGCGACACGCCCGAGATCATGAGCCAGTACATTGGCTATTTTGGCGACGGTAATCTCGGCATCACGGGCGACCTCGACGAACTTCGCAAATTGACAAACGGTTTGGGCATATATTTTGAAAAGTCGTCCGTGGATGGAGACGACTATTCGGTTGACCATTCGGCTGTCGTCCTGGTGATGAACCCAGCCGGCAGGTTCCATGCGTTATTTGGTGCACCGCACGAGGCTGGAAACTTCGTGCACGACTTGCCAATTATCATGAAGAGCCAGTGATGCGATTCGCCCTGCCTCTTGTGGTTGGTTGTCTACTCGCAGCATGCTCGGTGGAGAAAACACCACTTGTCGCCACGGATGTTGACATCTCGAGGCCGATTCCCGGCATGCAAATGACAGCCGCGTATTTCAACCTAACGAACAACACGACACAGGCAATCAGGATTACTCGTGTAACAAGTCCCGATTTCGAATCCGTCGAAATGCACGAATCCGTTCTTGAGGACGGCATGACTCGGATGTATGCGCTCGGTGACCTGACGATACTCGCTGGTAAGACAGTAGATTTTGAACCCGGCGGCAAGCACCTGATGTTGATTCGACCTGTCACTGATGTCGATTCCGTCAGGCTCGAGTTCCATGCCGGCAAAGCAGTCGTACTGACTGTCGCTGTCCCTTATAAAGAATAGCCACTCATGCTCGATCGCTTATTCGTTCTATTGCAGTACGTCCTGCCGCGCTTCTGGCTCACGTCAGTCGTCTATCGATTCACGCGAATCAGGCAAACCGCGGTGAAGGATTTCATGATTGCGAAATTCGTCCGTCTGTACAACGTCGATATCGACGACGTCAAACTCGACGTGCCTGACGGCTTTGGGACATTTAACGGCTTTTTTACCCGCGAGCTCGAAGATGATGCTCGCCCGATCGACGACGATCCTTTGTCAATCATCTCGCCTGTTGATGGCACTGTCAGCGCTGCCGGTGCAATCAGCGGCGAAAGTATTTTTCAGGCCAAGGGTCTGTACTACACTCTCGAAGACCTGTTGGCAACCGACACGCAGGAGGCACACGCTTTCATCGGCGGCATGTTTGCAACGATTTACCTGGCACCACATAACTACCATCGCGTGCATGCGCCACTCGAGGGAGAAATCGTCGCCGCTCGTTACATTCCAGGTGATCTCTTTAGTGTAAATGCGGCAACTGTTGCGAATGTTCCCGGGCTCTTTCGCCGTAACGAAAGACTCGTGCTCCACTTTGTCACAGCACGCGGCCCTGCAGTCGTAATATTTGTTGGCGCCCTGAATGTCGGCAGCATCAGTACACCGTGGAGCGGTGAGGTGCGTCCGCGCAAACATGGTGTTGTAGAAATCATCGGGCTGGACGACGGCCCGCGAACAGTCAGGAAAGGCGACCTGCTCGGCTGGTTCAATATGGGAAGCACGGTCATCGTTCTTTTGCCGGCAAACACCTGCGACTGGAATAGCGACTTGAAACCCGGCGCGACCGTCAGAATGGGCGAAACAATCGGCTCGGTTTCTGGCTAATGACGGATTGGCGACCATCGTCAGATCCGGCCGTAGCGTCGCACCGCGCAGAACTGCTGCAACGCGCAAGACACTATTTTGCCGGGCAAAACATCCTGGCGGTCGACACGCCAGCACTAGGTCGCTCCGCAGGCACCGATCCAAATATCGACAACCTCGCTGTCCACCCTAATACCGGAAATGACTACTACCTGCATACGTCTCCCGAATTCTGCATGAAACGCTTGCTTGCTGACGGTTACCCGGACATCTACTCAATTTGCCGCGTCTTCCGGGACGGTGAGTCCGGCAGAAGACACATTCCTGAATTCACGATGGCCGAGTGGTACCGCCTCGGTTTTGATCTGCCGGAGATCATCAAAGACACGCTGCAATTCATTGCCTCGTGCCTCGATAAGCCAGGGCTCACTGCAAGCGTAATTCAGTTCGACTATGCCGAAGCATTTCAGCGGTTCGCTAATGTCGATGTTTACGAAGCCAGCGCCGATGAGTTAGTCCGCGGCTACAGCGACGATGAAAGACTTAAGTCGGTTATGGCAGAGGATCGACAGGCTCAGCTCGACCTGATACTGAGCACGGTCATCGCGCCGCAGTTCGCGCGCAATCAATTGACGGTCGTGCGCCATTATCCTGCTGCTCAGGGGGCGTTGGCACGTCTATGCCCTGCTGACAAGCGCGTCGCCGATCGCTTCGAAGTTTTTTGCGGTGACCTGGAGCTCGCCAACGGCTACGTCGAACTAAGCGATGTTGAGGAACAGCGGCAGCGATTCGACCAGGATCTCGAGTTGCGACAGCAGACTGGCCGCCCTCTGCGCCCCCTGGACCATCAACTGCTCGCTGCGCTCGATTCGGGCCTGCCCGATTGCGCCGGTGTTGCTGTCGGCATCGAGCGCTTGCAAATGGTCCTGGATAAAACCGACGATATCAGTGACGTCGTAACATTCACCCCCGAGACATGATGACCGAGCCCGACTACGCGCTTTTGAAATCCCAGTTCATCGCACTGGCAGGCAGCGAAACCGATGCGCTCGCAAATGCGAGCAATTTCGTCGGATTGTTGTTTAACGCCATCGACGATATCAACTGGCTCGGCATGTACGTGCTGCGCGGTGATGAACTTGTACTCGGTCCGTTCCAGGGCAAACCCGCCTGTGTGAGGATTGCGGTTGGTAACGGTGTTTGCGGCACGGCCGCAGCAACACTAGAGACACAGCGCGTCGCCGATGTGCATGAATTTCCAGGGCATATCGTATGTGACGCCGACTCCAGGTCCGAGATCGTCGTGCCACTGACCGTGCATGGCGTATTGCTGGGCGTGCTGGACATAGACAGTCCCACGATCGACCGCTTCAGCGCGATCGATCAGGTGGGTATTGAATTGTTGTGCGGCGCTTTCTGTGAATTGCAGTCAGGAAAAAACGACTTTATTTAACGCGCGAGACGTACTCTTTCGAGCGTGTGTCAACCCTGATAACTTCATTCTGATCAACGAACAACGGCACGCGAACGACAGCGCCCGTTGACAAGGTTGCGGGTTTCACGCCACCACTTGCAGTATCGCCTTTGACTCCCGGATCCGTTTCGACGATCTCGAGTTCCACAAATTTCGGCGCCTCCACGATCAGCGGTGAATTGTTCCACAGCGTGATTTGACAGACGTCACCGTCACTGATCCAGTCTTTCGCGTCGCCAACTGCCTTTGTATCAGCCGCGAATTGCTCAAACGTATCCGCAACCATGAAGTGCCAGAACTCGCCATCGGTATACAAATATTGCATATCGGTATCCATGACGTCGGCGGCTTCAACGCTCTCACCGGATTTGAATGTCTTGTCGACAGTTTTGCCAGTCTTCAGATTCTTGATGCGTACGCGATTAAACGCCTGACCTTTGCCGGGTTTGACGAATTCGTTTTCAACGATGATGCAAGGATCGCCATCGATGATGATTCTGAGTCCCGAGCGGAACTCATTAGTGCTGTAATTTGCCATAACGTGGAATGATACCGGAGTACCGGATTTGTACCAGCGGATCGCGAATTATCACAGCGATCGTGGACAATTCACACCGAAATTTGATACCCGTCACGGTTTTGACATGCCGACCGGGACAGGCCGTACGGCAGTGCTAGACTCAGCGCTCTTTAACAGAATCCGGGCCGAGAAGGACATCACCGGACCGTTGCAAGGAACGCAATTTGAACGGGTGCCATAGCATTTCGATTGCCGTCCTGACCGAGAATCAGGACGACGTTGCGCTGATTGATAGCACGCTGCGCGACGCCGGTCACGCGGCACATTGTCACTGGATTAAGAAACCAATGGACCTCGGCAAGACGCTTGCTGCCGAACATATCGAATTGCTGATTCTGAATTGCGACCGGTTTCCCGAGTCCGTACGCCAGGTCATAAAGCAGAAGGACCGGCACAATCCCGAACTCCCTGTTATCGCACTGCAAAAAGAAGCGGACGAAGACAGTATTCAAAAAGCGATGAAGAGTGGCGCGTGCGATCTCGTATCGATCGGTTGCAAGGATCGCCTGCAATCGGTCGTAAGTCGCGAATTGCGTGCACTGCGTGTTGAAAGAGCACTGAATTCGACCATCCACTCCGCAACGGAATACAAGAAGCAGCTGCAGGACTATATGCAGTCATCGTCTAGTGCAATTGCTCTCGTCGAAGAAGGAATCATCACAGATATCAACGACGCATGGCTGAGGCTATTCCGCTCGGCAAGCAACGATGAAGTCGTTGGCTTGCCGCTTATGGACAACTTCGAAACGGAAAGCCAGGCCGCGATCAGGGGCGCACTCATTGCCGCCATTGCAGGCAAATGGTCCGCCGATGAGAAGCTCATCGCAAGATCACATGTTACAGCCGAAGAGAGCAACGAAGTTCATATGGAATTTCAAAAGTTCGCTTTCGATAACGAACCTTGTGTGCAAGTTCGAATTACTCCTCCAGACAAGTCGAAAGAAGAACCGACCAAACTCGTTCACGACGCGTTGAAGCGTGACCCAACGACTCTCTTTTTTCACCGCGCACAGTTCCTCGATCGCATCAAGAAACGGCTGCGGCGAAAACCATCATCGGGCACGCACGCACTTGCCTACGTAAAGCTGGACAAGTTCGGTGACGTACTCGACAAGGTCGGCATACTGAATTCGGAGGACCTCATCGGCCAATTCGCAGAGGCCGTTCGCAAACGCATGCACCCGCGCGACGTTGCGGGCCGTTTCGAGGGCACCTCACTAATGGTCCTGCTCGAACGAGGCAGCGCTCGCGATGCTGAAGTCTGGGGTAAGCAAGTCTGCGAGCACATTCGCAAACAGACATTTGAGGTTGACGATCGGTCAACGCAGATAACGTGCACGATCGGTGTGTGCGCAGCCAATGAAGTATTCAGCAGTCTGGAAGCCTTCGTCGCCGCAACCGTAGACGCGTATGACATGGGTAAGGAAGCCGGTGGTAATACGGCCATACTCAGCGAAAGTGCGGACGAAGATTCGAAGCTGAAGGAATTTGACGCGATATGGGTGAAACATCTCAAATCAGCGCTGATGGACGATCGCTTCCGCCTCGCGCAATTGCCAATCGCGGGATTGCGCAGCGACGCCATCGAGATGTACGACCTGCTGGTACGCATGCTTGATGATCAGGGAAATTCGGTTCTGCCCTCCGAGTTCTTGCCAGCGGCCGAACGTAACAACATGATGAAGAACATCGACCGCTGGATGATCAAGTCGGCGATCAAGTTCTGCAACGAATCCGAGGCAGACCGGGTGTTCGTGCGATTGTCCAAGCAATCGGTACTCGACTCGACCACGATCCCGTGGATGGAGCTGGAGTTCGACAACCGCGAATTCGATTGCACGCGCCTTGTCATGCAGCTTCCCGAGAGAGATGCCGCCAAGCACATCAAACAAACGCGTGCGATTGTCAAGCACCTGCGAAAGATCGGCGTAGGCTTCGCCCTGGAGCACTACGGAATCGATCAGGAGCGCTTCCAGATACTCGACATTCTCAAACCGGACTACATCAAGGTCGACGGCGAGCTCATGCATACCCTGATGACGGACAAGGAGATGCAATCGGGCGTCGAGAAGATCGTACGGGCGGCAGCGGAACGAAATATCAAGTCGATTGCCGAGCGCGTCGAGAACGCCAACGCAATGGCAGTGCTATTCCAGCTCGGGCTCGACTACATGCAGGGACATTATGTTCATGAACCTGAGGTCATATTGCAGGACACGGAAAGCGGCAAGCACACATCGCTGGCCGAACTCGCGGCAGCCAACGCTAACTAATTGATTTTCAATAATAACAAAGTGAGACACAGGTCACACTTTGTTATCGGACCCACACGCTAACGACCAACCCGACGCAAAACTTAGAATAGGTTCGTAGTTTGCAATTCCAGCTGCAACTACGCTTGCAAACAGTGCAATTACGGGGTGCGGAGAAGTGAAAAATTCATCAGCATTGAAACATGTTCTTGTCGCCGTCGGTGGAAGCCTTGTCGCCGTACCGGCCGCAGCACTTGAGCTTGGCGAGGTCAAAGTACATTCGACACTCGGCCAGCCGTTGCGTGCCAGCATCGCTTATGCACTTGGCCCAAACGAAGCGATATCCGACACCTGCGTAACAATACAGCCGAACATTGCCGCCAAGGGTTTGCCGTCGCTGCGTAGCGCATCGATGATTGTCGTCGATGGCGTAATTGCGATAACTGGCAGCTCGATCGTTCGCGAGCCGTTGATGACAATGCGAGTTAACGTTCGCTGTGCCTACACGGCGCAATTGAGCCGTGAATACATGATGTTCATCGATCCGGCAGGCACTGCGGCTGAACCAATCGCTGCGCCAACAGCAGCACGCATTGCGTCGCGTCCGCAAGTATCTTCACCGGTCACGACACGGGCTCCCGTTGTTCGCCGCCGTCCGGTCAATGTGGAACCGATAACAGACGCGACGCGTTACCAGGTGCAGGTCGGCGATTCGCTGTCCGAGATCGCGCAGAGAATCGAGAACCGTCCGGTTGGACTGTGGGCCGCGGTAGACACAATATTTGAAGCCAATCCCGATGCGTTCATCGACAACGATCCGAACAAGTTAAAAGCTGGCAGCTGGCTCAGTATTCCGAGTTTCGGTACGAATGCACCATTTGCCGTAGTCGACGAATCAGTACCCGTTACCGCTCCGTTGGAGCCAGTATCGGATGGAACGGTGTATCAAGCCGCAGTGGATGGATTGACGGCTGAGCCCGCAGCAGTTGCGACGGCGGATGAACCGCGCTCTGCATTGGTCGACCTGCAACCCGGTGATGTAATTCTGGATAGCGACAATCCGTTTGTTACGCCAATAGACTCGGTTGCCGACGAATCGGTCGTAATTCCCGACACCTTGCTCGACGGCCCGGTAAGCACTTCAGATTCACCAAACGTGCCGGTCGCAACGATTCAACCCGCTGCACCAGCCGAACCGGCCACGACGAACTGGATGCTATGGCTCGCCGGAAGCGGCCTGGCGATCATCGCGGCATTGTTGCTCTTTGGTCGCAGATTCCGCTTCGGTTCGGCACCGATCGCGCCGGCCGCACCACAGCGCAGAAAGACGGATGACGATACGCAGAAAGTCGAGGCCATCGGTGACGTCGAAATGGATATCGCCGACGACGCTCCGACCGGCGAAAACCTCGCTTTGGACGCCGACCTGTTCGTTGGCACCGGATTGCAGGAAGGTACTGACGTTGACGTTGCGCAGGACTTCGGTTTTGCGGCGACAACGGAACTCGATCTCGAGTTGCCGGAGGATATGTCGAGCAACGCAGAATCGCCGGAGACCGACATCATTCCGCCGATAAACATTGATGAGTCATCCATTCTCGAAAGTGAGGTACTGCCGGATGCGGATGATGACTACGATATGTCAGTCATCGTCGATGCTACAAAGATGCCGCACCCGGATGATGTTACCGAGCGCGACCTTGAAGCCGTTCAGGTTGACACGGATGACGAGACCCTGATCACCGGCGATTACACGGTCGATCAGGGAGGCGACTACAAGATTCTCGAGCAAGACTACGAAGACGAGATGACGGCAACGCAGGCGCTCAATGCAGAGATCCAAAAAGCAGCCGAAGATCTTGCTGTTCGTATGGACGACGATGCCGCTGACGCAACGGCCGAAATGCCACTCGCCACAGTTCACGAACTGGACGTCACCGCGCAAATGCCCGCCAGGGAGAAGCAGGAAATCAGCGACGATGACGACACCGGTGTTAACCCGACAGTGAACATGGACGCCGAGGAAAATACGGCCGAGATGCCTGCGGACAATACCGCAGAAATTCCAAAAGGCGGTTCCAAGGCCGGGTAATCAGTCGGGAGCGGCACCTCTGTGGACGCGGCAACTCTGTGGGAGCGGCTTCAGCCGCGATTCCGGTCTCGCTGGTGCCAAACCGACCACCAAAAAGGATAATCGCTTAGCCCTCTTACGAGACCAGCTCTAAGAGGGTTGTGGATCAAGTAGTTCGCGACATTTTCAATATCCTCCTCTGCTCTTAGAGCACGATCATGAAAACTCTTCTGCCAGATTATTGATGGCGAGGCTTTCATCATCTTGATCAAACGCGCCGAACGACCTTTCAGTCGTCTAACGACTTCGTGCAACATGGAATCGCCTCTAAGTCGGACAAGCCAGTGAATATGGTCAGGCATGACTACGTACGCCAGATTGTCACAAGCACCTTCGGCGGCACGTAGCTCGAATTCATCCATCACGATGCGTGCGCTAAACGGATCATTTAGATGCTTCTGCCGACCGTGGCAGCTGGTTGTTATGAAGTAGATTCTTCCAGGTTCGGAAATGCGGCCTTTTCGAAGGCTACGGCTGTGAGGCCAATTCTCTGGCATGAAGCAACCATGCCGGATAATTCGAGAATGAGCTTTCGCAGTTTCTCCAGAATGTACTGCAAATCGCGGCTAAAGCCGCTCCCACAAAGGTACCTGTCCCACAAAGGTACCCGTCCCACTAAGGTACCCGTCCCACTAAGGTACCTGTCCCACAAAGGTACCTGTCCCACAAAGGTACCTGTCCCACAAAGGTACCTGTCCCACAAAGGTACCTGTCCCACAAAGGTACCCGTCCCACTAAGGTACCTGTCCCACAAAGGTACCTGTCCCACAGAGGTGCCGCTGCAATGGAGTCTCGTCTGTGACCGGCGTAATCAGTCGGGAGCGATTCCGACGAGCCGGTCAACCGTTCGCCAGCCTCTTGGCAGGAGGCCACCACGCAGCGCACGCTCGCCGTAGTAAGGATCAGAGTCGTCCCACCTGATTGTCATCATGCGTGTGCCGCTGTGCACCAGCAGACTGCCGTCCTCGGGTACAACTGCCGCAGCGATCAGTCGCTCCTCGCCACTCTGATATTTTTTTGTCGGTATATTGATCAGCTTGTTGCCCTTGCCTTTTGCAAGCTCCGGCAACTCATCCATCTCAAACATCAACAGACGCCCAATGGAGCTGACCGCCGCAATCAAACACTCCGAGTCTGGCGGCACCGGTGCCGGAACAACTGCCTTGCCGCCCGGCGATACTCGCAGTATCGCCTTGCCCGCCTTGTTGCGAGTGACGAGATCCTCCAGCGTTACGATAAAACCATAGCCCGCGTCGCTCGCAAGCAAGTACTTTTGATCGTTATCGCCGATCATCGCACCACAGAATTCGGCGCCGTCCGGGGGCTTGAATCGGCTGGATAGAGGTTCTCCCTGCCCGCGTGCGGACGGCAATGTGCCGGCCATCACGCTGTAGACACGCCCGGTACTGTCGATGAACATCGCCAGTTGATTGCTGCGACCCTGAGCTGCCGCAAGGTAGCCGTCGCCCGACTTGTAGCTTAATCCCAGCACATCCACCTCGTGGCCTTTTGCCGCACGCGCAAACCCGCGCTGCGACAGAATCACGGTGACCGGCTCGCTCGACACGAGCTGAGTCTCATCCAGCGCCTGCGCCGCTTCCCGCTCGACTATCGCGGTGCGCCTGTCGTCGCCGTAAGCTGCCGCGTCTTCGAGGATCTCTTTCTTGATCAGTGTCTTTAGCCGTGCCGCGCTCTTGAGGGTTTTCGCGAGCGCATCACGCTCGTCGTTGAGCTCGTCCTGCTCGCCCTTGATCTTCATTTCCTCGAGTTTGGCGAGATTACGCAACCTGAGATTCAGAATGGCCTCGGCCTGTATATCGGAGAGCCTGAACTTCTTCATCAGTACAGGCTTAGGCTTGTCCTCTGTGCGAATGATCTTGATGACTTCGTCAATATTGAGATACGCGACTAGCAAGCCATCGAGGATGTGCAGGCGATCCGTAACGATCTGCAAACGGTGACTGAGGCGCCGCTTGACTGTCTCTTTTCGAAACCTGACCCACTCCGCAAGCAGACCGACAAGGTCGAATGCCCGCGGGCGTCCGTCCAGGCCGATGATGTTCATATTCACGCGGCAGGTTCGCTCGAGCGACGTCGTCGAAAACAGGTGCGACATCAACTCTTCTTTGTCGACGCGATTCGATCTTGGCGTAATGACGAGGCGCGTCGGATCTTCGTGATCGGATTCGTCCCGAAGGTCCTCAACCTGCG
>Ga0255052_10001014_pt1 | contig 21647 bp, 16 predicted proteins | sample JV7_2_21_MG_FD_188632 | JGI IMG/M metagenome (GOLD analysis project Ga0255052, IMG submission 188632) | Seawater microbial communities from Jervis Inlet, British Columbia, Canada - JV7_2_21 | ecosystem: Environmental > Aquatic > Marine > Inlet | place: Canada: British Columbia | collected... | reverse complement strand
TCGCGCACGAGAGGTTGCTCAAATGTGTAAAACATCGACGACTGATAGCGGTAATTGAGCGACAAATCGAGCGCATTGTTCCCCATCGGAATTGTGAAGGTACCAAGCAGATTGGCGGTCACATCCGGTGTATTTGTGACTTCGTCGCCGATTTCTGCCAAAGAGCGGTTGTCCAGGCCGGTAATATCGACGACCTCGCTGTCGGCCGTGCCGATACTGCCCTGCAAAAAGAACTGATCGCTTGGCGCCCATTTGAGTTCGACCTCAAAGCCGGTGATTTCTACTCCGGGAACATTGACCAGCGCCGGAATACCACCGTAACTTTCGAACAGCTGCAGGTCTTCCCAATCATAGAAGAAGTACGCTGCATTGAGCTGTAGCGTGTTGTCGGCGAATGAACCCTTGTAGCCGATTTCGTAGGCCGTCAGGAACTCCGGGCCAATCGGGTCATCGCCCAACGACAGCGCGCGATTATCGTATGAACCGCCTTTGAAGCCTTCGGAGACGCTGAAGAAAATCATCGACGTATCGTTAAATTTGTAGTCTGCGCCGAACTTGTAGCCCACTTCAGAAAGTTCCTGCACGGGAGAATCGGTGATCGTCAGCCCCAGTTGACCAGGCGTTGAGTCAGGGCAGCCTGCGGCCCGGTAGTCCCGGGTCTGTGTCAGCAAACCGACGGCAGTGGGATGGAAGCCACAAACGGTCCGGATCCAGTTATCGCCCGCTGCGGATAACTCATCGTCTGTATGTCGTACACCGAGCGACAAGGTCAGGGCATCGGTAGCGGCCCAGTCGACCTGGCCGTAAACCGACCAGGCCTCGTAGCTGCTGTTGATGTCGATACCGGGACGCACACCCATACCGCCCATTGCCGCTGGATTCCCCACCCAGGTATCTTCGGTCGAATCCGAGTCCATAAAGTACAGCCCGGCCAGCCATTGTACCGGCCCGTCGCTCGTCGAAGTCAGGCGATATTCGTGCTGCAACACCTCCCAGTCTCCCTCCCGGGCCGGGCTGAAACCGGTCAGTTCCTGGGCGTTCTTTTCTATCACATGGGTCTCGTCATAGGAGACCAATGCGGTGAAGTCCATGTTCGAGAACGCATAACTAAAGTTCAGCCGCAGACCATCCCACTCGGCGCCGTAGCCGTCTTCGGGGTTCTGGTATGTCTGACCGAATGGAGTCGAATAGTTGATCAGGAAGGCGTGCGCCGGAAACAGCGGGTCTATGTTTGGATTATCGATCACCATGCCGGTGCCTTGGAGGTACTGGTCCTGCAGAAACTGCCATGCCGCAATGTCTGCGTCCGTAGCAACTACATAATTGTCGTCCGTCCCGGTCAAGCCATCCTCCCGACGATGTTCGAAGTCAGGATCGAGCAGACCTGTTGCCAGCCGATTGCCGCTCATTCTGACCGGCAAGTCCTCGCCATCCAGTTCGCCCGTCGATACGGTCAGCCCCAGAGTCGCCTTATCGCCAAGGTTCCAGGCCAGGTTAAGGCGTGCACCTGTTCGGTCGTAGGCACCACCCGTGTCGCTGCCGTCGAGGACATTGGTCCAGACACCATCGAACTCATCAGTAAGTACTGCGATACGGGCAGCGAAAGCGTCACCCATGTCGAAACCCAGGGCGCCCTCGAACCGCATCAGGCCGCCACTGCCAGCGCGCAGCCGGCCATAACCATTCGTGCCGTCACCGGGATTAGCCTGGTTGGTATGCCAGACGACTGCTCCGCCCGTGGTATTGCGCCCATATAGCGTGTTCTGCGGGCCTCGGAGCACCTCCACCCGGTTGATGTCATAAACGGCGATGGCGCTGACATACGGCGAGACCGCCGACACGTCGTCGATATAAGTGCCCACCGACTGCTGACCGGAAAGATGAACGTTATCCGTGCCGACACCGCGAATCGCGATTCCGGTATTGCCCCCGGCATTCCGATTCGTGCCGACGTTTGAGAACACGAATTCGAGGTCATCCGCCCGGGTGACGTCGAACAGATCGAATTGATCGCTCGTCAGGGCGCTGATCGAAATCGGCACGTCCTGCAATGATTGTTCGCGCTTTTGCGCGGTCACGATAATCTCCTCAAGCTGCGCCGCCGCCGGCACAGAGATGAGAACTGAAGATAGAAGGACCACAACGGTGGACCATCGTTGATATGGCAGCATGGGCATTCCCCCCTTACGGAATAAGCAGACCAGACCTGATCGAGCGTTATATATGCAATATAGCTAAGTATATCGATAATAATGCGTTGATATCAGTTTTATGGTTATTATTTTAGTATTCTAAATTTTGTATATCAAACTGTACGATTCGGTACATTATCCACGCGGCCCGCCAGATCAGCTTGAGGAAATAATGAAAACCACGATGTCAAAGGCGCTATTTTTTCTCGGTTCTATGGCGATTGGTGCTACGGCAATATGCGCGGATGGCACCCTGCTCGAGCGCGGGGCTTATCTGGTGGAGTCTATAACCGCCTGCGCGAACTGCCATTCGCCGAAGGACCCGGATACCGGCGAGATACTTGAAGGCATGGCCTATGCGGGCAGTTTCATGATCAGCGAGTCTGCCTTCACAGCATATGCGCCCAATATCACGATGGACGTAGGAACAGGCATTGGCGGCTGGACGGATGAAGAAATCATCGTCGCAATACGGGACGGGCTGCGACCCGATGGGACCCTAATCAGACCGCCGATGCCAAGCGCATTCTACCGAGCGATTTCGGATTATGATGTCCGCGCAATTGTGGCCTATCTGCGCACCATCACGCCGGTCAAAAATGTGGTGCCAGAGCCGGAATACCATATACCACTTCCCCCGAACTATGGGCCAAGAGTCAGATCGGTTCCCGAGGCAAATAAAGACGACCCGGTAGCGTACGGTAAATATGTCACGCATACGCTTGGGCATTGCACCGGTTGTCATACACCCCGGAAGAACGGGAAGCTCGATTTCAGTCGCACCAATGTCGGCGGACGTGTTTTTGAAAACATTTATGGCATTGGATTCACCGCTGTCTCCATGAACATCACGCCGCATCCTGTGGCCGGAATTGGAAATTGGACCGACGAGGAAATCAAGCGTGCGATCACAAAAGGTATCAGCCGCAATGGTCGTGAATTAGCCAGGGTGATGGCATTTCCTTATTACGACAAGATCAGCGAGGAGGACCTGGATGCGATTGTTACTTATCTCAGGTCATTGCCGCCTTTGCCTGTCGCAGATGCAGAGTCGGACTGAGTTCGGACGAGTATTCAAGTCGCGTCGAAAGCGCGCTCAATTTTTTGCAAAAGGGTGCTTATTTCGTCATCCAGATTACCGACTTTGTAGCCAGGAACCCTCTGCCCTTCCATGACGATCGCAACGCCCTCGCGAATGGACTGCACTCGTTGAGCGTGCGACTCCAGTGCCGAATGCCGGATTGGTGATGACGATGCGTCGAGGCGAATATCGATGTCGGATCGGATAACCTGAATCATGCGTCGGGCTGTCTCGATAACACCGTTGAAGTCCTCTGCCAGAAAGGCCGCGGCCAAACGCATACCGTAGATATCCAGATCCTTGTACAGACCTATGGCGCTGTCGATAATCGCCATCGCCTCCACTGCATGAGACTTATTTTCGCCAGCGGTAGCGGCTTTAATTCGCCAGTCGGCCCGAAGCTTCGATGCCTCTAGATACCATTGGTCCTGAGGCAACGCCGTTGCCAGCACAGCGTCTGCTTCGCGCGCTGCGGCGGGATTTCCTGCCATTGATGCATCCCAGGCAGCGATCACCGCCGCGGCCGCCGGTGTTAGATTCTCGACATATTCGCTGATTCGCTCGGGCAAGTTTTCTGCGAGTACATCACTCCGCCGGATTCGCAATAATCGATAACTTGCCTTCGGATCACGGGGACGATCGGCTAGCGCACGTAACAACATCTGATCCGCACGCGGCGATTGTCCACGCTCCTGGAGTGCCCTGGCAATATTGATGTAAGCGTCCGGATGATTCCTTTTTTGTAGCGTCTCGGTCAGCGCTACCGCAAGTTCCGAGGCGTACATCTTGTCCAACCGGTCGGCAACATATACGAAATCGACCTTGTCCGAATTCGCTTTATGTAGGTCACTGTCCGCGTCAAACAGTGGGCCGTACTCACGTATGAGAGCCTTCAATCGCAAATAATCGAACGTGTTCCTTCGAAGTTCGGTCGCTGATTGCGCAGCCATCAGGTTGTGATTGTCAGTAATTAGCGCCGCCCCCGCAGCGAGCGCCACAAGGCCTTTTTGGTCCCACGCAAGTGCCGCAAATAAATCGCTCACCGAACCAATACCCAGGCGCAGGAACAAGTTGGGATAACTGGCGAGCGGCTCGCCTGAGCTCAGCAAATTGTTTTCCGGCGCAACGGGTCCGTCAGATGCAAGAAAGAACAGTACGTCCGGCTCGACGTGATAAGCGCGTACGTGGGGAAAGACGTCCAGCAATGTAGCTGCTAACGAGCGTAGCAGGCTCTCGGATACGAACTGCGTGTTCATCCACTGGAGAAACACACCGTTGTCGGTCAATCCCGAGCGGGCCAGTTGCATAAACTCGCGTGTATAAAGATGCGAAGCACCGGCGGTCCAGGGATGGGATGGCTGCGATACGATTACATCGTATTTCTTATCGGTTAGTCGCAGCGCATTGCGTGCATCATTAATCACAACGTTTATGCGCGGATCAGACAGCGGATCATTTCCGCGTTCCGCGCCAATAACCCTGTTGGCTTCGATGACCTTCGGCTCGAGTTCAATGATGTCGATATCGCCAACAGACGCAGGAATTTCCTCGGCGACCACACCACCGCCGAAACCCACAATCAATATTTTGCTGGCATCCGGTCTGGCGATAATCGGAAATGTCGCCAACAGTCGGCCGGACAGGCGCGTAGGTGGAGCACCTTTAAGATCAATCGCGGCCTCCGATAAGCCGTTGGTGCGAAGATAGAAATAGCCGTCCCGCTCGAGCACCATCACTGTCGCGGAGCGACCAACATCGTAATAACGAATTTCTCCTGACCTGATGTCATTGATTGGTGACACGCGGAGCAACGCCTCCGGTAGCGGTGGCCTGAAACCAGTAACCGTCACCAGAAGCAGCGCCGCAGATGCTCCTGCAAGGAGCTTGCGCCGTGGCGGCATAGCAAGTGCTGAAACGAGGGCCAATACCAGGTTGGCGGATACGACGAGCTGGATAACTCCCTCGTATCGTAGCGCAGGCATGAGCACGAAGCCTGTTAACACAGCACCGATGATTGCGCCCACCGTGTTCCATGAATACACGCGGGCCGACGATACTGGTGCGTCGTTTTCGTCCCTGCTCAGAATACGGACGGCAAACGGGTACGTCGCGCCGATAAATAGGGTCGCGGGAAGCAGCAACGCGAACGACAGGCCGGCATTTCCGCCGAGGCCGGCAACCTCGGGAATGAAATAATCCAAAATGAGAAAAATTGCCGCCGAGGTAGCCGCAATTGCGGTTTGAGTAACGACGAATCCGATCTGTGCGGCGGCTCTTGTTGTCGCGATTCGGGCCGCGATCGCACTTCCGAGTGCGATTCCTGAAAGAAAGCTTGCAAGCATTGTCGCGAATGCTATGACGCTGCCGCCGAGTACATGTGATAACAGGCGGGTCCACAGCACCTCATAGGAAAAAGTCGTTACGCCGGATACAAGAATGATCGGCAATATCCAGGACTCCCGTCGCCAGCCGAATGACAGCGCAGATTTCTTGCTGATCTCGCTCAATTCCCGCGGTGTTTGTTTTCGTGCAAGGATCGACGCGATAGCAAAAACCAGCATGTTGATCAATGCGCCGAACACGATAGTCCGCATTAGCCCCAGTGACGGCAGCAGCAAAAATGCGGCAAACAATGTTCCGCCGATAGCGCCCAGCGTATTCAATGCGTAAAGCGCGCCCACTCGCGGGCCTACCTGATCATCGGATCGCACCGCGTAGCGGGTAAGCATTGGCAGGGTTGCGCCCATGCAGGCGGTGGGAGTCACAAGTAACAGGAATGTCGCGCCAAAATAGAACAATGATTGCCCGGCGCCGCTGGCATCCGGCGGTTCTGATTGTCCGCCGAACAATGCCGTATAAATCATGGCGGCGAATCTGAGCCCAAACGGTACAGCCAGCGCCGAAAGAGCTATGCCGGCTTCCAGAATTCCATAGACGAGTACCGGCCGGCGAATCCGGTCGATAAAGCGTGCTGCAATCGCGGCGCCCAAAGCAAGGCCGGCCATGTAAGCGGCAAGAACCGTTGCAACGGCCAGCTCCGATGTCCCAAATACGGTGGATAGCTGCCGCATCCACGCAGTTTGATAAAGGAGCGCTGCGAAGCCTGACAACACGAAACAGGTGCAGACAGCCGGAAATACAAGCGGTTGGTCGCGCGGTGTCGTCATGTTCTCACGCGTAGTTGCATTCGCGTACTGTAGCTATTTCACCGACCAAAGTGCATGCGAGCCGGCGATCGCAGGCCTCAGAGATTGTGACTTCAAGGCAAGCGCAGGCTCAGCAGGTCCTTGCCGACATGAATTTGTCCCTCAAAACCACCCGCCCGCGCCGCCGATTCAAAGTCCTCGGCGGTCAGGGGACCACCCGGTATCGCGAAGGGCCCGTGCGACGGGGCATTCGGGGATGGAATAAGGTGTGTGAGCATCAGGTGTCTGACACCGGCCCGTTCAGCCATTGCGCCAAGATCGGCAGCATTGCTCTGGCGATAGTAGATAGGCGGCGGAAACGTACTGCCCCCGCCTGGTGCAAATACGGGATGCATGGTCGAGTGAACCACGACATCCGCACCGGCCGCCAGTAACTCGACGGATTCGGAGGTCGAGTTTTCACGGGGAGGTGTTCGCTTGCTGTTGCCGGCATCGCCACCGATCACGACGCTCCCTGCAGGCGTATCAACCCGATAGGCCAGGGAGCCGGCGATATGGACTGTACCGATCGCCGATACGCTGACCTCACCGGACTGCCACACGACATGACCGGGCTCCTCTGGCAGTGGCAGATCGACTTGCCGCAATTTCGCAATTGCCGAAGGGCCGGCCGGGTCTCTTTTCTGGTTTTCGGCATAGCGTTGCGCGATTTCACCCGATTCGATCATTGCGTCGGCCGTATGCCTCACCAGTTTTGCGCAACTCATCGTCCGCTCGGGTGGCGGCATTTTGGCGACGACATTGGCGCTGCAGATAATATCGATCGGGCCGCCAAAAAAATGCCAGCGGTTTAGCAACAATCCGGCCAGTCCCTCGGCATGGTCGGAATGGAGATGTGTAAGGAATACGGCGTCGATCTGCCGCGTTGTCACGCCGAGCTGCGAGAGCCTCTGGGTTGTACCTCGGCCGGCATCGAACTGCAGCAATACATCGCCGCATTCATTAGCAACACGACCGAAACGCACGAGTGTTCCGGCACCAGCCATACCGTTTACGGCAGGTGGCCCACCCTGGGTTCCGGTCAGCGTAATTTCCAGGCAAATCTGGCCTGCTTCATCGCCTTGCTCGGCACACGCTACGACTGCCGCAAGCAGCAACAATGCAAGAAGATGAAATCGTGAATTCAAAACTCATTCTCCCAGTCGCTTTGTTCAATAACGGTCTTCAGCCTGTTCAGAAACGCAGCCGAATAAGCGCCGTCGATAGCGCGATGGTCGAAGGAATGTGCGAGTAAACCGACCGGGCGTATTTCGATCGAGTCTCCGCTCTCGGCTTCGATTACGACCGGCCGTTTCTTTACGGCGTCCATCGACAGGATCGCGACTTGCGGCTGATTGATGATGGCTGACGTAAATAGCGTACCGAACGGGCCAGGGTTCGAAAGTGTGTAGGTACCGCCCTGAAGATCATCCGGACTCAATGAGCCGCCTTTTGCTTTGACGACAAGGTCATGGAGTCGTTCGGCGAGCGCCGATACTTTGAGTTCGGCGACCTTTCTGGCAACCGGTGCAACCAGACCTTCGAAATCGAGATCGACGGCAATCGCAAGATTGATATCAGGATGTAACAGCAATGCGTCTCCGTCGACGCTCGCATTGACTCTCGGGAATTCGGCGATCGCCACGCATAGGGCCCGTGCTACGAATGGCAGGTAGGTCAGCGAGTAGCCTTTGTCGCTTTTCCAATCGTCTTTTTTCGCCAGTCGAACCTGATCAACGGCAGAAAAGTCCACATCGATTGTCTGCAAAACATGCGGCGACGTCGCTTTCGAACGCAGCATGTGTTCTGCCGTGACCTTTCGGATACGGTCGAACGGTACTCGCTCGCCAGCCGCCGCCCCCTCTCCGCCCTCGATGTGATTCAGGACATCCTGCTTCGTCACCCTGCCGTCCCGGCCCGTGCCCTTGATGTCGGCGATATCGAGGTTGTTCTGGCTGAGCAGCCGCCTGACCGCGGGGGACAGGCGCTCGCCTGCCGATTTTTCCGGCAGGCCTGTTGGCGTGGCTGCCGTTGCAGTTTTCTCGGCCACCGGCTCGGATACTGCGGCGCTCGCTGCTTCGGATACGTCCTCGCCTTCGACGGCAATGACCGCCAGCACCGTGCCGACATCCACGGTACCCCCTTCAGGCACATTGATACTGCTGAGCACGCCCGTGATCGGTGCCGTAATTTCAGTGGCAACCTTGTCGGTCTCGACATCAAGTAGCATCTCGCCTTTTTCAACGGTTTCGCCGGCTTTCTTGTGCCAGGCGGTAACCGTGCCTTCCGTGACCGTCTCACCGAGCTGCGGCATCAGTACATCCATGCGTGTTCCTCTAGTCGGCCAGCTTCAATACGGCGTCGACGATACGTGCGGCGCTGGGAATAACCGCGTCTTCCAATGCGTCGGCAGAGGGCAGTGGAACATGCGGGGTGGTTACACGAACGATCGGGCCCTCGAGGTCCCAGAACAGTTCCTCTGCAACCAGCGACGATAATTCTGCGCCCCAGCCACAAAGGCGGGGATTTTCCTCGACCGTAACAAGCCGGCCAGTACTCGAGACCGATTCGAAGATCGTCGTGGTATCGAGAGGTACCAGCGTTCGCAAATCGATCACGCTCGCAGATATGTTGTGCTCGCTTTGCAGCGTCTCTGCAGCCGCAATCGCTTTTGGCACCATCGCCGCAAGCGCCGCGATCGTGACATCGCTGCCCTCGCGCAATACTTTTGCTTTACCCAATGGTTCGACGTGTTCTCCCTCCGGTACATCGTCTTTAGTGCCGTAAAGGGATTTTTGTTCGAAAAACAAAACCGGATCCGGATCGCGTATTGACGCTGCCAGCAGTCCTTTCACGTCCGCGGCGTTCGATGGCGCGACGACTTTCAGTCCCGGCACCGCCATTGCCCAGTTTTCGACACTCTGGGAATGTTGCGCTCCAAAACGCGCACCGCCGCCATTCGCGCAGCGAATGACCAGCGGAAACGAACATTGTCCGTCCGACATGAATCTTGTCTTGGCAATCTGATTCACGACCAGGTCCCAGCAGACGGCAAAAAAGTCCGAAAACATGATCTCGGCAATCGGCCGGAGGCCCGTCATGGCCGCGCCCATGGTTGCGCCAATGATGGCCTGCTCTGCGATCGGTGTATCGCGTACCCGTATCGGGCCGAACTCCGCCTGTAGCCCTTCGGTCGTCTTGAACACGCCGCCGGCTGCGGCGACGTCTTCGCCGATAAAAACGACGGTCTCATCGCGGCGCATTTCCTGCGCAATGCCGGCGGCGACAGCTTCCCGATAACTCAATTGCGCCATGTCGAACTCCCATCGGACCAGAGATCGATCTCTGCAATATGAAGCGGCGGCGGCGAGCTGTTGCGCGCCGTCTCCTCCGCACGATCCACCCGTTCATTCGTCTGCGCATCGATGGCATCGAGGATAGCTTCATCCAATCCGGCATCGAGCAGCTTCTTGCGATAAGTCGTGATGGGATCGCGTTCCATCCAGGCCGCGACCTCCTCGTCCGGACGATACTTTCCGGGATCGGCACGGGAATGCCCGCCATGCCGGTAGGTCTGTACCTCGATCAGGCTTGGTCCTTCTCCTTTCCGGGCCCGGTCGAGCGCCGCGCTTGCTGTTGCGTATACGAGGTCGGCATCGTTGCCATCGATCAGTATCGGCGGAAGGCCGTAAGCAGAGGCCCGGTCGGCGCCCGGGTTCGGAACGGCGGTAACTTCGCCGATCGGCGTGTACTCCATATAGAGATTGTTCTCGCAGACGAAAATGACCGGTAACGACCAGATCACCGAAAAGTTGAGTGCTTCGTGGAACGCACCGATGTTGGTCGTGCCATCACCGAAGAAACAAACGGCAACCTGTCCCGACTTCCGGTACTGGGCTGACCAGGCGGCGCCGGCAGCAATCGGCATGTGGGCGCCGACGATGGCATACGAACCCATTGCGCCGTGCTCCACGCTCATCAGGTGCATCGAGCCCCCCTTACCGCGTAACAGGCCACATTCGCGGCCCATCAGTTCGCCAAGAATGCCGGTCATCGATGCACCGCGAACCAGCGTGTGATTGTGGCCACGGTAAGTGCAGAAGGTGTAATCGTCATCCCGCATGGCAGCACCGAAACCGGCCGCGACCGCCTCCTGCCCCAGTGCCAGATGCGAGGTGCCCTTGATCAGGTTTTGCATGAACAGGTCATAGGCTCGCTGTTCCATCATGCGACAGGCCTGCATCAGGCGATAAAGCTGCAGGCGGGTCTCGTCGTCGGGCACGGTCTGCTCCTTGTTATTACTCACTATTTACTCATTTTTTCAATTAGTTAATAAGATTAGTTAATGTTCTTTAGAAACTCTTTGCTGTCAAAACACGAACCGGCCCGGCCCCGCAGCGGCCAACAATATCAGACCCCCGACGACTGCCAAATGCGCCATTGCGATCCGGCTTCTGGCCAGACGCTCTTCCCCACTCATGCGCCAGAAGCCATGTACCGTGGCGGTCGAAATCACCGTAAACAATGCCAGGCCTAATGCCGCTTCACGGACAAACACGCCGGCTATCAAGGCGACCGGTGCGATTAGATGAAGCAGTATCGTCGCCGGCAGCAACAACTGGATGGCTGGCACGCCGGCCGCCTGAAACTCAGCTTCTGCTTTGCCATAGAACATGCCCTTGTGTATGCCGCTGACAAGAAAAACCCCGGCAAGGCACAGACGTGCGACCAGCATCATCCAGGATACGAGTGGTTCTTCAATCTCTATCATTGGCATTGACTCGTCAGAACCCCGCCAGGCACGCCTGAGTTACATTGCTTTAGTCGATTAAATGTGGAAAACTCGCATTTTAGCGATATCCTGCCGAATCAGGCAATTAATGCGATCAATTAAGCCTGTTCGGCGAACATTCTCATCGCTCCCTATGTCGCGATGCGCCGTTGATGCGGCGGACAAGTTACAGGGTAGTGCATACGTGTGCAAGTATCATGATTAATGCAGCGATTGTCGGTCTCGGCTGGTGGGGAAAGACCCTGGTCGAGGCCGTGTCAGACGTCAGCAACGATATCAAGTTCGTTGCCGGTACGACTCGTTCCCTCTCCGATGACGCCCAGGCCTTCGCCAGGGAACACGACCTCGAGCTGCGCCCGTCCTACGAGGACATCCTTGCAGATTCCGATATCGATGCCGTCGTACTCGTCACGCCCAATTCCCTGCACAGCGCACAGACCATTGCTGCCGCCGAACACGGCAAGCATGTCTTTTGCGAAAAGCCCTTCGCGCTGACCCGCGCCGATGCAGCAGCAGCCGTTGCAGCGATCGAGTCCGCCGGCCTGACCCTGGCCCTCGGATACAACCGCCGCTTCCACCCCGAGATGCACAAGCTTCGGGACATGATCAACTCCGGCGAGCTCGGGACGATCATGCACGTCGAAGCGACGATGACTTTCCCCAACGCCCTGTATCTGACGGCCGATGCCTGGCGGGCGAGCAAGGCTGAGACACCGTGCGGTGGCCTGGCTCCAATGGGGGTGCATGCCGTTGACGGAATGATCGACCTCTGCGGGGAGATTGATCATGTTTATTGCCAGAGTTTTCGCCGCGCCGTCGAGATCGACGCAGATGACACGACCTCGATCCTGTTTCGCATGAAAGAAGGAATGTCCGGCTATCTGGGCACGATGACCGCGACAGGCGGCGGCTTTAACTTCCAGGTTTACGGCTCTAAAGGCTTCGTCAAACTGGAAGGCATGACTCATGTTGCCGGCGCGCCATCCGAGGAACGGCGTTTTCGCCTGTTCGGGAATTGCACCTACAAACCAGTAAAAGGCCCTGCCGAGAGCTGGCAAGCAGAGTTGTTCGATGTCGGACGAGAGGCGCTGGACCTGTTTGCACGGGCTGCTTCAGGCGGTGACCCATTCCCGATACCGACTTCTGAAATGGTTCATGGGGCGGCGGTCACGGAAGCAATCATCAGGTCGGCCGGTAGCGGGCAGGCCGAAAAAGTAAAGGCGTAGTGCGCCGCGGGGGGCGCAGGCCAGGTATTAAAAAAAATAGGGAGAGTATGTTGTGAGAGTCGGAACACACGGAATGATGCAGGTCGATTACGAGCAGCGTATCGACTTCGATCGCATGCGAAAGCACAGAACCGACCGCATCCAGAAATACATGGACGAGTTCGATGTTGATTGTCTGTTGCTTTTTGATACCGGCAACAAGCGTTACTCGACCTCGACAGCGGTCGCGTCGCCAGAAGTCGACAATATGGGCCGTTACGCCATCATTCCTCGTGAGGGCAAACCGCACATCTTCGGTTTCGGCTCCGAGGTTGCGGCGGAAAAGCTCTATTGTCCATGGGTTGCCGATACCACGTTTCCGGCGCACGGCACCATGTATGGTGCGCTGCCGATGGCCTGGAAATGTTATGAGGGATTTCTCGGCGACCTCGACATGGTCCTCGCCAACCATCAACTCGACAAGAAGAAGACCCGCATCGGCGTCGACATCGTTGAATCGCAGATCATCCTTGCCCTGCTGGAGAAAGGTTACAACATCACCGACGGCCAGGGCGTCATGCAATATGCGCGTGCCATCAAGAACGAAGACGAGATAATGTGTCTGAAACACGGCGCGGCAATCGTCGACGCTGCATTCCACAAGATCGCATCAACCATCGCGCCGGGCGTAAAGGAAAACGATTTACAAGCAGTGGCCTCACACGAGATGCACCGGCTCGGCGCACAGTGGGTACACAATGTGCAGGTCACAACGGGTAATCGCACTCACCCGCATCCTCACCTGAGTTCCGACAGGCTCATTCAGCCGGGTGACATGATATTCATGGATGTCGTCTGCATGCTGAACGGCTACCACACCTGCGTGTACCGCTGTTTCTGCTGCGGCAAGCCCACTCAGAAGCAAAAGGACATTCACGCCCGCTGCTTGGAGTACCAATTAGGTGGCATCGAGGCAGTAAAGCCTGGCGTAACGACGGCCGACATTGCGACCGTTTGGCCGGACCACAAAGCCATGGGGGCCAAGGATGAGCATGAGATTTTCGGCCTGCAGTACGGGCATGGCATCGGCGTTGGCCTGTGGGAGTTTCCGATCATCTCCAGGGCATACAGCATCGATCATCCCGTTGAGATCGAACCGGGCATGTGTTTCGCCCTCGAGACCTACGCCGGCGACGGCTATGACGGTGTCCGGCTCGAAGACGAAGTGGTCGTCACCGAGACAGGCATCGAAGTCATCACCAAGTTCCCGACCGACGAGTTGTTCGGTTGCGGCATGAACTACTAGTGAAACGTTAGAATGAGGGCCCGATCAAGGGCCCTTTTCCTTTATGGCAGATCAGATCCGAGTAGCAGTCATTCCCGGCGACGGCATTGGCAAGGAGGTCATGCCCGAAGGCATGCGCGTTCTCGAAGCCGCCGGCAGCAAGCACGACATCGATTTTGACTGGCAGGAATTCGGCTGGTCCTGCGACACCTATCTCAAGACCGGCAAAATGATGCCGGAAGACGGCATCGAAACTCTGAGTAAATTCGATGCAATCTACCTCGGCGCAGCCGGTTATCCCACCGTTCCCGATCACGTTTCCTTATGGGGATTACTCATCCCGATCCGGCGCGAGTTCGATCAGCACATCAACCTGCGACCCGTGCGCCTGTTCGAAGGCGTGCCCTGCCCGCTCGCGGGGCGAAATCCGGGAGATATAGACTTCTATGTCGTTCGTGAAAATGTCGAAGGCGAGTATTCGACGATCGGTGGTATCGAAAACGAAGGTACCGAGCAGGAACAGGTTGTACAACAAAGCGTGTTCACGAAGCGCGGAATTGATCGCGTATTGAAGTATGCATTCGACCTCGCACAAAGCCGCCCGAAGAAGCACGTGACATCGGCCACCAAATCGAACGGCATCATGCACTCGATGCCGTACTGGGACGCACGCGTCAGGGAAATGTCAAAGCACTATCCGGATGTGGACGTGGATCAGTTTCACATCGATATCCTGACCGCAAATTTTGTCCGTATGCCCGATCATTTTGATGTTGTCGTCGGCAGCAATCTATTCGGCGATATTCTTTCTGACCTCGGTCCCGCCTGTACCGGCACGATCGCCATCGCGCCGTCCGCCAATCTCAACCCGGGCAAAGAACACCCGTCGATGTTCGAACCGGTACATGGCTCCGCACCGGACATCGAGGGTCAGGGCATCGCAAACCCCATAGGCACGATCTGGGCCGGCGCAATGATGTTGCAACATCTGGGTCATCAGGACGCCTACGACAGCATCATGAGCGCAATAGAGTCAGTGCTGCGGGAAAGCAGCGTGCTCACGCCTGATATGGGTGGTAAAGCAGATACTATCAGCCTGGGGAAAGCGGTCGAAACGTCGATTTAGCCGCTAATAAGTGCTGCCGTTCTCGGTAGAATAAAATGTCTGTAATTTGCCCGGTGAGAGCATGTCGCTATTAACCGAGATCAAGAAACGCAAGGTTGCTCAGGTTGCTGCGGTCTACCTGATCGTTGCCTGGTTGATCGCACAAGTCATCGACGTCATCAACGAGCCGCTGAGTTTGCCGCAGTGGTTCGATACGGTTGTCTTGTTGTTGCTCGTCATCGGATTCCCGATTGCGGTAATTTTTGCCTGGATCTTTGATATCACGGCCCAGGGCGTAACCCGAACTTCCAGCGGTGAAGTGGTGGTACCTGGGGCGAGTCGGCGCCTCGAGTATGCGCTGCTCGGATTAATTGTGGTCGGCATCGCCTGGTTGGTCGCTCGGGACTCAGTGTCGTTGAATGCCGGGTCCGATCGTTCAGTGGCCACTCCGGTGGTTATTCTTATGGATACTTTCGCCCCCAGGGGTGTTTACGATCGGGAAACACGCGACAACAGTGGCACCAATGCCGACGTCCTGAATGACATCCTGAGAGACTTACCGGTCATCTTGAATAAAGAAGCGATCGGTCCGGTGTGGGATCGCGAAGATCAAATCCTGAAGCAAAGTCCGGATCTGATCCTGATCCACCGATCCGGTTTCTTTCACTCCATGAATCTCGAACTCGGATTCGGCTACGGCGAAGACCCTGAGACGTTCGATGAAATGAAGTGGAGTCGGCTGTACGAAATCGCTGACAACAAGCTAATGGCCCTGCTCGGATTCATCGGAAACAGCAACCCGAATACAGTCTTCCTCGTATACTCACGGGGTACCGGAAAAGGCTGGTCCAGCGACGGTGATCGTCTGCCGTGGATCAGGACACTCGAGGGCAGATTTCCCGCTTTGGCGGGGCGCGTCCATACGATGCTGGTTCCAGGCGGAGTTGCCGGCGGATCATTTAGAAATCCGGATGCATCGCAAGAAATCAGGAAGCGCGTGCAGACGCTGCTCGGTCTTGAGGTTGATTAATTGAAACGAACAATAGCTGTTCTGCGAATAATCTGTGGCTTACTCGTTTTCGCCGTAGGCCTCTTAAATCTTGGCGCATTTGGTTTCGAGCCCCCGGTGGCAGGTCCCGATGCTCGGCAGTTCCAGTTAGCCATGCAAGAAGCCGGGTATTTCATGCCGATCATGTCAGCAATGTTCCTGATCGCCGGGGCAAGTTTTGTAACGAACCGCTATGCCGCACTCATGGCGGCGGCGCTGTTTCCGGTTTCGATCAACATCCTGCTGTACCACACCATACTGAACGCCGGTGAAATGGCGGCGGCAGTCATATTTTTTGCAATTAACATTTTCATGCTGTGGTATTGCCGCGAGGCATATGTGCCTCTGCTGTGTTCGAAATTGCCCTCAGAGAAAGTCAGCGACTAGCGCCTGATATGGGCGGCAATGGAGTTGCAATGCCTATCCGCCGAAAGCAGCTCCGAGACTGAATATGTAGATGGGGCCCTTGAGTTCGCCTGTCAGGGAACCGACGCCGGTCACCGATCCAAAATCAGCGTAATGCACCTTCAGCCCGGCGATGAACCAGCGCCCGAAGCCGCCGCTGATACCGACATACGCCCCGACCGTGTCTGAATTAAACGGATCTCGCAGTTCCACGCATAGTGAGCCACCTGTATCGCAATCAAGTTCGGCGAAATCGGTTTCGTACCAGCCCACACCGGCTTCCAGATTCAAATATCTCCGGCTGCGCTCGCCATACCGTAGTTTCACTGACGGTGTCAGGTACAAACCTCTTTGGGTAAGCTCTTGAGAGATACCCGCAATGTTACTGTCAGTCGTGAAAAGACCCAGGTCGGCGCCAAGCAGGACATCTGCAGATCCCCAGCGGGCGACTTTCCTGTGCCCGGCCAACTCAAGTGCAAAGCCGCCCGAATCGAACTGTCCGCCCGAGGACGATTCGACATCTCCAAGATCGCTCCATGTCGCCAGGCCCAGTGTCGCCGTCCAGTTCCATCGCGCCCCGTCATCAACTATTTCGTCTGCGAAAACGGGTACCACCGCGACGCACAGCCCCAGCGCCGCTATTAATCTGCCTTTACCGTGCATTGTGCAATCTCCCTTTATGTCTCTGTGTACTGAAACAAAGGGTGGCAGTTGCGTAGCTTGCTGACATGATTGTGAGCTAACGAATAGCTAATGAATTGCTGAAGAAGCGGTGGACCTGTGCGCAGCAATAATCAATTTGAGCATCTGTCTGGCTGACGACGCCGGGCACAGCCCTTGTGCGCTCAGCCGTGAGCGTTTCCCGTCATACTGAGGTAACGCTCTCCGCGATCGGGTAGGACTGTTGCGATTGAATGACCTGGTCCGAGATCGCGTGCTACACGAATCGCTGCCAGCACATTTGCGCCAGCGGAAATTCCGACAAACAGACCTTCCTCCGCACTCAGCCGCCGGGACATATCGATGGCATCAGCCGTCTTGATTCGAACAACAGAATCGATTTCTTCCATGTCGACCAGATCGGGAATAAAGCCGTCTGCAAGTCCCTGAATCCCATGTTTTCCCGGGGGCCCGCCGGACATCACCGCCGACTCATCGGGTTCTACCGCGACGTTCCTGGCACTCAGACCTACGTTTCGAAACGCGCGCCCGACCCCCATCAACGTTCCACCGGTACCGACACCCATCACGAATGCATCAACGTCGCCATTCATCTGTCGTATGATTTCCGGCCCGGTTGTCATCTCGTGACATTTGGTGTTGTCGGGGTTCGAAAACTGACTCGGCAGAAAAATATGTGCATCGCGACTGGCTAACTCCGCCGTGCGCTTGACGGCCGAATGGATGTCATTGAGTGCCTTGATAAGATGAAGCTCGGCGCCAAAAGAACGGATCATGTGGCGCCGCTCCTCGCTCACCGATCGGGGCATTACGATAACGACTTTGTACCCACGCGCCGCGCCAACCATTGACAGGGCGATACCGGTATTGCCAGAGGTAACTTCCAGAATGGTCGAATCCGGCTTCAGATCGCCGCGCTGCTCTGCTGCCAGGATGATGGCGTGAGCAATCCTATCCTTGACGCTGCCGCCGGGGTTCAGGTATTCCGCTTTGGCATAAATCCGGCAACCGGTCTCCTCACTCGCGCCTTTTATCAGAAGCATCGGCGTGCAGCCGATTGAATCCAGCACTCCCGAAGTTTTCAGGCAAGTCGGTCGCTCTCGCGGACACGCGACGAGTTGAATGTTCTCTTTGACCAGGGCAGACATGAACTTCCCCTCCAAACGCTTCGCAACAGAATCATTGTCGGCAGGAGGCTGGATGACCGGTATTCGTGAATACACCTAGGGCGCAACCCTTCAGCTGCATCAAGCGGGCCGCAGGCATGATTGTGTATGGCAGGTGGGTCGATGCGTTGCCAGCTTTTTTGATTTATCAGCACTCGCAGACGAGTAAGGCAATCAGATGAAGCTTGCTCTTGTCATGATCATCGCAGTCTCCCTGATAGCGATCGTTAGCGACAGACCTGCGGCAAATGGTTTAGCTGAATAATCCCGCCGCTCGCACACACCCAGCTCACGCTGCCGAGGTTATCGATCGCCGTAAGCGTAATGGTCTGTCCATCGATCTGTGCATTCGCATCATTGCCGTACTGAATCGCAAGCACCGGACCATTGACGGTCACCGACGAAACGTAGGTGCCGGATATATTGCCAGGACCTTCGAGACCGGCATCAGCATTGTTCGCCGGAAATAGGCTGCGGTTCTGGTAGTACTCGGTCACCGCTGTCTTGGCGCTACCCGCGAGATTGAGACCTTCGGAAATCTGTGCGCGAATGCTGTAGTCCGTGTAGGCAGGAATGGCGAGTGCGGACAATAAGCCAATGATCGCAACCACGATCATCAATTCGATCAGCGTGACACCCAGTTGAAGGCTTTTCATGTCCCGTCTCCGACAGATTAGATGTCACAATTTGATCGAAGATCTTTTTAAATGCGTCGGACTGCCTCACAAATCCATTGACGAGGTAGTTTGCGGTCGGGCATACGACCGGAATTGACCAGATACAGCTTAAGTATCTTTATCGGAAACGATGTCGTCTCGTTTTCACGCATCAAGGATTTGTGCCTGAAAATAACAAAAATTCATATGCCCGCTTTTCACAACGACGTGGAGGATCATGTCTAAATGATTGATTTTTAGAAAATAAAATTGATGCGATCTTCTTTATGAAATTCATGCACACATTTGCACTGTACCGAACCGTACGGTAAGTTGCAGGTGAAGATTCGATGATCAGTACGTCAATGCAGTTCGCAATTTCGGGGGATATCAAAGTGAATACTTTCACGCGCGTAATTTGCACCATCGTAACAGCTCCACTGCTGACAGCCTCAATACCCGCACTGGCTCAAACTGACGGTGAACTCGAAGAGATTATCGTCACGGCCCGGATGCGTTCTGAGTCCTTGCAGGAGGTGCCGGTCGCGATCAGGGCCTTCAGTCAACGGACGATCGAGGAAGCCGGCATTACGAGTATGCGTGACTATGTGGAATTGACACCCAATGTCTATTTGCAGGAAACGCAGAATACGGGATTCTCATTCGTCAATATCCGCGGCCTCGCGACACAACGTAACACCGACCAGGCTGTCGCCGTATCGGTCGACGGTGTGTTGTTGACAAACTCGCTGGTATTCAGCCAGGAACTTTACGACATCGAACAGATCGAGGTGCTCAAAGGGCCTCAAGGCGCACTTTACGGCCGCAACTCTGCTGGTGGCGCAATCAATATCACGACGCGGCAGCCAACCAACGAATCGGAGTCTATGATTCGGGTCGGCGCCGGCAACGGCGACTCCTACAAAGTGCAGGGTATGTACTCCGGCCCGATCTCGGAGGACAAGCTTTTATTTCGCGTTGCCGCTTCCTACCAGGACTCGGAGGGCACGCGCGACAACATCACGACGGGAATACCGGTCGACCCCTACAAGGAAGCAGCCTTCAGAGGCAAGCTTCTCTGGCTGGCCAGTGAGACTGTGACCGGCGACTTTCGTTTTTCCTATTCAGACTCTCAAGCCGGATCGACTCAGTTCATCTCCAACGCCCCCCTTGCAGTCGACCTGCCCGGATTCATAACCGGTGGTTTAGGCACCGGGCCGTTCCCTCCTAACGGTTCTACTACCATGCTACCGAGGGCCGTCGCAGCCGGTGTCGGTGCCATTGTTGGCGATCCGAACAACACAAGCGTAAGGAACTGGGGCAATCAACCCGGCGAGGACAATCGCGAGTCGTGGTCGCTGTCCGCCAAATTCGATTTCGAACTGGGCAAAGGCACGCTGACATCCATAACAGCATTCGACGACATTGAACATCTGACCGAGGGAGAGCAACTGTTTTATTTGCCACTGGTGATTGCTGGTGGGCTCAATGCCATCAATGCGCAGAACCGCTTCGGCGATTCCTGGAGCCAGGAGATTCGGTTTACGTCCGACGACGATCAGCGGCTGCGCTGGATCGCCGGCGCTTACGCGGCACAGACCAACATCGATGTCTATTTCGCCATAATGGATGACCTGGGGCTGGGCATTAATTCGTTCCAGCGCGTTCCGAATCCGCGCTCCGACACGATCAGCCCGACCAAGTTGTTCAACGCTCAGTTCCTGGGCGCTTCGGGCGGCATTCCGGCGCCAATCACGAATCCGACCGAAGCTCTCGCGTCTCTCGGCGACAGGAATGAGAATTTTGCCTATGCGGGCTTCGCCCAGGTGAATTTCGACATCACCGATGCTCTGGAGCTATCACTCGCTCTACGCTATGACAAAGACGAGCGCGAACAGACCACGGATACGCCGCAGGAATTTCTGCCGATTTATTTCGATGCGATGGGCAACTTGTCCGGTCCGGTCGAAGGCGAGGTTCGCAAACGCGAATTCGATTCCCTGCAGCCCAAAGTTTCACTGCGTTGGCTCGCGAGTGACACGCTGATGCTTTATGGATCCTATTCTGAAGGATTCAGGAGCGGCGGATTCAATCCGAGCGGCACTGCGCAGGCCATTCAGGCCATGGCCGACGCCGGCGTTGTCGGCCTGCCGAGCGGCGTCCAGGATTCGTTTGACCAAGAGGATTCCAAGAGCTTCGAGCTGGGCTTCAAGTCGACGCTGGCGGATGGCAGATTCTTGCTGAACGCTGCAGCGTTTACCACTCAACTCGACAACACCTTTACGTTCTTCTTCGTCGGCACAAACGCCGCTCAGACGATTCGTAATATTTCCGATTCAGACATATCGGGACTGGAAATCGACGCGTTGTGGCAGGTCAGCGACAGTTTCTCGGCCGAGATTTCTTACGGTGTGATCAACAGCGAAATCAAGGCCAGCAGTTTTTCGGGTGTCGGCGGCGTGAGCCTGGTCGGCAACGACCTCAATCTGAACCCCGAAGATTCCTTCAATCTGGGGCTGACGTATCGGACTCCGGCAACGAACAACCTGAATGGTTTTATCAGGCTTGATTACAACCGCATCGGCGAGTTGTATTTCGCGCCGGAAAACTGGGCGCCGCGCGACGTTGTCGATCTTGTCAACCTGAGGGCAGGCATCTCCGGCAATAACAATGGTTGGGAAGTGACTGGCTGGGTCAAGAACGCGACCGATGAGAACTACTTCAACGAGCTATTCAACACGTTCGGGATCGGCTACTACGCCCGCGAGCGCCGCTTCGGAGTGGATCTGACGTTCCGCTTCTGAGGCTTACTCGCGGTCCCAGTGCCGCATGACGGGTTGATCGTT
>Ga0255052_10001013_pt1 | contig 21671 bp, 14 predicted proteins | sample JV7_2_21_MG_FD_188632 | JGI IMG/M metagenome (GOLD analysis project Ga0255052, IMG submission 188632) | Seawater microbial communities from Jervis Inlet, British Columbia, Canada - JV7_2_21 | ecosystem: Environmental > Aquatic > Marine > Inlet | place: Canada: British Columbia | collected... | reverse complement strand
AAGCCATTCTGACAGAGGCGTCATTTGAGCGAGAGTTACGTCACATCGAGTCCACTGACACGATTTTACAGGAGCAGGAAGAACCAGAGATACAGAAGGAGTATGGTGATTATAACGAAATCCTCGGCTTGGGTGTCGAGAGAGAAGTGGAGTGGAAATGACGGACCAATCCCGCGAAGGTGGAGATATTCCTGATGCGCCAGCGCATAAAGCGTTTGCGGCTCAGAGGAATAAGATCAGTGGTTTGGAGCGGACAGTAGAGGATCTGCAAGCGAAGCTGGATGAAAAGGAACTGGACGGCGATCCGAATACTACTGCGCTCACACGCCAGATCAGGTCATTGCAGGGTCAAGTCGATCAACTGTTAGTGAAGGACATCGACGAAGGTGAGCTTGAGGTAGCAATGGCAGCAAATCCCTGGCTTAGATCCATCCCAAACAAGATGGAGCGTATCCAGGCGGCAAAGAAGATTATCGCCGTTGACCAGCAGGCCGAAATAAACGCTGGCGATCCCCCTGTTAAGGGGAGGAGCAAATCAGACGCGGCTGCTCAAGCCCATCTGACAGGTGGAGGACCGCCAGCATCAAGAGGAAGCTCACGGACTGATGAAGCGCGTCAACTCGCTGATTACAAGAAGAGTATGAGTGAGGCGAAGACGCAAAAAGAACGTGATGCCATTGCTGATAATTGGTCTAAGGCCCATCCCGAAGACCAGCCTCTGTAGTACCTGTTTGGTCGGTAGTAAGCAGTCGTAACATTGACCCTTTATTAGAAGGGAAGTGTTCCACATGGCTGCTGCTGGAACAACCACTGCAACCTTAGATGAGGCGATGAAGACGTATTATGAGGGTACGTTTCTCGCACACTTTGAGGAAGCATTGGTTTTACAGAATATGGGGCAATCCGTCCCAGTTCCCCTGCATTCCGGTAAAACAGTCAATTGGTTCCGGTATCATCCGTTCGCCAAGGTCACGTCGGCCTTAACGAATGAAGGTGAAACTGGATCATTGACATATAAGAAGTTTGAAGGAATGAATGTTGAGGGAACCCTCGTAACATGGAATGACCAGTTTGAATTCTCCGAACTTCTGTATCTGACATCCCGCGATCCATTCCTGGCGCGTGGAACAGAGTTAATTGGTCAGCAAGCCGGGGAGTCGATTGAATTGGAGACTCTCAAGGTTTTGGCTGAAGGCAACATTTGGCCGATTGATGCTCGTCAGGTCAACACGTCTGGTGAGGATCAGGTATTATTCTACTCTGAGGGTGTCGTTGTTTCGTCCGTCGAAACGGCCTCTGCGGCTGCTGCTTACATCATTCACGTTGCGGCTGTCAGCACAACTGGTGGGATGACGATTTCTAATGTCGCCATTTCGGATGACGTGCTCAACGGTGGCTGGGTTTGTGTATCTAAGGGTGCTTCTTATGGTTACTCGACGCGAATTACCGATTTCGTGTCGGACAATCAGGCGTTGACTCTCGACGCATTGGACCTCCCTGAAGTGATGCAGATGTCGACTGATAACAACCCAACGCAGTTGACAATCTGTAGTCCGTTCACTGTCGCCCAGACTTCTGCGGCCAAGCTGGATACGAAGGTACTCCAGAAGGCGGAGGAGGTTCTGTTTAAGAACGGTGCGCCGACGTACGAAGATGGCCTGTACCGTGCTTACATCCAGCCACAAATCTATCGGCAATTGCTGGCTGATACTGACTGGGTGACCTCCATAACCCGCGATCAGGGTTCGGAAGGATTGAGGCGCAATGAGCTGGGTGTCTGGTCGAAGACGAAGTTCATGCGTGGAACCACGGGTGCGCGTTTCGCCACGACTGCCCAGACGTTCAATTCATACAGCGAGACTGCTGGAAACGTGTTTTTGACGTTGGTTTGTGGCCGGGATTCTTTTGGTACGATTGCTCTGGAGGGCCGTGGTTCGCCGGAGATGAATATCAAGATCCCGAATCCGAACGACGGGAATACCGAGAACGTCAACAACCTGTATGGTCGTGCGGGTTGGAAGTTGTATTGGATTGTCAAACCACTCAATGCAAACTTCATGTGCGGTATCTTCTCGTATGCGTAACCTTAATCCATTGGGGCGGGCTTGGCCCGCCCCATTTGGGGCTTAGCGATGACAAGAGAGCAACTCAAAGAGTATCTCAGTTCGATTCTATCCGGTGGACAGAACGTACCACAGATCAATGACCTTGTGGACAATGCGATTGAGGTGGGATACGGATACGTCTGGGGTGCCTATGCGTGGAAGACGAAGCGCAGAGAAAACACGAGCCTAAGTGCCACTTCGGGGCAGACATACACCATCTTAACCGGCGAGATGGAAAGTCTCGTCAGTCTGGTGTTGGTGGATGGGACCAGTTCACGGTGGATAAATATCATGGGTGAGGAGAACTTTGACATGAGTTATCCCCGCCCCGTATCACACACCACCAGCAGGCCCATCTTTGCGAAATTGGTCAAACACAGTACGGCCAAAGCTGATAAGTGGCGGGTGTACTGGTTTCCGGTCCCGAACGGCTCATACAGTCTTCGGCTTGTCTATGACATAGTGGCAGATCCCGCGCAGCTTCCCAATTTGCCGAGCTATATGCTTACGGCGATTGTGGACAAATGCGTGGAATTGGTTGTGCCGCCCGGAGAAGGCCGGACAGCACAGATGCAAATATCTGACCGCAGCCTGAGGCGGGCGATAAACTCAGACACGGCGGTATCCGGTGCGCCCAAGCTGCTCGGGATTGATCCAGGGTGGAACGATGGTGCCTTTGTGGGACAGGGGAGAGATGACATCCCAGACATTAGGGCACCGTGGTGGCCGGGGGTGATATGATGAGATGGCTTCTTGCATTGGCGGTTATGTTGGTGATGGTTGCCCCTTCGTCGGTGTACGCGCAGTTGACGGATAGTTCTCGTGCGTCAATGATATATTTCCTACGGGATGCGGTGAATGAGCCGCAGAGCAAGTTTCTTGACGACACCACGGCAGCGCGGTTCCTCAACTACGCCCAGCGTACAACCCAGTTGGCGCTGATGAATAAGTCCAAGGTGACGCTGGATACGGTGATTACTTCCACGAACATCATTCGGTACGCTCTGAACACCGATGCCATGTCGGGATCGCCGCCCCTCGTTATTCAGCGCAAAAACACGGAGTCTGGTGGCGGTGAAGTGATTATGCGCTACTTGCCCATTGAACAGTTGGTCCCCACGGGTGCGCAGTCTCCCGGTGCTTGGTACTCCATGCAAGGACAGAATCTCATTTTGGGGACAGCGCCGAATGGTGATGATACGCTGCTGGTCTACTACACCAAGATCGGTATCGACCTCGCGGCCAGTGATTCAGCTATGAGCGTGGCCGAAGAAGATGAGATGGCTGTAGTTATGCTGGCAGCCTCGATGGTTATGATGCGCGACAGACAGCTTCAGTCGGCGGGGTTTTTCTATCGGTACTGGACTGACCATTTGGCCATGAAGGGCGTGTATCTTGGTCGCCCGCAACAGGTTCAGCAATGAGATGGTTCATCTTCACAGTAGTTGTTATCGCGGCCTTCCTGTCGATGGGTCTCATTGTACAAGAGGAGAAGTTCACCATCAAGTTCTATAACTGGAAGGGCATAGATTCTGACGAGCCGTTCTCCCCTGATCTGTCTGCCCCTGTGGACATGATGAATTTTGATATCGGCACAGAGGGTGAGCGGACCTTCATACAGCAGCGTGAGGGGACCAAACGCATCCTTGAAGATCCGGCGGGCACAGAGATCCGCCTTGCCTACATCTGTCAGATCAACAGCGACACCGAACGTGTCATTATCATCCAGGGGGGAAGTGCGTACTTCAACACTGGCAACGGTGATGGTTGGATAGACTTTGACGGTGGGCGTCCGGTAGATGATGGCGTGAATATGACCGCCCTTGTCTTCAAGGACACACTCATCTATACCAGCGGCAGCAAGATATTTACGGCAAGCCCCAAGGATACAACTTCATTGTTCACGGACAGTATGTGGACGTGGCCCTATCGTCGCATCCTTTTGCACAATGATCGTATCTACGGGTACGGGATTGATGACTCTACCAACACCAAACTCCATTGGCGACCTGAGTTTGACATCACCTTCGATTCGGTAGATACAAAGGTCAATTCTGGGTTCGTCTACATTGACCGAGACGCTGGGGACATCATCACCAACGCTCTGCCGCTTGGGGGTCATCTTGTAGTTTACAAGACGCGGGCGGTCTACAAGGTTCTCATTAGCTCCACGACCAATGTTCCGGTGGAGGTTATCAAGGTTGCCGACAACATTGGTGCCTATGGATACGGGGCTGTCGTTCAGTGGAACAACATGCACTTCTTTAGGGCCGAGGATGGCGTGTATATGTTCAATGGGAACGCTGTTCAGAAGATTTCCAAGCCCATAGATTTCTGGTTCGCTGATTCTTTGGTGCAGTCAGTTGGTACCGCCAAGGTCTTCAAGATGGCTGTGGTGAACAATCGACTCATGGTGACACTCCCCCTGCGGGGTGGAGCGGGGGATGAATCCAAGGTCAAGGAGTACCGCACGTTCGTTTATGATCTTGATCTGAAGGTGTGGTGGAAGTACCAGCTTACATCCGTGACGCCAACGCTGGGGCAGGCAGAGTCTCACTTTATGCTCCGGTATGAGTATTCGGGCCGGGCCAGTGAACCGCTCATGGGTTCGATCAATTACGGCCAGCGGCTTATCTTTGTGCGGGATTCGTCTTCAGGGAACCATGATATCTTTTACGTGCACCCCGGCGACGCCTACAAAAGCGACTTTGGGACGGTCGCCAATGCTCACTATGTATCGGCCTTGTCACCTCTGAATGAGTTATGGCAGCGTAAACAGTTTGAGCGGGTGTTGACCTACTCTTCGGCGTTGGATACATCTGTGTTCACGGTTACCTGGTACGGTGACGACAACACCGCGCTGGACACAACGTCAATCACCACCACCAGTACGCCGGGGCTGGACAACAAGCGCCTACGGGATTATGTCGTGGGGTCACTTATGAAGTTCCGTATTGATGTAACCGACTCCCTCCGGGTGAAGATCAACGCTCTGGAGATACGGGGTTCTATGAAGGGATTAGCCAAGGATTAGCCGATGAAACTGAGTAGAGATATCGTGATTATTCTTCTTGTTGTTCTGTGTTCGTCGTGGGCGTGGTCCTACACATCCCACGAGGGCGTCCCGCCATGTCCCCCGAAACCGTATCCCGTGGTATTCGATTACTCAAGGTTCCCCGATTCGTTGCGCCCGGCTATGAGGGAGTTCATCGATCACATGAACTACCAGATCATTGACGAAATCTATCTGCGGCTCTGCAACTACATCGCTGATACGGTTTTTGACGGGAACTGCTTTGCGAGATTAGATACGATTCAAGCGTGTACGTGGCCCGATACGTGTGATACGGGTGATCCGTGGTATGATTGGGGCGGGCAAGAGGCTCCAACGGTCACTGTCAATACGCAGATATTTCAATTGCTGGCGAAGCCGATTGATGATGCCCACAACATTTCGTCCTGTACACCTGATCCTGTTTTTATGGAGACCCCCATTCTTCGTTTTCGTGGAGGGGGTGGGGATTCACTGGACATTTCTTGGGTTGGAACACTGGACTCCAGTGAGTCTCCAACCAGCACGTTGTATTACCTTCCGGGCGGTTCTTCGGGCGACCCCACGATGGGTGGGGAAACAATCTGGAGTTTTAACCCACTTGAAAATGACACACTTAACGTGAGTCGCCGTGCTTATGTCGGGAAGCAGTACCCGAATCCAGCTCTCGTTCAAGGCGGTCGGGTTGACATAAACACCGAACAGACCCATGATACCATAGTCTTTGCCTCGACGTATTCGGCCCTTCATGGCGGTGCGAAATCGGGTGGGGGCGCCATCTGGACTGACCCCAAAGGAAACGTGAATCCAGCGGGCTGGCCCGTATGGAGTAGCATAAATGCGAGTGTCAATCTTGAGTGGGGTCCAGATGCGGCCAATTACTTCACTGATTCCTTGTGGCTGGTTTCGGTTACCGACACATCGTTCGTTGTTGGCATAGAGTATAGTGCGACGGCGAGAGTATTGTCTTGGCAAGTTGTTGGGATATGGCGCATTCCCTGGTCTTGGCCGTTAAATTAATTTCCCAAAACAATACTAATGAGTAGAGGGTAACATGCCATCCAATCCATTTAGGAAAAAGAAGCGCACGGCAACCGAAGACATCATTGACGGTGGTGCTGCGCAGACAGCGGTAGCTCCGGCTCCGGCGGCTGTGCCTGACCCGGCGCGGGCGAAAGGGAAGATGCTGGAAATGCAGCAGTCCCCTGGGGGTGGGGGAGCGACTTCAGCGCAAGAAGAAATATTGGGCATGCAATCACGGTTGCAGAGTCCCGGTGCTCCCGTTAATACAACGGGACAGGCGATGGAGCTGGATGCTCAAAAGTTTGCTGCCCAAGGTGGTGGTGCAGGTGATGTTGCTACCACGTCCCGACAGCAGGTGGTGGATATGGAGCAGAAGCTCTCGGCTCAGGATGGTACTGGAGATGGTCTAAAGCAACAGATGGAGTTGAATACTCAGAAGTTTGCTGCACAGGGTGGCACAGCGCAGGAAGAGTTGCTGGGCATAAAGCAGCAGCAATTGGGCGGCAAGACTCCGGGTGGCATCGGTACGACTGAGGGTAAGAAACAATTTCTACTGGAGTCGGGGCTTATACCGGAGGGGGGCCAATCCTTTGCTGAATGGACCTCTGGTCGACTGCAAGATCAAATGGTGAGAAGCCCGGAGCAACAGAGGCAGAAGGCGGCACAAGACCAAGCGGCCTATGAAAAGCAATTCGGTCTTGCTCCGGGGGCTGCTCAAAAACAGCAACTTGCATTGCAGCAAGAGTTTCAGCGTCAGCAAGGTGCTGGTGGTGGTACAGCACAGGAGGACATTCTCGCGGGAGGTGGGGTTAGCGCGGCAGGTGATCCTCCGGGTAGCGGTGACATTCGTGATAGTATCGAAGATCGTGGATTTGAACCCATAGAGACCGTAGAGGGACGCACCCAGAAATCCCGGGGGCAGGAGGGGACCACTCCTGAGCGAGACGTTGGTATTCCAGGCGGTGAGTTGACCGAGGACCAATGGGCCACTGCCGGGAAAGATGGTGGTACAACGCCCGTTAGGCGTCGCACCTACACGTCACCGAACGCCCAGCCTATTGGTGAGTCTCGGTTCAGTGTGAGGGACAAGGAGACCGGGGAGATCATTCAAGAGGGCGCGATTGAGGACATCTTTCCTCAGCACGACATATTCGATGCCCCCGACTGGCTTGAGGGAGAATCGAAGAATCAGTGGAATGATATCAATCAGCAGATTACTGATTTGATTGACGGCTGGGAAGGGAGGAGTGAGAAGGCCAACCGAGAGGGTGGTGGTCCTACAAGCGATGGTACTACGCGAGAGATGTCTGAGGAGGACTTCAGGGCGAAGTCATCCATAGAAGAAGCCATCAAGGAACTTCAGGAGAAGCAGAAGTCCATTATCGGTACCAGTATTCCGCCTGACCAGAAGGCGGGGTTGCGAGGGCCGGACGGTTTAGAGTCAACGGAGATACCGGAGGACCAGACCCCGGAGGGTGGAACAACTACCGGCCAAGATGAACTCGGTGATGCTGTAGAGACGAATGTAGAGGAAGGCTCTGCTGGTGAACGGTTGGATCCTGATGGAGAGGGTGACGCGGGTGAGACCGGAGGTGACGTTACCCCTGAAGCCTCTACTGCCGAGAGTGATTTGGGCGAGGGCACGACGTTCAGTGCTGAGACCAGCCCGGAAGACTATAAGGCATTTATTGATGACCTTGGCAGCTTGGCAAGCGAGAGTCTCTTAGAGGGTGCGACTGCGGAGGATATTGAGAATCTCGGTCAGAATAAGAAGGTGAACGAGTTCCTCGACAAAGTGATGGATTGGGACCCTGAGTTGTCCAGTGAAGAAAAGGGTGCGATTCGATCACGGATGGACAAGGGTATCCAGGCGGCTGTGTCGAAGCTGTCAGGGGCGGGGATGGGACTGAGCAGTGGGACGGTCAAAGCCATTGCTCAGGGCGAGATAATGTTTGAGTTGGAAGTGGCTCGTGCCCAAGACAATCTCCGCACTGAGAAATTGCAAGCCGCATTAAATGCGGCGGGTATCGAGACTGGTCGCGAGAAGCAGCGGGCCGAGAATGTCTTCACGTTCGAGGGGCAGGAGCTTAACCGTGATGTAGCCAATCAGAATTTCTACGCTGTCACACAGAGCCAGAAATTGGAAGAGGTTAAGAATGACCAGGGCAATACGTTGGCCGAACGTGCGATGGAGATTAAGGAAGATTATTTAGCCTTAGATGAAAAGAAGCAAGAAGATATGCTCAAGCAGTTTGAGGCGGAGTTTGGTCTTACGGTAGACAAGACAGCGTTCGACCAGATGATCGAGAAGGGCGAATTCGATTTGTCGGTGATTGATTCGGATCGGATGTATCAGTTGCAGGCGACACAGCAGATCAATGATTTCATGCTGAAGGCCACGGATCTTGAGATTCAAGACAAGCTCGGTATGGCGAGGATAGATCTGGAGGCGTGGGTTGCTGGTGAGCGAATTGATCTTGATACCGTCAGCAATGCTATACGACGGATGGCCGTGAATAATCAGCACGATGTGGACAAGGCGAAACTGGAAGTTATGCTGGCGGAAATCGAGGCGGGTGGGGAAACTGATTGGCTGAACTTCACGGCTGACCTGCTTCCTGTTCTGGGCTTTGTGTTTGGTGGTCCTCCGGGGGCTGCTGCGGGTGGTGCGGCGGGTGCGGTTGCTGATAACGCCGCCAATAACTACGGGCGACCGTATGAATGAAATGATTGAGGACCGTCATGCCTAACAATACGGCGATGGACATTGCCAAGAAGTTCCGGCCAGCGTACAAGCGGTTGGCGAAGATGGAGTCCCGCAATAAGGGGATGGAGAAGATTGGTGATTTCTTCTGGAAGATGATTGAGAATCGGCGGGAGGATGAGCGGGCAGAGCGGGAACGGAAGGAACGTGAGCAGTCACGGGTAGCTGCAGTTCAGGACGCCAAGGACTTAGCCAAACACAAAGTCGATCTGACGCTTGGAGCAGAGGCGGGGAAAATCTCTGGATATCAGACTCAGTATGGCGAGACCGCAGGTGGAATCAAGGGGATAATGAACTCAATCTACGCTGAGGATGCTATTGGAAATCCGAATCTTCAACTTTCGCGGTTGGCGGAGGCTCAGAGTCTCCTTGGTGATATCCCGGAGGTGGCACAGAAGCATGTTCTTTCGTGGAGCCAGGCGGACATTCAGAGGCAAACGGACCAGATCTACGAGACGATGCGTGATGATGAGAAGAATAACCTCCGCAGGGAAGTTGAACAGCTCAAGGCGGACGCTGTGACTCCTGCTGAGTTACGCACCATGGAGATGTCGGCTAACGAGGCAGTAGCGCAACAGAAGATTGGGGAGATCGGGAAGCTACTGGAAGATGCTGGCCCGGAAGAGGCGGGGCGTTTGCTATTGTCTGCGGAAACACAGACACCTGGAATCGTTGGTACGAAGCAGTGGCAGGGCTTCATTGCTAATTTGGACAAGATGGGCAAGCTCGACGTGGAGAAGGGTGCCAAGGGGCTTCTGACCTCACAGCAGGAGATAACGGCGCAGGGTATAATCTCCGACCTCTACACACCGGGTGGCGGCAATATGTTTACGATGTTCAAAATGACGTACAAGGACAGTGAGGGATTCAAGGAGATCGAGAAGGAACTGGATAAGGTGATCTTCTCCGAGGGTGTCATTGAGCATAGGGACGTTCAGGGTCCGTTTGCGGGTGCGCCGTTTGCTGAGGAGCTTGTAACATTGGTTCCACCTGGAGCGTCTTTCGAGAAGGCGGGGTACAAGAAGCTCCAAGAATTTCATAGCGCACTTGAGGGGACGATGGCGCTGTGGGCGCGTGAGGGCTTCGACAAGAATAGTCCGAATAGTTTACTCAGGGCTGAGGTCCGTAGCCGATTGTTCAATGGTGTGATGTCGGAGGAAATCGAAACTGCCAAAACCACGCGCAAGTATTTCCGTGAGAGTCAGGATACTGCTGAACCAAACGATGTTATAGCCTATGAGGATCGTTTGAAGAAAGCGGCTGAGAGTATCAGAGGGAACGCCTATGACCGTGCGTTCGTAGTCGCCAATTACCAATTTTACAGAGGGGTTTACGCCAGCCTACAGTTAGACATCGAAGATGTGTTCGATGAAATGGGATGGAAAACGTACGATGCCGCAACCGAGTGACCTATACGATATAGGCGCGTATTCTGAAGACCCCTACGATATAGGGACTGCGCTCGCAGATACAGTCCCTGACCGTCCACGGCCTACGGATCACCCGATGGCACGGAAGGCGGCGAAGTTGTTTGAGCGTCTGGGGGTTGCGTCTCAGGATGAGTGGGATCCGCATGGTTGGCGTTTCTTTCCGCCCTCGTCACCGACCCCTGAACAGAAGACTGTTGGGGGTATCGTCGGTGAGAAAGTTGAAGAAGCCGGACAAGACCCCCTCCTGATGAAACTAACCGGGATATCTGGCGCGGCTGCTGTTAGCGGAATTGCCAGTGAATCACTCATGGAAGTCGCTGATGAGATAGGAACCGACTTCGATTCCAACGCCAGTGGCGTCATGCAGGGTGTTGGTTTTGTTCGCAATATCGGTCGGTCGTTGACCTATGCCTTGGCGGGGCTTGTTGGTTTGCCGGAGGCGCTGAAACGCGACCCAAAGGGAACCCTGAAATCAATGCTGGAGGTTATACCGCACCAGGCGATATTGGCTTATAAGGTATTCGCTCCTGCTCACACAGCAGAAGAGAGAAAGCAGCAACGTATCGCCAGGGCTGAATTGTACGAAGATCCACTTGGTCCGACATTCGCTGCTTTGATGCTCTTGGGTTTCGTGAAAGCCGGACCAGCTCTTGCGAAGCGGTACAGGGCTCGTTCCCAGCGCATAGCATTTGAGACGGATTTAGAGGCATTCCGGGCTGGAGAGGTTCGCCGGAAAGTGGCCTACGAGGAGGCGATAGGGCGTGAAGTGGCGGGACGGTTTTCGCGTGAATTCCCGAAGCCCCAACCCAATGTCCCCACAATAGCTGATGTTGGTGGGCGCACACAAACTCTCGGGGGTGAGTTCGGCCCTAAGGTTCCCCAGAAGCCGATTACTGACCCGGCGCGGATGTTGCCGCCCCCGGAGGGGGTGGGTGAGGGATTTACGTTTAAGGATGCTTCCAGAAGTAAGCGTATCCCCGAATCTCAGGCAGAGCGAGGAATGTTTGGGGGGCCAGGGGTAGGGGAGACGGCATTCCCAAGCGGTACCCGTGAAATGCGGCATCATCCCGCAGGTGGTGTGCCCAAGCGCAGTTTGGGGACCGCTCCACCGGGAAATATCATGGATGCGTTGGCTGCTGCCAAGGTCAATAAGGCGGTGGAATTGAAGCCGGGTGTGTCCGTGAAACCAGCCCCTTACAAGCCACCACAGTATCAACCGTTCCTACGTTCAGGTGTGTTCACAAAGATTAAGCATCTGGATGAGGCGAAAACCAAACCCGGTCAGCCATCAATCATGGAGTCGGCCAGTCCGATTATTGACGCAATTGACAATAGCGGTAAGGCGTTTGTTGATGTGAAGGCTTGGACGAAACGCTCCAGCAATGATGGTGGCAGGTGGCGAGATATTCTTAGGGATTCAGAGAACCGAGTGAAATCACCCGAGTCTAAGGCGTTGGTTCATGCACACATAGATAGAAATCGTAGGGCAAATGTGAACCTGGGGAACTTAGCTGAGGATTTGTCTGAACTTGCTGTTAGTAGGGGGCGGAAGTTTAAGGGGCTGAACGAGATTACAATTCAAGAGGCGATGGCTATTCCTGAGGTCAGAAATTTCATGGAAGGGATTGGCATTGATTTGAGTAATCGTGGTGTTCAATCACTGATACCGCTTACCGATCAGCTTGGGACAACATTGAAGATTGCTAAGCGGAAGACGGAGAACAAGCCCCCGAGGACCGTCAAAGAAATTGAAGCAGCCCGAGTGAAATTACTTGAGCAGGGGATTGATTACCAGGTTGCCGAGACGGCTGGGAAGTATATCGTCAGACCGTTTAAGTTGAGTCAAGAATTCCTTACAGATGGCCCACGGAGGTGGAACGACAAAATTAGTAAGGCTATCTGGGAGGATGTGTCTGGAACCAACCAGTCGGCCCATGTTTTAGCGGAGGGATCTGGGCATAAGGGCAATGCGGCGTCGTTACTGGGTACGATTGACCGGATGGCCCGAGACGCCAGATGGAGTCCCGCGACAAAAAAAGCGATCACTCGTTTGACGCATCCAGTGACGGGTATCGTTGATACGCCGGGGCAAGCTCTCCAATGGTTGTTCGAGGAATCCAGCGCCCAGAGATTTCGTAGACATGGTACTGAGTTTGGTCGCACGGCGAATCTATTCCCCGATGAATGGCGTGAGACAAATGCCAAAACGGTTCTTATGCGCTATATGAACGAGGTAGCGCACACGATGGCCGATACGGAGATATTCGGCCCGTCACGGCAGATTCTCACGAATATGCTTGACGATATTAAGAGTAATGCCCCCGGTGAATTCAAGATGATAAGCGATCTGTCGGACGCCTCTATGGGTGTCATCGACAAGTCCCAGCCTTTGAGTAGGATGGCTCAACGGGCACAGAAGGGTTACAGCACATACGTTTACGGTACTAAGATTGGGCTTGGTTTTGCTCCAATCATTCAGATCAGTCAACCGGCGATTTCTTTTATGATGGACGCGGGGTGGAGCCGGGGTGTCCGTGGGAGTTTCAGGGCGCTCAACCCCACCTACCGGGCGTTTCTGCGTCGGCAGGGTGTGATTGGTCCTACTGCGTTTCGGCGTCAGATTGGGGCCGGAGATGCTGGGTTGCTGGAAAAAGTGCCGACGTTGAAACTCATGGAATTCCTCAATCGGCAACTGGACTATGCCTCTGCGGCTACCGGGGAGATCTTCGCTCGGGATCTCTATGGTATAGCGAATCGGGAAACCAGTGGGTTGCGTGCGATACTCAGGCCGAGGGTCAAGTGGGCGCGTGAGACGCTGAAGGATCGGTTCGATATCGACTATAAGAAGCCCTTGGGTGACGCTGAGTTCGTCCGTATGACACAGGATTACGCTGCCTATATGAACCATCACCCCAATGTCTGGAGGGAACCTGCCTTCTTTAATTTGCCGAAGACGCGTTGGCTTGGGTATCTGAAGAGGTTTACCAGGCAACAGGCCCTTATGGCAAGCCATGTTATCAGAGGAGATTTGAAGAGGGGGAATGCGTTGCCATTGATACGGGCGGCGGCTGGCGGGCTTTTGGGTGGCGACTTGATGATGTACCTGCGACGCCAGTTGTTCGAGGGGTTTGGTGGGAAAGAAGACATTCACCCCGAGGGCGATTTCGTAACCGACGACGTGGTGCGGTTTTTCCTGAGTCGAGGTGACTTCCCCACCGGAGCAGTGCTTCAACGCGGTGCCCTCGTTGGTACGCTCGGAATATATGGAGATTTTGGCTGGAGCAATGAAGATGACCCGGCCAAGCAATTTCAGGGGATTGCGGAGAACTTGGAATTCTCTGTACTCCCCGTGGCAGCCAGCGATGTTATCAATTGGGCAAGAATGGGGAAGGAAACACTCGGGAATATCAACAAGTCGTTCCGTGGTACTGAGAAGCAACAAGAAGCGATGCCATTAGGTGAGGTTGGCTTACGGTTGGCCGAAGACATGACTACCCTTTGGGGATCCTATGGCTATCATGTGTCCAGTAGGTGGCAATCAAACGAGACGGAACTGAAGAAGAATAAGCAGAAGTACCAGTCTGTCTTGAAAAAGGCGCGGCGAGCTTATTGGGATGGTGACGAGGATCGGGCCATAGCATTTATGAATGAGTGGAACGAAAAGAAGCACTATTATCCGATGGAAGAAAATGATCGAGAGGCGGTTCACTACATGAGATTCGGGGAAATCACTGACAGGTCGCACGAGGACGAATTTAAGTAGGAGGAGCGATGGAAGTAAACACGGGAAGCTACAGGAAGATGAGGAACGGCAACGGGAAAATCCCGTGGAAGATGATCCTCACCGTCGTGAGCATGTTGGCGGCGACCGTGGGCGGTGGCTGGTCGGTGTGGGATGCGATCGCGGACGTGAAGGCGGATTCGGCGAAGGCACGGGATATCCAGCACGAGCGTGTTATTACACCCCTGCAGGATACCGTCAAGGGACACGCAGATAGTATCGCCAATCTCGAAACGGCGGTCGGTGTCATCACGACAAAGGTCGGATACATCGAGGGCCACGTTGCGGACCTAAAGAAGGACATCGAGGGTCGCATGGATCGCCAGGAGGACATGCAGGGCGAGATACTGGAAATGCTCAGAACGGCAATCAACGGTGATTCATCGAACGGTAAACCATAAGGAGGAAGCATGCGAACAATCGTAGTGGCAATCGTGACATTGGTGCTGGCGGTGCCAGCGATGGCGAAGATGCCCCTGACCATCGGGGCTGGGTCCACTGGGTACGGTGCGACGGTTGAGGACAAGGGCGCGCATTTCACGAACTACTGGATGGGGATGCGTGGTCTGGGGGTGTCGGAGAAGACGGCAGTTTACCTGACATACCAGCACGTCGGCATGAATGGCGGCGAAGGTGGGGATGGTCTGAAGGCATTGCTCGTCTCGGGGGCTGCTGGTAAGCCGTGGTATCTGATGACCGACATCGGTGTGGCATTCGATCTGGCCGCAGAGGCGGACGGATCGAACGTGGCGGCGTTCACGGCTGGGGGTGGGTTCTCGCTCGCCATGACGGAGTACATTTCGCCATTCATCTATGCCTCAGCGTATGACGCTGGTGATCGTTTCTCCTGGGCTATTCACATCGGCATGGCGGTCACTGACATTCAGGCGATTGTACTGAAGAAAGGTAAGTGACGTGCTGGGTCTTGGTAAATACGCCCGCATGTATAAGACGTGGCGAAAGGCCAAGCCCGTCGTCGATGTTCTACAGAAGGAGGGAAGTATGGATAAGCTCAAATCAAGGAAACTCTGGCTGGTGGCTGGGATGGCCCTACTGGGCAGCGTGATGACTCAACTTGGTATGGAGCCTGCGCAATGGGAGTCGACCTCAGAATGGCTGCTCAAACTGGCGGCGGTGTATATCGGTGGCAATGCGGTTGAGCATGTTGCTGGGGCTGTCAAGGCAAAGAAGGTCGGATGATCGACCGGCTCTACGATAAGTGTGTGCGGGCCAAACTCTTGCCTTACAATCCCCCGCGGTACTGGGACCGAAGAGGTGGTGATTCCTATGTGAAGTTCGGTAATGCGATCCCTGTTGATCGTGTCGTTTCTCAGGTGAACTTCTTTAGACGGGCCATCGAGGAAGCGGCTCCCGTGAATCGCCTATTGGACTTTGGATGTGGCACTGGCCGGATGTTTCCCGTGTGGGCTGATATTCCGCATGTCTACGCTTACGACATAGCTGAGTCACAACGGGCTGTGGCACAACAGGTTGACCCCGGTGTTATCGTTGTTTGCCCGAACGGTAGTGGCCCTAACATCTTGCCGCTCTCAAGTAGCGCGTGTGACGTGGTGGCCTCCTGTGAAGTCCTCCTGCACATCAAGCCCGAGAATCTTCTGGCGATGCTGATGGACATCGTGCGGGTGCTGCGACCAGGTGGCCGGTTTGCAGTTATCACTGCGCCATCAGGGGAATGTGACGCCGGTCATAACTTCAACCACGACTACCCAGCCGCGTTCGAGGCGGCGGGGTTATCCTTACTCAGTGATGAAGAACGCTACGGGCAACGGTACTTAGTGGGGCGCAAGTGATTATCTACGATATACTGCTATACCTCTTTGAGCCGAATTGGAGACACGCGCCGATCCGTATAAGGAGACCCCTTCTCCTGTTGGTGGTAATCCTCGTCGCTCTCACGATGGGCGGCGAGGCGTGGGCGTTCTCTTATGGATTCTCGACGCTGGATTCGCTCGGTAACTGGACTACCGAAGCGACCAACACATCCGCCGAGGACATCATAATCGGTGAACGCTTCACTATGACCGAGGACGGGTACGCCGACACCCTCTACGTCTACCTGACCTTCGCCGACTTCACCGATCTTGAAACGGGGGACGTCAAGGGTGCGATCTACAACTATGCGGCGGGAACCCCCTCCCTCGTAGATTCGACAAACACGATAACGATAGACACCTCCAACGACGATGATGGCTGGTTCGCTCTGGCGTTCGATGCACATCCCGACCGTCCCAAACTGGATAGTGACACGACATTCGTGGCGGTCGTCTGGTGTGAGGGGGACGCCGGGTATGCAATACAGGTACGGCTCAACACTGCCTCTTCGGGCGATACCGTATACACCGACAACGAGACCTTCGGCACTTGGCCTGACCCGATGGTGGAGAGCACTCTCGATGATTACACGATGTCGATCTACACCATCTTCTCGACGGTGAACACCGACCATCTGGTCTACGACGATACCCTTGACTTCCTGATGGGGCAAATGAGTGACGACGCCGCTGGCGGCACAGAGGACGATGAATGGACCGACTCGCTCCTTGAGATGGGAGGTGGGATCGGGTACGCGGCTGTGACTGACTCCGCCCACCCCGATGCCAACGGAGACTCACCGACAACGGACTGGCAAAAGTCTCACACGGACTCTAACTTCGCGCAATTGGTGAACGTAGACGGCGGCGACACAGACTACTGGAAAGTTCCGCAAGGGGTATCGCCCGCGAACCGAAGAACTTACGTCGATTTTGGTGTCACCGAGGCGAACTTTGATGCCATTGATTCTGTTCGGTTCCACGTGCGTGGGTTACACACCGGGAATGGTTTCGAGGACGTTATAATCTACTTTGATACATCGGGGACGGATGCCGCGTTCGACACGGTGCGCTTCACCACGTCCGCCACGACTTTCATCACAAAGCCCATCACTGGACTCTCGGTAACAAACGTTGGTGCTATGGAGGGAGGGGCACAGAACCTCAATGCACCGGACAGTTTCACCGAAATCCACCTATTCCGGTTTTGGTGTGAAATATTTGGGTCGAAAAGCGGTTCCATCAACCGCGTCGTGTTCGCAATACGCAATCTCGATAGTGTGGGTGTCCCTCCGGGCGGCGCGGGCGGAAGATGGATCGACAGCGTATTTCTCTACACGATGACCGACTCCGCGGTTGGTACACCCGGCTACATGGAGCCGAGAGACCTGATACCACAGGACACCTCCGGTAGTGGCTATGGATACGCAGTTAATTGGGCCACGGCAGACCAATCCGCTGCTGACTCCAGCGCTACCTGGGCGGCGTGGTACGGGGCCGGGGCTGATTGGAATAAGGCAGGTGCGGATAGCGGAGGGGGGTTCGACTACGTGGCAACTGCCCTTGATACCGTCACCTTCTCGGCAAATACCCTCCATAAGATTGAGATAACGGAGTTTTGGGTGAACATGGCGACGGCCCAGGGGAACGCCAGAAACGAATACAATGGGTTTCAGTTCCTCTTCCCTTTAGGGGAGGACTCTACCACACAGCAGAGCATGACATTCGGTAACGTGCCACCCTTCTCGGGGGCAGACTCTACGTGGATCGAGATACACACCACTACCACGGGGGCACTGACGAACGCCATTACTTGCGAGGGCGGTGCTGACAAGGACTGCCACGCCTTTGATGATACGACAGAAGTCATCCTCATCATGCACTACACCGGTATCGGGGTTGGTTCAAACTATGACGGTGCGTCAGCAAGGTCCATACTCTCAGTTCCCGAGACCAACGACTTCGGCACCTCATACTACTTCGCGCTAAGGGATTCCAGTGTGATATCGAGCCGGTTCCCCGTGACCACAGACAGGATCGACTCGGCTATCTTCATGCCCTACTACTCCTCCCTCTATGATCGCGGGACCGTCTCTGCCGACTCTGCGTCGCTATTTTTTAGCAGGCGGGCCAGCGACTCGGTGCGGGTGTTCCGCTGGGGTCACACTGGCAGTATCTACGCAACGGCGCGGTCGACCATTACCTCATGCTTCACTGATGGCGCCTACCGAACGGACTCAACCCGTTCGGGGTGTAATTTGGCGTCTCCCCTGTTTCAGAACGCTTGGGACTCGGCGGGTGGCAGGGATGGCGGGGCTACCCGAACCACCCCCGGTACCGATTGGAATGACACTCTTCGCGACATAATGCCTCGTAAAATAGCCGAAGAGACCACGGGGCACTTCGATGTTACAACCTGGGCAAAAGCCATGCAGACAGACGGAACATCCGATACCTGCACTTGGATGAACGGCTTCTCAGTCCTGCATATAATCAAATCTGGGGCAACGAAGAACCGCCAGAAGGTCAACAACACATTCCCGTTCACGGCTACTATCGCGACAGCTTCTCAGTTGCGAATCTGGGTAACGGATACATCAACAGCTGCCGGGGGGGTCAATCCCCGGCGTCGCAAGATAATCTTAGGAGAGGAGAACACGGATGCCGACAGCAAGTTTGACAGTGGAAGTGAAAATCACGCAGGGGCCGAGTTACTACACGGTAGAGGTGGTGCGGCCCATAACCAGCACCTCGTTTATCGAGGTCGGTTCTGCAAAACAGAGTACGACTGAGTTGGATGCGGTAGAGGCACTAAAAACAATTCAGGCGGCGGCGGGCGATATTGTGACCGATTGGGTGGGGAAGGCGTTCCCCATCGCGCCGGTAGAATAAGGAGAAACGATGAAACGGTTTGTCTTGGTGGCAGTGTGGGTGCTGGCGCTATCGGTGTCGGCACAGGCGGGGATCTACAACAACACGGGTACAACGTCGGAAGATTCCATAGGGATAACCTTCACGGCGCTTGACACCCTCGGTAACCCTGTGGATATCGTCGCCGGAGATTCCGTATATCTTATGGTGTTCTATCCTGGTGGTAAGCTGGCCTTCAGGGACTCCATCGCCGGAAACAATGCGCAGATCGTTTCAGAGACGTGGGCAGATTACGCTGGTGGTGGGTCGAACACTTACTTCAACTCCGTTGCTGCGATTGACGCTACGCCACAACAGGGAACGTACAAGTACACACTGATCGTACATGACGTGTCCCTTAGTCTCCACACACCCCATCACGGTGAGTTCCAGTTATACGAGACCGCTGCGTTCACGACTTGGGCTGATGCACTTGCCGACACAGCGAATGCGATTCTTGACACATTACAGCTTCAGGATGGATGGGTCGCAACAAGCGCCAACCAAACCTTGATCGTAGACACTGTAAACGCGGTTCTCGATACTCTACAAAACCAAGATGATTGGGTGGCGCAGGAAGCTACGGGTGTTGATGTCACGGCTATCGACGGCACTGCCGCTGCCGCCACCAATCTCGAAAAGGCGTTCGACGGTGCCAGTGGATCACGGGCTGACCCGCTCTGGTTAACGAGCATCAACGTCAAGACTTCCGGCGCGCAAGACACCGCTTTGGTACTATGGAGTTCACAGGCAGGGGCGGGTCATGGCCTTATAGCGATAGGTGGTTCTGGTAGTGGTAGTGGTATCGTAGGGTTGGCCTCAGACGGAAGTAACGGAAAGGGTCTACACTTTATTGGTGATGGGTCTGGGGCGGCGGTTCGTATGCAAGCAGACCCCGTGGGTGGCACGGGGGTAGGTCTCCAAATTGATGGCGGTGCAACAAGTGGAAACGGCGTCACTATCGCATCTACGAGTGGTAACGGTGTCGATATCAATGCTGCCAGCGGTGACGGACTGGAGATTGACGGTACCACAGCAGACATTGATGCAAATATCACGGGCACCCTTGCGACGGTGACAAATTCTACACAGGCTGAGACTGACATTGCGGCACTAAACAACTTTGACCCCACCAGCGATTCCGTCATCGTGGACGTATCTTCCGCAAGTGCCGCCAGCGGACTTTTGGCGAACGCCGCAGATTCTGTGTGGGATGGTCCTGTAACACGCGACCTCACAACGCCCGGCGACTACAAGGCTGATGTATCGGCCTTAGCTCTTGAGGCGTCGCTCTTCGACAACACAACAGACTCAGTGATAGTTGATGTTTCGTCGGCCACTGCCGCTGATGGCCTACTTGCAAAGGCCGCCGACTCAGTGTGGGATGGGGGTTTGACCCGCGATCTCACCACTCCAGGTGACTACAAAGCTGACGTATCAGCGTTGGCTCTTGAGGCATCTCTGTACGACCCGACGACGGATTCAGTGATTGTAGACGTTTCGTCGGCCAGTGCTGCCGATGGGCTGTTGGCTAAAGCTGCCGATTCGGTATGGGACGGTGGTCTCACCCGTGACCTGACAACACCCGGTGACTACAAGGCTGATGTGTCCTCTCTGGCGCTTGAGGCTTCTTTGTACGATCCAACAACGGACTCAGTGATCGTAGATGTTTCCTCCGCTGCGGCAGCGGATGGATTGATGGCAAAGACTGCCGATTCGGTTTGGGATGGTGGTCTCACACGGGATCTCACCACTCCGGGTGATTACAAAGCCGATGTCTCCGCATTGGCACTTGAAGCGTCACTCTTTGATAACACGACGGACTCGGTGATCGTTGATGTATCTTCCGCCAGTGCTGCCAGTGGACTTTTAGCGAATACCGCAGATTCCGTATGGGATGGTCCCGTTACACGCGATCTTACGACACCCGGAGATTACAAGGCTGATGTTTCGTCCCTATTCCCCTTATCCGACACGGCTGGGCTGGCGGTCAACATCGCTGACGCCGTATGGAACGAAGACACCACAGGGCATTATGATCTCGTCAAGTACGGTTACGAGGCGACGGGATCGGGGGGGTCGGGCGCAACGGCTGCACAGGTCCGAACACAGGTTGACGAAGCCCATGATTCCTTGAGACTGGACCACCTCGCCCTAACCGCCGATGCCGATGACGTTGTAAACGCCACGATCTTAGCCGAAATGGCTTCATCGGACGGTGACTGGTCCGGGTTCGACAACACCACGGACGCCCTTGAGGCATTGCGTGATCGGGGTGATGCGGCGTGGACAACTGGCGGCGGGTTTGGAAGTGGGGCTAAGACCGTCACTATCTACGCTGTCGATACATCCGGTACCAACGCCAACGTGGCCTGGCAGGGTATCACCGTATCCACCAAAGCGGGTGTACAGGTAGGTGTGAAGCAATTCACTGACTCTGACGGCTTGACGACCTGGAACCTTGACGCCAGCACAGATTACTTGGTCACGGGTACGGGAACAGGTTACATCTGGGCTTCCAACGATACCATGACAACTGACGCTGGTGGGGGTGGTTACACCGATAGCACTCAGGGCTACGATCTCGCAGCCACCAACACCACACCGGGTGTCCAGATGACCACCCTCAATGACTGGGCCGAGAAGAACAACGTGGCTCTGGAGGGTGCCAAGGTCAAAGTAACTTTGACGGGTAGCGATATGTTCTACACGTCCACCGACTTGGTGCCCAGCGTGACGATTACGGTGGTGGCGAACAGCGCGGGTTACTGGGA
>Ga0255052_10001012_pt1 | contig 21676 bp, 20 predicted proteins | sample JV7_2_21_MG_FD_188632 | JGI IMG/M metagenome (GOLD analysis project Ga0255052, IMG submission 188632) | Seawater microbial communities from Jervis Inlet, British Columbia, Canada - JV7_2_21 | ecosystem: Environmental > Aquatic > Marine > Inlet | place: Canada: British Columbia | collected... | reverse complement strand
AAAACAGCTGCCGTCGCGTTCCGATCCGTTTGACGAGCTATATATAAGGAGTTGGCGGGACTCGGCACGATACGTGGGACCCGAGCTCCTGGGAACCGAAGGTCCCGAAGCACTGATGCGCCTGCCGATGGTAATGGAAGACATCCTGGCCGGCTGGGACCGCGCGCAAAAGAGCCCACAGTTCAAGGCGGAATACATCATCACGCATGGCATCGAAGCGTCGCTGACCGAAGCCGCGCGGGTGACCGCGAAAAGACTGGCGCTGGACGAGGAGGAAACCGAAGGTCTCGTTGCCCACTATGTCGGCCTGACTCGCGAGTTGAGCGGGAAAGGCGTCAAGCCGGTACCACCCGTGATGTTTCAGATCTCCGCGCACAGCCGCGATCACAGCCGCGAGGTCTACGAGGCCGTAGTAATCCCGCTGTACCAGGCGATGGACACGTCGCCGAAATACTCATTGACGCAGTTCATGGCGGGAAAACACGGCTATATGGCCGCCGATGAGGAACTCGGTCTGCCACACGGCATCGGTCCCGCCGTCTTCAAGCAATGGGACGATGCCATCAGGGGCGGCTGGTTCGCAGTAAAAGAATGAATATCATGAAAGCACTCACAGCCCTGCTGATTCTCTCCGCTCTTCCGCAAGCGGCTCTGGCCGCAGATGCTGACCGTCCGACGCCGGCATTCTGGCAGGACACCCGATACAATCTTCGCTGGGCCGGCTCGGCTTCCAATCTCTCTTATATAACCCGCTTTATCGCGGAGGGTATGCTCGAGCACCTGGGCCGCGATACCGGCTACGTTGCCTACGGCACGCGCGGCAATTCGACCGCCGCGAATATTTATGCGATCGGCGAACATGAAGTGGATTTCGCGATCACTACGCCGCCCGTCATGGCAGTCCTTGCACATGCAGGAAAAGCCTATTTTGAGAAACCCTATACAAACCTGCGGGCAATCGCCGTATTTCCGCAGAACGACTGGGTAATGTGCGTCGCCGATAAAAGTCTCGGTATCACCAGTTATGAGGATATTCGCGCCAGGAAACTCGCCGTCAGGATTGCCACGAATCGAATCGGCAAGGCCAACGGCGTATCATTTCTCGTGGAGCAGATGTTCCGGGCCCACGGCATTACGCCGGAGGATATCGAACGCTGGGGCGGAGGTTTTGTCGAAGTAAACGGCGCTCCCGGAGCGGCGCAGAGAGTACTCGATGGCGAAGCCGACATTGCCTGCCATGAATATTGGAAGGCTTTTTACCGCCTGACCGACAGGCAACCGGTGGTGTTCCTGCCTGTGACTGAAAAAGCGATGCAGCAACTCGAGAAACAGTTTTCCTACCAGCGGAATGTCATTCCGAAAGATGTCTTTGGCCCGGGGCTGCCGTCCGAGGATGTACTTGCTGTTGATTATTCGGACTGGCTCGTGCTGACGAATGCGAATGTACCGGAAGAAATCGCATTTACGGCCGCTAAGGTGGCCGTCGAGGACAAAGAGAGAGGATATGAGAGACTTTATGCGGGCCAAACGGACCGGCAACGTTCAGCGGACATTCCCGTCAACCCTGAACTGATGTGGAAGAATGTCGGCGTAGCATTACATCCCGGTGCCGAACGATACTACCGGGAGGCTGGCCTGATGCCTTGAGGTCAAGAGAGGAAGAAGATGACTAAATTCGAAATCAATGGAAAGCGAGTATCAGTAGCGGCCGAATCGGACACCCCGCTGTTGTGGGTAATCCGGGAGCATCTACAGCTTACCGGCACGAAGTACGGCTGCGGTGGCGGCCATTGCGGCTCATGTACCGTGCACGTCGATGGCAAAGCCGTTAAATCCTGTCAGGAATCTCTTGCAAGCGTCAAGGGCGCGGCGGTGACGACCATCGAGGGGTTGTCGCCGGACGCCGGCCATCCGCTGCAAAAAGCCTGGATCGCCGAGCAGGTGCCGCAATGCGGCTACTGCCAGTCGGGCCAGATCATGCAGGCGGCAACACTGCTCGAAAAAAATCCCCAGCCGACGCGCGATGATATTGTGCGTCACATGAACGGCAACATCTGCCGTTGCGGGACGTACACAGGGATTATCGATGCGATTCAGCGTGCAGCGAGGGAGGGTTAAGTCATGGAAGCAAGAATCTCTCGTCGCAGCTTCATTGGCAGCACGGTCGGTCTGACTTTCGCAATCGGTTTGAGCCCGAACGGTAGCTGGCTGATATCGGAAGCCGGAGCCAAAGCTTCCGAAAATCAAATCGGCGCCTGGGTGCGTATCAGCCCCGACGATCAGATCACGATCATCACACCGGCCGCCGAGATGGGGCAGGGATCGATGACCGGCGTCCCGGTTGCGCTGGCAGAGGAAATGGATGCCGACTGGACGAAAGTGACGCTGGAGATGGCGCCGGCCGACCCGGAGATATACGGTTACTCGAGGGGCGGTGGCTCCAAGAGCATGCGCATTTCCGGCAGCCGCGCAATCCGAAGTTACTTCGCGCCAATGCGACTCGCCGGCGCGCAGGTGCGCAAGGTCCTGATACAGGCAGCGGCGGGCGAATGGGGCGTCGATCCCGGCACGCTCGTAACGGAAGCAAACGTTGTCGTAAACCGCGCGACCGGCAAGCGTCTCAGCTACGGTGAGATTGCGGCATTCGCCGAGGTTCCGGCCGAAATGCCTGTGGTATCGAAGGACGAACTCAAAAAACCAAGCGAGTTTCGGCTGATCGGTACGCCGGTGCCACGCCACGATATTCCGGCCAAGGTTAACGGCACGGCGCAATACGCGATCGATGTACACCTTCCAGGCATGGTGTATGCCAGTACAGTGCACGGGCCCGTGCAGTTGGCAACGCCCCAAAGCTGGAATGACGATGAAATTCGCAAACTCGAAGGCGTCATCGACGTGGTTCAGCTCGAGCATGGTGTAGCGGTCGTTGCGGATACTTTCGAGCACGTGCTCGCTGCACGCGACGCTCTCAGCGTTGACTGGAGTAACGATGCCGTCGCCGAAGGCTTCGATTCCGAGAAAGCTCTCGATGCAAAGTATGAAGCGATCGCCGGGAAAGAGGACGCCTCCAGCCGGGTCCACGAAGTCGGTAATATCGATAGTGCTTTTGAATCCGCGTCAAAAGTTTACAAAGCGAACTTCAGGAGCGACTACGGTTATCACGCCCAGATGGAACCCTTAAACGGCGTCGCACGTTTCAACAAAGCCGGCGACAAGGTGGAAATCTGGGAAGGTACGCAGGGACCCGGCGGATCGCGCGAGGAGATTGCAAAAGCCCTGGGCTTCGATACCAGCCAGGTCATCCACCATCAGCAATACATGGGTGGCGGCTTCGGCCGGCGGACGATCACCGACTATACGATCGAAGCGGCGTTGGTTGCCCGTGAGATAAAGCGTCCGGTCAAGATGATCTGGACACGCGAGGAGGATCTCGCGTTCGGCATGTTTCGCCCGCAGAATTTCCAGTGCGTCGAAGCGGCGCTGGATGGCGACGGCAGGATTTCCGGCTGGCGCCACTGTGTCGTTGGCGACGGCGATCGATTGATCTACTCGGGTATCAAGCTCGAGATGTATTACGGCATCCCGAATCAGGTCATCGAACGACGTGGTACATCGCACGGAATTCGCCTCAAGCACTGGCGTGCCGTGGCCCATCCATTCAACATCTTCGCCATCGAAGGACTCGTGGATGAGATGGCGAGCACGGAAGGACTCGATCCCTTCGATTTCCGGCGCCGGCGCATGGCGATGACTCCGAAAGCCCACCGTGTATTCGATGCCGTGGAACGGATGTCTGACTGGCACACGCCGCGAGCCGACGGGCGTGCGCTCGGCCTGTCTGTTTCCGAGCGATCCGGCTCACTCGGCGCGGGCGTCGTGGAAATCTCGCTGGATGAGAAACGTGGCCGGATTCGCGTCCATAAGGTCTGGGTCGCAATCGATGGCGGCATCGTCGTGCAACCGCAGATGGCGCGGCGCAACGTCGAGAGCGGCGTCGTTTACGGGCTCTCGAGCGTGCTGAAGGAACGGGCGACTATGAAAAACGGCGCCGTCGTGCAATCCAACTTCCACGATTACCAGCTATTGCGCATGGCGGATGCGCCCGAGGAGATTCACGTCGAATTTCTCGAAAGCGACGAGAGTCCGAAGGGGCTTGGCGAAATTGGTAATCCGTTTATCGCAGCAGCAGTCGCGAACGCATTCCACACCCTGACCGGAAAGCGCCTTTACCACATGCCGTTTACGCCCGAACGGGTACGGCAAGCGCTCGAAGCCTGATTGCCGAACAAAAGGATAAAACGATGACAGAAAAAGATATCGACCCGAGAGTCTTCGATCTCTACGACAAGTACTGCCACGGGGGGATGGACCGTCGCGAGTTCCTCGACCGGGCTGCAGCCATAACGGTCAGCGGTGTATCTGCGCTGACCATGGCTGAGGCACTGTTGCCGCAGTATGCGGAAGCGCAGGAGGTATCGTTTACGGACGAGCGCATCAACGCAAGCTACGTCGACTATCCTTCGCCCGGCGGCACATCGGGTGAAATGCGCGGCTACCTCGTGCAACCGGCAGGCGAGGGGCCTTTTCCGGCCGTGCTCGTCATCCATGAAAACCGGGGATTGAACCCGTATGTCGAAGACGTCGCGCGGCGTGCTGCTGTAGCAGGGTTTCTGGCCCTCGCGCCCGACGGACTCTCGCCGATCGGAGGCTATCCGGGTAACGACGACGATGGCCGCGCCATGCAAAAGACTCTCGACCAGGAAAAGCTGCGCCAGGATATGGTCAATAGTGCGATGTATCTCAAGTCGCACGAACTCTCGACCGGCAAACTCGGGGCGACGGGCTTCTGCTGGGGTGGTGGTGCGACGAATTTCCTCGCGGTGACGCTTGGCGATGATCTGAACGCAGGCGCGCCGTTTTATGGCCGCGCAGCCGCTACAGAAGACGTCGGGAAGGTCAGCGCGCCACTTTTGATTCACTATGCCGAGGACGACCCGCGTGTTAACGCGATGCGGCCGGACTACGAAGCGGCGTTAAAAGCCAATAGCGCTGACTTTCAGATGCACACTTATCCTGGAACGAGGCACGGATTCCACAACTACTCGACGCCGCGTCATAATGAAGAAGCAGCAGACCTTGCGTGGTCGCGCACGATAGAGTTCTTCAAGAAATATCTCACGTAGTAAGCCGGCGAGTGAAATACTCCCAGGCACGCTGAAACGGCACCGGGCCGAGCAGGCATTCCACCGCCAGTTCAGTTTCACCATCCGAGAGATACTTTATTTTTCCGAACGGCGCTGCCTGCACCATGATCTGTGCATTCACATACATGTAAATCGCGGTGAGTACGGTTTCCTGTACTGAAGCTTTGGCGATGACTGCGCCATGGCCACGCATGAGAGCGGCGCTGTTGTCGTCGAGACAATTAGCCAGGTCGTGGCCCTGCTCCATGTTTGTTACCAGAAGATTTGTATCGCCGAAGCGATCGCGAATATCCCAGGTCGGCACTGTCGATCCCATGGCGCCGGCCATATGCATGACCGGGCGCAAGCTCGTTTCCGAAATACCGACCGCAACCAGCTCTCTGGCGTGGTGATGTACGACGGCATTGACGTCGGGACGCGCGGTATAGATAGCCGCATGTATGAATCGTTCAAGAAAAGGTTTTCTCGAGTCGTTCGAATCGACGGGTTCGCCGTCGCTGCCGAGTTCCATGATGTCATCCAGCGTTACGAGCTCGGGGCTTCGCGAACAGGAAATCAAAAAGTGATTTGCATTATCCGGATGGCGAGTACTGAGATGACCGAAGCCGTCCATGACGCCTTCATTGGCGAGAATGTGGCTCCCCTGAACGACGAGCGACCGTAAATCAGTTTCATTAGACATCGTTATTTTGCCTGCGCGTGTACGGAATTCGATTCATTGTGTCGTAATATCTGACAAGCATTCAAGTGATCAACCTGAGAGGAGTTGCTACCTTGTTACTCAGAATCTGTCTCGTATTGGTGTTCATCCCGATAACGAGCTTTGCTCAATTGGCGAATGTGCCGCCGGAACTGATCCATTATCCCGAATTCGTTTTCTTCAACGGCCAGGTGCTGACAGCTGATGCAGATCAGGATTTTACGGTGGCCGAGGCGGTTGCGGTGCGGGGCAACCGGGTTTTTGCCGTCGGAACGAACGAGAAGGTCCGGCGCCTTGCGGGCCCGACGACGCGGATCATCGACCTGCAGGGACGTTCACTGACGCCCGGATTTATCTACAACGACGGTGATAATTCCGTGCCTGCGGGAGACATTCTGAAAGACAGCCAGTGGAAGGGGATTACGCGCCCGCATCTGGGGGGCGAGACAGTCGACCAGGCGTTGGCGACCCTTTCTTTCATCGTCGAGCAGGAAGGAGAACCCGGAGAGCCCTTGTTCTTCAATCTCAGGGACAATCTGTCCGGCACCGCCATGGATGCCTGGGGCATCTCGACACTGGACGAAGTCGCTCCCGACAATCCGGTCATCGTCTACCTCGAGAGCAGCGAGGGCCTGATGAACTCGGCCATGATCAAACTGGCAATCGAGTCGGGATTTCCCGCGGATCATCTCCACCTGGACCGCGACAAAAACGGTGAATATACGGGTCGGGGAGGCGCCCAATTGGTCGGGTTTATTGGCCGGGAAGTCCGACCCTGGCCGAACCCCATATGGTTCGATGAAGTGGCTGTGCCGAGCGCAGTTGAAACCCTTGCGAAATACGCGCGCCATGGAGTCACCGTTGCCACAGGCCACATGAGTGCGCCGACGCTGACGGTCCTGAACCGGATATTCCACGAGCAACCGCAAGGCCTGGCGATCCGCGTTTACCCGGGCCTGGATTTCCTGCGCCAGAACCCCAACGGGGAGATGTACCTGAAGCGCATGGGTAACCTTGTCGATTTTTCACTCGTTGATGAGCGCGGCGCGATGGTTACGATCGTCGGCGCCTCGGTCGGACCGCATTCGGGAACGCCCGATGGTCTCTCCGGCTTGTTGTCCATTCATCCCAAAAAGAATGTCATTCAGGGCCTAAGCCCGAATCCCTATGGCGACAATCGCTGGACCGGCGAGTGGTTTACCGGTCTCAGCCAGGGGGAGCTGACTGAGGAACAAAAAAAGCAGACGGATTATTACAACGTGATGCTCGCCCGCCAGCATGGATGGAACGTTACCGGCATTCATAATATGGGCAGTGAAGGCATTCGTCTTGCGATGCAGAACATCGTCGAAGCCGAACAACAGGACACGCTTTATGTCGCAAAACTGTGGCGACCCAACGGCTTCGATCACAACATAGAATGGGTTCCCGAAGTCTATGACTATTACGAAGCGCACCCGGAGTTAAAGGACCTGATTCGATTCGGCATCAGTCTTCGCAGCATGACCAATCAACGCGTATCGGAACCGCTCGGTCTGACGAATCTCATCGAGGTGCAGTGGGGCATGGAAGGCCTGGAACGGATTGCGCCATTGCGGAGCCTGCAAAGAGAAGGGATTCCTTTCCACATCGAAGGCACGGAGCCCAGAGACGATCGATCCTACCCGACCTGGTACATGCACAAGGCGGTGACGAGAATTGATCAGGACGGGCGGGTCATTGCCCCGCACGAGGCGCTGGACCGGGAATCGGCTTTGCTGGCCCTGACCCGCTGGGCTGCCAGGTTCATCGGTGCGGACGGTGAAATGGGCTCGGTTCAGGCAGGAAAACTGGCTGACCTGGTCGTGTTTGACGGCGATCTCATGGATGTACCGATAGAGAAACTTGCCGATCTGAAAGCCGTGTTCACAATGGTAGGAGGCCAGGTGGCCTACGAGTCCCCGGAATTGTAATCAAGGAACAATCGTGACCGAGCCAAAAAACAGCGACCGTCGGGAATTCCTGCTCAGCGTTGCCGGCATTGGAGTACTGAGTTGCATGCCTTTCCAGGTCGGCGCGCGGGAGAGACTGCCGCAGAGGTCAATTCCGCGAAGTGAAGAGATGTTGCCGGTGATCGGCATCGGATCGACAAAAGCCGTCAGGCAGATTGCGATGGCTGGCACAGCTGCAATCCAGGACGTCATTGAGATGTCACTAAGCTACGGTGGCGGATTGATTGATACGTCGCCGCGGCCCGAGGCGCTCGATGCCGAATTCGGGCGAGTGCTCAACAGACCTGACTTTCGCGACAAGCTCTTTATCGCGGTCAAGATCAAGGTGCCGGGTAAAGATGAGGGAATCGCCCAGTTCAGGCAGACGCAGCGTTTGTTCGGACGCAAGAGCTTCGATCTCGTGCAAATCGAAAGTCTGGTCGATCTCGAGACCCACTGGCCGAGCCTCAAAGCGTTCAAGGAAGCTGGCGAGGCACGTTACATCGGTGCGACCGTCTCTCACGAGGACAAATACGACGCGCTGGAATCGTTCATGAAAAAGGAGTCGCCCGATTTCATACAGGTGAACTATTCGGTCGTCGAATACACAGCCGAGGAAAGGTTGCTGCCGCTGGCACAGGAAATGGGCATTGCCGTGCTGGTCAACGGACCATTCATGAACGGCGATTACTTCGATCTGATCAAGGGACACGAGCTTCCCGACTGGGCTAAAGAATTCGATTGTGAGAGTTGGGCTCAGTTCTCACTGAAATACATACTCGCAAACCCGACAATTACCTGCGTGCTGACCGAGACCACCAATCCACGCCACATGGAAGACAATATCCACGCCGCCTTCGGTAGACTTCCGGATGAGAAACAACGGCAACGCATGCGGAACCACATTCAAAATCTTTGACCGGCCGCATTGCAGCCACTATCGGCCAAAGGAAGGAAAAAAATGAGTAAGTCACTCAGCGTTGCATTCAACGCAGTCCTCATACTTGTCCTGATCACGACCATCCTATTGGATGGTCAGAGTGTTGCACAGGCGGAATCCTCGGCTGACAAGTCGACGGCACAGAAGGCAGTTCTAATCACGGGCGCCAGCACCGGCCTGGGCAGGGCGATGACCGAGTTGCTCGCTTCCAAAGGCTATTTCGTCTTCGCCGGCGCCAGAAAGGACAAGGATCTGGCCGAACTGAACGATATTCAAAACGTTCAGTCGGTACGCCTCGACGTTACCTCTCAGGGGGACATCGATGCCGCTGTCGAGATTATTACCGATGCCGGAAGAGGCCTTTACGGTCTCGTTAACAACGCCGGCGTCGGCGTCATATGGCCCTTGATTGAGATTGATGAAGATGACTTCGACTTCCAGATGGACGTCAACCTGTACGGACCGTATCGGGTTACGAAAGCATTCAGCCCGTTGATTATGGAATCGAGCGGACGCATCACCAACATCAGTTCCGTATCCGGCATTTACTCGGGGCCGCTGTTCGGGTCATACAGTATGAGCAAGCATGCACTCGAGGCATTCACAGACGCGCTCGCTGCGGAGCTGTCCCGCTTTGATGTCCAGGTCAGCGCCATAGAGCCTGGTGCCTATACGTCAAAAATCGGTGAAAACTGGGTCAATCGAATGAAGGAACGCGGCAAGGATCCCGAGGACTCACTGTATAAAGACGATATCCAGGGCCTGCTGAACTGGTCGACGGAAAATCCGGACTCGTTTGGAGACCCTGTCGAAGTAGCCCAGGCTGCAATGCACGCGCTATTTGATGAAAATCCAAAACGCCGCTACCTGGTCGTCCCCCGACAAGCACAGGCTGAATTCGCGATCCGGGCTGTCATCGAAAGATTGGTGCAACTGAACCAAGGTCATGCCTTCAGTTTAGATCGTGACTCGCTGGTCAATATGCTCGACGAAGCACTGGCCGCCAACGAGTGATAATCACGCGATGTCCACACTTGAGGTATGACTACTCCTGGCGACTAGCTGGCTATCAGAATCGAGAATCTTCTGGACTTTGTACGTCTGCAAAGCGGACATTGCCAATTCTGCGGTCGATCCCTATTGAGGCTCATGTAGAACTGGACTATAGGTTGCTGTAAGGGGCTGGTGTCAGAACTCAGGCGTCGCAACGTCTTCCGTATGGCAGTGATATACGTGGTGGCGGCCTGGCTGATCATGCAGGTGGCAGAGGTAATTATCGGTCTCGCCAACTTGTCCGAATGGATAGGGCCAACCATTCTCGCATTGCTCGCCATTGGTTTCCCGATTGCCCTGATCTTCTCCTGGTTCTATGAGCTGACGCCGGAAGGCATCAGTCTCGAGAAAGACGTCGAGGCGACTGAGTCCATCACGCACGTGACAGGCCGGCGCATGGACTTCATCGTCATCTCACTGTTGTGTGCAGGACTCATCATGTTCGCTTACGACAAATGGTGGATCGGCCCACCACCAGAGAAATCCATTGCGGTCTTGCCGTTCACAAACATGAGCGCCGATCCGGAACAGGAGTATTTCTCCGACGGCATCTCTGAAGAACTGCTGAACGTGCTGGCGAAGTTGCCCGGACTGCGGGTCGCTGCACGTACGTCTTCGTTTCAGTTCAAAGGTCGAAATGAGGATATTGCCGAGATCGCGGCGGCGTTAAACGTCGCACATATTCTCGAGGGCAGTGTTCGCAAGTCCGGCAACAAACTCAGGATCACTGCACAGCTCATCAAGGCGGATGACGGCTTTCACCTGTGGTCCGAGACCTTTGACCGGGAACTCGACGATGTCTTCGCCGTGCAGGACGAGATCGCCGGGGCGATCAGCGACGCGCTCAAAGTGAAGCTCGCACTGGCCGCGGGAGAGACCGTGTTTCCGAGAGTTATCAAAGCCGCCAACACAGACGCGTATGACGCCTATCTCTAGGGGCGCGAGTTGATCCATCACCGTAATCGGGAATCTATGGAGGGCGCGATTCAGCACCTCGAGCGCTCCTTAAGCCTGGACAACAGCTTTGCGCCGGCCCACGCGCAATTGGCGATTGCCACCATGCTGCTGACCAGTTATGTCCAGACCGAACGGGAGGAGGCCAGGCGAAAGGCCATTCGGCACCTGGACCGCGCCCAGCAGCTTGAACCCGACCTGGCCGAGGCCCATGCCGGCCGGGCGGTACTCGCAATGTATGCCAACGATCGGGAATCCCAGATCGAGCATGCCCGCAGAGCACTGGCATCGAATCCAAACTACATCGATGCTATGAACTGGCTGTCCATAGGACTTGGAAATCTCGGCCGCTACGAAGAGGCGCATGCAATCCAAAAGCAAATGCTGGTGACAGATCCGCTGACTATTGTCGGTCGTTTGAACTACATCAGGGATCTGCGTTCCCGCGGACGGATCGACGAGGCCCACGAGATCGCCGATCAATTGCTCGCGCGGAGCCCGACGGCGGGGTACAGGGCGCATGCTCAGATATCGCTCTGGTCGGAGGGTAAGCTTGCGGACACCCTGTCCTGGGCATTGAGAGCATCGCACAATGAACCCTATGTAATGCTCGTTTTCTATGCGGTCGGTGAATACGAAGAGGCACGGCGCATCGACGCCCAGGGTGCTCACTGGATCGATGCCGAGGAAGGGCATTGGGGCGCAGCCGTGCGGGCGGCGCAAAGAAATGTGCAACTGTATCCAGACAGCGCACAATTTATTGCGGACGCAGTCGAAGTTCTGTATCGCGCAGGCCGCATCGACGAGGCGCTACCGCTCTACGAGCGTGCCCATGATCTTGCACCAGAAGGGCGACCTGTTTCGGGTCTTTTTGGGACTGTCTATGCGATGCAGTTGGCACTGGCCCGCAGGAAAACGGGCGACGAGGAGGGTGCGCAAGCTGCCGCACAGATTGCCAGGCGGGAACACGCGGCACCTCGCACAGCCGGAGAGAAAAACCTGATTCGCGACATGGTGGAAGCTATGATCGCCGCATTCGACAATGATCCGGACCGTGCATTCGCCGCAATGCAATCAGCCGTCCGACGTGGACTACGATGGTCGATGTCTTTTGACGATCCTATCTTCGAGGACCTGTGGGACGAGCCACGCCTTGTAGCCCTGCGACAGGAAGTGGATGTAATGCTCGCCGAAGAGCACGAAAATGTACTGCAGCTGATCTGCTTCAATAATCCGGTGCCCGACGAGTGGCAGCCCATGCCGGAGACCTGTGAAGGGGTGGTGGAGCAGAATGATCTTTGAGTACTTGAATGACGACACTTCGACGACCTCTTTTGGCGGTTAACTGCCCCTCATTTTGCTGATATTGGTGATGTTTGAACGACCGCTATCGGGAAAAGCAGACGTTCAGGAATTGACTCTGAAAAATCGCCCAGCAAATGTCGGGTTTACCCCCGGAAGCAGACATTAGGCTAGTATTGGCGAAATAGTCTGCTAGAGACCCGAAGCAGACTTTGATGACCGGCTACCGATTTGCCAACCAGCTACTATACTTAGGTCATTAGCAACACCGACAAAGCCAAACCCGCCAAAAGGCGGGGACGGAAAGCCACGGGTCCTCGCTTCCTTTGAGAAGCCATGGAACGACTCCCCGAAGGACCCAAGACCGCCGAGCTGCCGAAGCACCGACATACCAAGAAACGCGGTCGGAGGTGGTGGGCATGTGTATCCTGAATAGAGTTCTAATTGCGGCTACGTTAGTTGTGCTCGCAACCGCTAGCGCCCACGCTGCGACCTTTACGGTGACGAACACCAACGACAGCGGTCCCGGCTCGCTGGGGGAAGCTATTCTGGCTGCCAATGCGAACTCGGGCACCGACCTCATCGCCTTCAACATCCCCGGCTCTGGCCCTCACACCATCCAGCCCGCACAGCTCCCGACCATTACCGACCCAGTAGTCATCGATGGCTACAGCCAGCCGGGGGCGAGCCCCAACAGCAATCCCCCTGAATCTGGCACGAATGCGGTACTGTTGATCGAGCTTGACGGAAGTTTGGCTTCGTGTTGTTTTGGCATAGCCCTCAACACGGCCAATAGCATTGTGCAGGGGCTGGTGATCAATCGTTTTCCCAACAAGGGGTTGATCGTATTAGGTCTCGGTGGCGGCGGGAACGTGATTCAGGGAAATTTTATCGGCACCGACGTCACTGGAACCATCGCCCTGGGAAACAGCAGTGGCGGTGTGGAACTTGATACTGCTGGTAATACAATCGGCGGCACGACAGTTGCAGCACGCAACCTGATATCCGGCAATAGGGCACGCGGCATCGACCTAATCAGTAGTGGAAACATTATTCAGGGTAACCTCATTGGCACCGATGCTACCGGGACCGTTTCTCTGGGAAACACGACTGCTTCAGGTGGCCCGCCAGCGTTTCCGGGAGACGGAGCAGGCGTGGATACAAACTCCGTTGGAAACACCATGATCGGAGGTACTACGCTAGGCGCGGGCAACATCATCTCCGGAAACAGTGGGAGTGGAATATTTCTCGCAAACGCCAGCATCACGGACAACATCGTGGAAGGTAACTTCATCGGCACGGACGTCTCCGGCATAACCGCGCTCGGCAACGACGGTGACGGCATACTCCTTCGCGCTTCAACCGTCCAGAACCTTTCGGCCCCTTAGTTGGGGGTATCGCCACGGGAGCAGGCAACACCATCGCTTTTAACGGCGGCGCTGGAATATCGATCCCTTTGAGAATATCTGGCAGCGGTGTACCCATGCTCTCGAATTCCATCCACTCTAATGCGGGATTGGGTATTGATCTTGGCGACGATGGGGTCACGCCCAACGATCTGGGCGATTTTGATAGCGGTGCCAACAACTTCCAGAACTTTCCCGTGTTGACTTCGGCCATCAGCGGCAGCACCAGTATCGAGGGGACCCTCAACAGCACGGTCAATACCACTTTCAGGCTTGAATTCTTCTCCAACATTGCCTGTGATCCTTCGGGCAATGGCGAGGGTGAGAGTTTCCTCGGCTCGACTGATGTGACGACCGACGGCAATGGCGACGTGATGTTTATGGCCACCTTTCCGGTCACAGTCCCTGTGGGCCAATTCATTACTGCAACTGCCACCGACCCTAACAACGACACCTCAGAGTTCTCCCAATGCTCGGAGACTGCAGCTGTAAATCAGGCACCGCAAGTCGTAAGCCCAATTGGTGCCCAAACCGTGACGGAAGGAACTGCCGGAAGCATTAGTGTCGCCGGAGCCTTCTCGGATCCCGACGGAGACACGCTGAACTTCAGCGAGACCGGGTTACCCGCGTCCCTGACACTAAGCGCCGACGGCACAATCAGCGGTACGGCAGGAGCAGCTGACGTTGGAACGCATAACGTAACAATTACAGCGACTGACCCGAGCGGTGAGTCAGTGAGTGATAACTTCGTCCTCACCGTGGAAGCTGCGGCGCCACCGCCACCACCGCCGAGGTCTAGCGGCGGCTGCACCGTTGGACCGGCTGATGGCGTTGTCGACCCGACGCTGCCGCTCTTGATGTTGATCAGTCTCGTATATCTGCACAGGCGCCGATTGAGCGAGATCTGAATTTGCGTCAAGTGACGACGCGAAAATTTGACTGGCTTCTCGGAGCAGCATTCCTGGCCGCCCCTTTTTATTGGTGGGCTCTGGCACTGTTTGTCAGTTCGGCGCCGGCAGGGGCGAGTACAGATCCAAAACGACTCGTGCTGCTCGTTCTTGTTTACCCGATCCTTGAAGAGATCGTATTTCGCGGGGCGCTGCAAGGATGGCTTCGCAGGAAAACCTGGGGCTTGCGGCATCGTTTTGACGTTACCGTCGCAAACATTTTGACCAGCATCGTATTCACCACAATTCATCTTATACGAAGATCTAACATTTGGTCGGCAGGTGTGGTTTTGCCGAGCCTCGTGTTTGGATTTTTTCGCGACCGCTACGGCAATCTTTACGCACCAATAGCGCTGCACATCTTCTACAATTCCGGACTAATCTGGCTGTTTTGAGTCTAATCGCTGATAACGCAAAACTGACGCCCGCATCTGGCCGTTAGCGGAAGTCGAAAGCAGAGGGTTTGACGGGATTTGAACGGCTCCTTTCGAGAAAAGCAGACGTTCAGAATCTCGCTATCGAATATCGTAAGGCGAAGGACCGCTTTACCACCGGAAGCGGCCATTGGAGTAATATCATGCTGAGGGGCCGCTAGTGAACCCATTGCGGACACTCAGCTTTCCATGAGTCATACTTCATAAAAATTGCAGATAACCAAAGGTCAATAACATGAATATAGAGGCTGCGGCCAACTATGCTGATGTGATTGCTGGTATTGCTGTAATTGTTTCGCTGGTCTATGTGGGCGTTCAAATACGGAAAAACACCCGAGTCAATCAGGGTATTGCGACTCAGCAGACTTTTGCATCAACCCAAGTAATCTATTCATGGCATGCAAATAATTCGGAAGTGAGCGAGTTATACGCTAAGTTTAGCCAAGGGGAAACGTTAACGCTTCCCGAGTCCGTTCGTATGACACACCTCATGTTGGGGATGATTGAGCAATACCAAGTGTATTTTATTTTAAATAAACTGAAAATGATGGATGATGAATCTTTCCATAGCTTTTTTAAAAAAATACTTTTGGTCCTGTGTACGCCAACTGCTAGACAGTGGTTTATCACCAACAGGACATTCTTCCGGCGTGACTTCGTAGAATATGTTGACAACTTGCTTGACGAAAATCCACATATGTTCGGGGCACTTTCTCAATTCTATGGCCTGGAGAGGACGTCGGCTTAGCATTTCTGAGTTTGGGAAGTTTTTTGTGTGGGACGTGAGGCATCCGAAGGAGGCTTGACAGTCTGCTTCTGGGCCGTTTGCGGCCTGTCAGATTGTCGATTTTTCAATGATCGGAACGACCGCTAACGGGAAAAGCAGACGTTCAGATTTCGCTTTTTGAAAAGTCGTTTGGGAACGACCGGATTGCCCCCGGAAGCAGTCGTTGAGCTAAAATCACGTTAGAGGGCCGCTACTGACCCAAAGGGGACATCGCTGGATCCTAATCCAGGCGACACAAATCCATTGTATCCGCCCTCTGTTGCCGCCCCGTTACGGGCGCTGACATGCTATCTTTGCTTGAAGAGGCCGAGTACTAGCGAAGCTTATGGGCCAGTTTTTTGAGGAACTGAAGCGCCGCAATGTATTCCGCGTGGCAATTGCCTATGCGATTGCGGCTTGGTTGTTGATCGAGATTACAGCCACGACCTTTCCTATTCTGAAGCTGCCCGATTGGTCGGTGACCTTGGTGACTGTCCTTGTACTGATCGGGTTCCCCCTGGCGTTGATCTTTGCCTGGGCCTTCGAGCTGACACCGGGGGGGCTGAAAAAAGAAAAGGACGTTGATCGCTCGGGGTCCATTACTCAAATTACCGGCCGCAAACTCGATTTCATCATTATTGGTGTACTTGCGGTTGCGCTAGTTTTCTTTGCCAGCACGCATCAGTGGAGCAGCGAAACCGGCAAAACAGAAACTGCTGATAAATCCATTGCCGTGCTGCCTTTCGTAAATATGTCCTCCGACCCTGAGCAGGAGTTTTTCTCCGACGGACTCACCGAAACTTTATTGAATGCACTTGCGCAGTTGCCCGATCTCAAAGTATCGGCCCGAACCTCGGCTTTCTTCTTTAAGGGCCAGGACATCGACGTACGGGAAGTCGCCGAGAAACTGGGAGTTAGCAACGTGTTGGAAGGTAGTGTCCAGCGTGACGGTAACAAGGTTCGCATCGTTGCCCAATTGATCGAGGCGGAAACTGGACTCCATCTTTGGTCCAATACCTACGACCGTGAGTTGAGCGACATCTTTGCGGTACAGGACGATATTGCAAACAGTGTTGCCCGCGCCATGGCAGCAACGCTTGCCAGCGACATGAAATATGGCGGTGGAAAGATTGAGAGTGTTGGTACGGACAATATTGTCGCCTACGAAAAGTACCTCAAAGGCCTGCAACAGAAGAATGAATGGAGTAATGCGTCCGCATTACAGGCGGAAATCTCATTCAAAGGGGCACTGGCACTGGATCCCGATTACTACGAGGCGAGGCTGTACCTGGCCTACACCTATTGGGTTCAGCGGGTTGTCGGCGAGATAACTGAGGCCGAGTCACGCAGATATGCCGAACCTTTATTGGACCGACTGTTGCGTGAAAGGCCTGACGATGGATTGGCACTGGCGCTTGAGGCACGCATTTACGGATACAGATCTATTGATGTTGAACAACGCATTGCCAACCTAATCACCGCAATCGAACGGACGCCGAATGAATCATTGCTTTATCAGACACTGGAATCCCTTTTGAGATATGCCGACCGGCCGGAGGAGGCATTTGAATGGGTGGAGCGAGGAATTGCAGTCGATCCCCTTGCCTCGGACCTGCATAGGTCGCGTGCAATTTACTTTGAACAACGTGGCGAACTTGACGAGGCAGAGGCGTCATATGCAAGAAGCATAGAGCTCAACCCGAACAATCCGGGTCTTTACACCCGTGCCGCAAACGTCCCGTGGCAACGCAAACAGTATGCTAAATGGTTTGCGATAATCAGAAAGGGGATGGAGATTGACCAACTTTATTACGATATTCCGGTCGATATTGCGCTCAGGCTCTACACATTTGGACTGATGGATGAGGGTGACAAGTACCTGCAGCGTGCTGTCACGATCGCGCCTGGCAAGGCCCGCGTACGAATGGCACAACTGTACCGATCCCTACTGTTGGCTGATCACCTGCGAGCGCGTGACATTAGCGAATCCATGTTGCGTGACGAAGTCGACGATCGCCGTGCCACCTATTCTGTGGCTGCGTCGGTTTTTGTCTCGTCGATGATCGAATTGGGCAAAACCGACGAAGCACTGGCTGTCTTGGAAGAGCTACGGCCCGGAGTCTCGGCGCCCGACTTTCATCCTGGAGACTACGCGGAACGTTCACTCCAACAAAACGCCGTTTTGGCCTTGGCGCAATCGCAATCAAAAGAAGACTCACTGAGTATGTTGGACGCAGTCGTACCGCGCTGGGACGAATCTTTCCCCCGCTGGCGAACATTGCCAAGGCTCGTGGCCACGATCGAATTGGCCCGCGGCCAATCTGAGTTGGCACGGGAGTTGACCATTAAGGATCTCGAGGGTGGATTGTGGTTGCCTGGAACTACGGGAAGTCCTTATCTGATATATCGACAAAATGCTTACTACAAGGCACTGGCGTTGGAACCGTCTGTCGCGGAGCGCCTTATGGAGCTCGACGCAGAAGCAAAAAATGGTGCCGAGGAAATCTGGGCATACATCGTCGAGCAGCAATTGCAGCTATAGAAGCGATTAGCTTTGAATGTGCGAATGCCTGCTAGTGGGCCGGAAGTTGCCTGTTAGATTGATGAGTAATCCGATTCTTGAACGACCGCTATTGAGAAGAGCAGACATTCAGATTTGCGTTTTGAAAAACCGCTATGCGAACGGCCGGATTGCCCCCGGAAGCAGTCGTTGAGCTAGAATGAGGCTGGAGGGCCGCTACTGACCCGTAGCAGACATTGGGTTTTGGTTAAGTTACGCAGACATGAGGTACCAAAACGTGAAATATACGATTAAGAAGACCGTAGTTGTCCTTTCGGTATTTTTCAGCTTGATGGCCTTACAGCAAACGGCATACAGTCAGACAGCGCGTGTGGCTTTGGAAACTTATGAGGAAGGCCCGGTGTGGCAAATTATGACGTTCCGGACGGCACCGGGAAAAACCGAAATTTCTTTAAAGAACATTGCAACAGTTTGGGAGCATCAGTTAAAGCTGGCTGTGGAAAAGGGTGTTTTGGTTGACTATAAAGTATTGACAAAATGGTCATCCAGTCTGGACGACTGGAACATTATGGTCATCGAAATTTTCCCAAACATGGCGTCCTACGACACTTTTTGGGAAGACTGGGCAGCGATTGACGCAGAAACAGTTGATAAGCCGGAATTTCAAGAACGATTTGAGCGTTTGGAGTCAACAGGGACCGAATTTCTCGGCACTGTATTTGCTCGCGAAGTGCATCTGAAGCCGCAATAGATAACCAGTCAAGGCGATAGTGTGGAGCGTACGCGCTATGTCTGGTTATGGCCGAAAGCAGACCCTAATTTTAGTGACAATCGCGACTTATTAACGTCCGCTATTGAGAAAAGCAGACATTCAGAATCTTGCCGTCGACAATTGTGCGGCTAACGACTGCTTTACCCCCGGAACCGGCCATTAAGCTAGAATTGCCAAATTGGTCTGCTAATGACCCATAGCGGTCTGTCACATCAAGAGCGCAACTTGTAGCGAGGGCAGCGTAAAAGGTACGCAGGATGATCTCTGAAAAAGTGCATGACTGGCTTCAACTTGTTGGTATGGCGGCTGTCGTTGCTTCACTGGTATTCGTCGGATTACAGATTAAGCAGTCTGACGAGATAGCGATGGTTGAGTTGCTGGATAATGCCGCGATTCGTAATTTCGAACTAAACACACTAAGAGCTAACCATGCGGACGAATGGCATAAAGCATGCTTAGGAGACGAGCTCAGTTCGTCCGAGAAGGTAATCGCATCAAGTATTTTCTTCAGTTTTGTCCAAAACAATTGGAATGCGTGGGTTAGACAGAAGATCACGGGGTACGGCCCAACCCAACCTGATTATCTCACTGACTCTTTTGCCGCGAATCTCCATCGATACCCCGGGCTAAGAAAGATCTCCCTGTCTTACATAGACTGGCGAGCAAATAACAGTGAAATCGACGCTGTGTACATGCCGATTTATCGAAACGCAATTCGAAATCGACTAGCGGAATTGGAACTATTGGAAACCAACCCGGATTACGATGTGATGTGGTGCGGTCATCAGTAATACCAATGGCCGCTTCTGGCCGTAAGCGGCCCCTAGTTTCGCTTAGATTTTGGTGATCTGAATGACCGCTATTGGGTGCGGATTCAATCGGTGAACGCAACACATTCGGCGAACTTTTCTGCTGGTGAATAGTATGCCAGTGTTTTTCTCGGTCGTTCATTGAGTCGACGCGCGATGGCATTGAGATGGTTCTGATGAACGTTTGACAGGTCCATGCCTTTGGGGAAGTACTGTCTCAGCAGTCCATTGGTCTGTTCATTGGAACCACGCTGCCAGGGGCTTTGTGGATCACAGAAGTACACTTCAACGTCGGTGGCGAGTGAGAAGCGTTTGTGATCCGCCATCTCTTTGCCTCGATCCCAGGTCAGTGACTTGTAGAGCTCCCGCGGTAGTTTGTGTGCCTGCCTAATCAGTGCATTGACCACCGTCTTGGTGTCTCTGCTTTTGACTCGAACCAGCATGCAGTATCGGGTTTGACGTTCCACCAGGGTCGCGATTTGACTGTCTTGTGTACCCATGAGCAGGTCGCCTTCCCAGTGACCGGGCACGGCCCTATCCTCTACTTCGGCAGGGCGCTCGCGGATCGATACGGCCTCTTTGATCTGTCGCTTCTTCTGCGTGTGACCACGCGGACGGCGCATCGTCCTGGTCTGTCTCAGATGCGCCAGCAACTCCTTCTTCAGGGCCCCGCGAGCCTGAATAAACAATGTCTTATAGATCGTCTCGTGCGACACCTGGCGGTTCTCGTCGTGTGGATACCTGCGCCTGAGCCAACCGGCAATCTCCTCCGGCGACCACTGAAGCTTGAGCCCGGCCGCCACCAGGCGGCCCAGTGCTCGGTCCCCGGCCAGTTTACAGGTCTTCGGTCGCCGAGCCCGATCCCAGGCAGCTTCATCTGCTTCACTTGCCCGGTAGCTGTGCCGGCCACCGTTACGTCGCAGCTCACGACTCACCGTCGAAGGCGCTCTACCTAACTTCAACGCAATCGAGCGCAGTGATAGTCCGGCTGCAAGCCCTCGGGATATATCTTCTCGTTCGGCAAGTGTCAAAGACCGTGCAGAGCGCCGACCTGTTGGCGGGCGCATCCCGCCGGTGCGTTCAAAGATGCCTCGAACCGACGTATGGTGTCGATCAAACAGTCGCGCTATCTCATGTAATGAATCACCCTCTTGCCAGCGATCCCACATCAGTGCCTTCTGCTGCTCGGTGTAATAAATCCTCTTTCGGTACCTCATCGGCAACACCTCCATCTCTTTCTCTAGAGTCTAGGTGTTGCGTTCACCGATTGAATCCGCAGGTGAAAGCAGACATTCAAAATCTCGGCATCGATTCCTGTCCGCTGAGGGGCCGCTTTACCCCTGGAAGCGGCCATTAAGCTAATATTGGTGAAAAGGTCCGCTGGTGAACCCAAAGCAGACGTCAGTCAGCAATCCGATACGAGACTATTGAGCCGAAAACGGCTGCAAAGAAACAATCTCCAAGCCCACCTAGGCTACTTCTCTTTCTTGATCCATGTTCGGTGGATAGCCCTACCCAACCAAAGGACAAGCAGCACCACCCAAATCGTAAGCGCAATGATCTTTCTTGGACTGTCATCGGCGGTCAGGACTAATCTTGTGTACTCAGCGACCATGACCAATGCCAGGGCTACACTTGCCCACCAGCTCCACGCTGAGTCGTACCACGGTCGTTTTTCTTGCGGCATATATTTGCCCCTACATCTTGTGTCCCAGTCAATTCTTGCAACGGTAGACTGAGACTTCTCACTTAACAATTTGGTCATGTACGTATGAGCCGAGACAATTTGTATGAACTTGCATGGCAATGTTGTGCCGAGAAGCGAATCAATTAGAATGGGTCTGGAACTTAGCGTTGGATGGCTGCATATGGCCGTAAGCTGCCCTTCATTTCAGTGG
>Ga0255052_10001011_pt1 | contig 21687 bp, 19 predicted proteins | sample JV7_2_21_MG_FD_188632 | JGI IMG/M metagenome (GOLD analysis project Ga0255052, IMG submission 188632) | Seawater microbial communities from Jervis Inlet, British Columbia, Canada - JV7_2_21 | ecosystem: Environmental > Aquatic > Marine > Inlet | place: Canada: British Columbia | collected... | reverse complement strand
AAAAATCGTCGCGGCGCATGCGCCGTTTACGGGTATAGGGGTAACTGGACACGTTTTCGTCTCTGCGGCAGGTGAAGAATGCAAATATCGCATATATTGAGCGCTTGTGACAGGGGCCATCAAGCGTGGAACAAGCGAGGGCTCGGCATCCTGGTGAGAGATGCGGGCTAGGTGTTGCGTATCAGCCAGCGCACCAGGTCCGTCCACAGGTGACTGATCTGGCGTTTGGTGGGCATGATTCCGGCATGCGGTAGTTCCAGGGTCACGACCGGGACGCCCAGGTAGATCCCGGCATAGTTGCCGAGTGATCCGGGGTAAGTCCCCATCAGGTTTTTATGCAGATAGCCGATCTTCCGGGGCGCGTTGTTACGGTCGGGCGCATCGTAGTCGACCAGCGAGTAGGGCGCATGCACGGCGACAACCACGTCCGGCTGGAAATCCCTGATCTCATGGTACAACCAGTTGGTCTCGGGCTCACTGAGCGGGTAGGGGCCAGGATAGCGACGCTCGTTCGCCCAGGTTTTTTTCTTCCAGTATTCCAGCGCCGCACCATACTGGCTGCCGGGCGTGTCAAAGTTGCGGTTCAGATCGACGCCGTTGGCGTTGGTGCGGCGATGCCTGGGTTGCAGCGCGCCATCAGGATTCATCAACGGGTTGATGCGCCAGTGAAATAATCCGGAATGATGTTTTTCCAGCGTGTGCATCCATTTGAACACGATGCTGATCGAGGCGAGTTCGTCGCCGTGCGTGCCACCCACCAGCAGTATGCGCGCCTGCGGTTGACGGCTCGCTAACGGCGGATATTCCTTGATCAGCAGCGGAACGCCCTGGACCGAGATATGACCGTTCAGCTTCATGTCCAGCCGGGTGCATTCGCGGTAGCTGACGCTGGCGAGTTTGTCGGAAATCCTGCCGCAGACCGAATCGACTATCTCCGAGGCGCCGGCGTTGGCGCAGGCGAGCAACAGCATTACCGCCAGAACCGGGATTCCCGACCTGGCCTGAAATCGCGCTAGCCGGTTAGTCATCGTCGTAGACGCCGTAAGTCTTGATAATTTGCGGGTGGTATTCGCGGCCCTGCTCAATTTCCTGGTCTTCTGAAACCAGCGCAAAATCGCTCTCCCCGGTGACCGGGTTGGTCGCGCAGGCGCCGAGCGCCAGGCTCGAAATCAACAGCAGCAGGCAAACCCGCATATCTCACCGATTTCCTGCTGCGGGCGCCGCAAAGCGCACTGTGGCGAGCTGTACTCCCGACGGCCCGCTTAACGTAGTGACGACTACGCCCGCGCGGACCTCTGGTCCGTGCAGCTCGCCACAGCGTCTTTGCGGTGCCCTCGCGACGTAAAACGGTGAGATATGCGGGTTTATAAATCTCATAGATGGATTATTGGATGCTAAAGAGCCTAATTCAAGGCGAAAAAAAGGGTGCCTGGGCACCCTTTTCGAATTCATGGACAGCTAAGCAGGCGCTGCTTACTTGCCGTAGCGTTGACGGAACTTGTCGACCTGCTTGGCGGTTTGCAGGATGTGCTGCTTGCCGGTATAAAACGGGTGTGACTGGCTCGAGATCTCGAGTTTCAGTAACGGGTATTCGTTACCGTCTTCCCACTTGATGGTTTCACGAGTGGATACCGTCGATTTCGTCAGGATCGCGAAATCGGAGGAGATGTCCTGGAACACGACGTCTCTGTATTCTGGGTGAATTTCTTGTTTCATGAGGCAGCTGCTATCGGGCAAGTCGCTAAAGGGCGCGAATTTTGACCTTTTAGCGGCCAAAGTGCAAGTTTTTTTTGGCCCTTTCCCGCGACATGGCGGAGTCAGTTTAGACGTCACAGTTAAAGTACTTTGTGAGTATAATTTTATAAAACGTTGACTCGACGATGCGCAATATTTTATCCACAATTTCTGTGGATAAGCCTGTGCATAACCTTGTTTCGAATTACGCAAAGCCTGTAGAAACCTCGCTTTACGTTAGATGTGTCACTTTTTAACCAACTTAAAAATACTTTATAAATCAATAACTTAAAGAATTTGATGTTTTCCGGGGAAAATCCATCAAAAAATGCTTGACATTTTTAGCGGTCATATCTCGGTTGTGAATAATTTTTTACCGAAGATTCAAAAATGGGCTTTTTTACGGCAGGTCGGGGCTGTAAAAATAGTTCCTGGAGGTCGTTTAAATGACAAAAGCCAAGCTCCGTAGGCGTGATTCTTTTGCCATTGAATTCGAGCAATCCCTTATCGCAGGCGAGTTTCAGCGTGGGTAACAGGATATTTAACGAAAGCCCGGTGTTGTCGTGAAACAAGCGGGTGTCGAAGCCATGTTTGAGCCGCAAGGCGTTCAACATGAACTCGAAACACAGGTCGGACTGGTCGAGTTCGACCTCGCTGGTAATGCGGGCATGGCCGCTTTGTTCGAGATAGGCGCGCGGTTGACGCTGGCGTACCCGGCGCAACACCCGGTTTTCACCGCCCAGCGTTATCTTGCCATGTGCGCCGGCGCCGATGCCGAGGTAGTCGCCGAAATGCCAGTAATTCAGGTTGTGGCGTGATTCGCGCTTATCGAGGCAATAGGCGGAAACCTCGTACTGGCGGTAGCCGTGCACGACCAGCAGGTCCTGGCAGGCCTGTTGTTGCTCCCAGCAGTGGTCATCATCGGGCAGGTCGGGTGGCCTGCGATGATGGAACAGCGTGTTCGGTTCGATCGTCAACTGGTAGTGCGATAGATGCTCCGGGGCAAGCGCGAGCGCTCGAGACAGGTCGCTGTGCGCATCGTCCAGGCTTTGCCCGGGTAAGGCGAACATGAGGTCGAGGTTGATGTTGTCAAAGCCGGCGGCGCGCGCCAGCGCAAAGGCCTGCTCCGCCTGTGCGCTACTGTGGACCCGACCCAGGGTTGCCAGCTGTTCATCGTCGAAGCTCTGAATGCCGATGGAAAGGCGATTGACGCCGGCTTCGCGGTAGCCGCGATAGTTGGCGGCGTCGGCGCTGCCGGGGTTGGACTCCATGGTAATCTCGATCGCCGGCGCGAAGTTGACCAGCGAACGCAGGCCTGAGAAAAGTCGATCGATGGACTCGGCCGAAAACAACGAAGGCGTTCCGCCGCCGATAAAAATCGACTCGATGCGTCGGCCCCAGATCAGCGGCAAGTCCTGTGCAAGGTCGTCGAGCAGTGCGTCGACATAGGCCTGTTGCGGGATCGTGTCTGCCTGGTGCGAATTAAAATCGCAATAGGGGCATTTCTTTTCACACCATGGCAGGTGAATGTAAAGCCCGAGAGGGGGGTTGCTGCTAAACACCCGGGTGCTGGAGCTTTTGTTTCAACGCGGCGAGCGCCTTGCCGCGGTGGCTCAGCCGGTTCTTTTCGGTGGCGCTGAGTTGCGCGCTGGTGCATCCCAGCTCGGGTAGAAAAAAATGGGGATCGTAACCGAAACCACCATCGCCGGCGGGCTCCAGCTGGATGATTCCCTGCCAGCTACCCTCGCAGATCAAGGGTGAGGGATCGGTAGCGTGACGCATCAGCACGATAACCGCACGGTAGCGCGCGCCGCGTTCCGCTGCCGGCAATTGTCGCATTTTTTCCACCAACAACGCGTTGTTCGCGGCATCGTCGGCGTCGGCGCCGGCGAAACGGGCACTGTATACGCCGGGCGCGCCGTCGAGCGCGTCAACCTCGATACCGGAATCGTCGGCCAGCGCCGGCAAACCGGTTAGATCGGTGGCGTGACGCGCCTTGATGATGGCATTTTCGACGAAGGTGGTTCCGGTTTCCGCTACCTCTGGCACATCGAACTCGGACTGCGCATGCAGTTCATACCCGAGTTCGGCGAGTATTACCGACAATTCGCGCAACTTGCCGGGATTGCCCGATGCCAGCACCAGTCGTTTCATGCGGTCGCCTGGATTTCGAAAATACGGGTAATGCCGTTGCGCGCCAATGCGAGCATGCTGCTCAATTCCTGCTCCGAGAACGCCGCCGCTTCGGCGGTACCCTGGACCTCGATGAAACCGCCCGAATTGTTCATGACGATATTCATATCGGTGTCCGCGGCCGAGTCTTCGACATAATCCAGGTCGAGCACCGCTTCGCCCTGGTAAATTCCAACCGAGATCGCGGCGACCTGGCACTCGATCGGGTTCTGTTTGAGATCGCCCTTGCCGATCAGGCCCTCGACGGCGTCCGACAGCGCCACCCAGGCGCCCGATATCGATGCTGTGCGCGTGCCACCGTCAGCCTGGATCACGTCGCAATCGATGGTGATGGTGCGTTCGCCGAGCTTGCCGGTATCGATGCTGGCGCGCAGCGCGCGCCCGATCAGGCGCTGAATTTCGAGAGTGCGCCCACCCTGCTTGCCGACGTTTGCCTCGCGGCGCATGCGACTACCGGTCGAGCGCGGCAGCATCCCGTATTCGGCGGTGACCCAGCCGCGCCCCTTGCCGCGCAGAAATCCCGGCACCGAGTTGTCGACCGAGGCAGTGCAGATGACGCGCGTGTCACCGCATTCGATCAACACCGATCCATCGGCATGCTTGATATAGTTTCGGGTAATGTTGATCGGTCTTAACTCGTCCGCGGAACGGGCACTGGGTCGCATAATCGGGTCTCCTTGAAAAGAGCGGCAATTATACTCATCGGGCCAGGGGGCGTCCGCAACAATTGGCCCTGTTGGGTTATATAGAGAAGCGCCAAAATAGGCTATGATGCATTATTAAACCTAAACTGCTTAGTTAGCGGGAAACAGGATTGTGATACGAAGCATGACCGCCTTCGCGCGGGTACAGGAAAGCAACGACGCCGGTTCGATTACCTGGGAGTTGCGTTCGGTCAACCACCGCTACCTCGAACCTGGCATCAAGCTGCCTGAAGAATTCAGGCAGCTCGAGCCCAAGATTCGCAAGCTCCTGGGGCGCTACCTGACGCGCGGCAAGGTAGACCTGTCGTTGCGTTACAGAGTCGATCAGCAACAGCAAAGCAAGATCGGCCTGAACGAGGATATACTGCGTAGTCTGCGCGAAGTCGAGCAGCAGGTCCTGAATATCGTGCACGAGGGCAGCAAGCTTTCGGTATCCGATATTCTCAGCTGGCCTGGCGTCATCAGCGAAACTGAGCGCGATTTCGCGGGCTTGCATCAACTGGCGATGTCCTGCCTCGATTCCGCGTTGCGGCAGTTGCAGCAAAGCCGCGAGGACGAGGGCGGCGCGCTCGAAGAAATGATTCGCAGCCGCTGCGGCCAGGTTAGCGATATCGTCGCCGAAGTGCGCAAGCATCGGCCTGAGCTGATAACTGCGTTGCGCGAAAAGTGGGAATCGGCGCTGGATGAAAAACTGCAACAATGGCGCGAATCCGCCAATGAAAACCGACTCGAGCAGGAACTGGTCATGCTCGCGCAAAAGCTCGACGTCGAGGAAGAGCTCGATCGGCTCGATACGCACATTGCCGAAGTCTTGAATGTTCTCGAGCGCGACGAAGCGGTCGGCCGGCGGCTCGACTTCCTGATGCAGGAACTCAACCGCGAAGCCAATACGCTGGGCTCGAAGTCGCTGGATAGCGTGACTACCCAGCAGGCGGTGGATCTCAAGGTACTGATTGAGCAAATGCGCGAACAGGTGCAAAATATCGAGTAACCTGGTTCGCCACTCATGAAACTCAAAATATCGTCATTCAACGCGTTACTGATCGGCAGTTTCGCGCTGTTGATGTTCCTGTTGTGGATGGTTTCCTTGCTGGTGTTGGCGGAACGACAGAATCAGCTGGCCGGCACGACGCTACAGCACAATCTGCGCGGGCAGGTGCAACAGCTGCAGCAGAATCAGCAACTATGGTTGCAATCGCAGTATTACCTGCTCAACACGCTGGCGAAATCGCCGGACGATAATCAGAATTTTCAGTCTTTCCTGTGGGGTTACTATCAGCGCAACCCCAGCATCTGGGCGGTCAACCTGGTGCAGTTCGATGAACGCGGCCTGCCCGTTTCGAAATCGAACAAGCCGGGCTGTTTGCAGCCCGATCAGATGCTGCGCTACCGATTTGACAATTTCCTGGTGCCGAGTATTTCCAGTTGCCGCATCGACGACAAGGCGCTGCTCGAGATTGCCGGGCCGGTGGTCGCCGATGGCGACGCCGTGGTGTTGTTGGTGAGCATGGATTATTTCGATTTTCTCAACGAGTTTTCCAATCTCACGGGTCGCAGAATGCAGCGCGCCTCTGATTCCACCGAGAGCTTTCAGTATTATGAATTTGGCACCAGTGAAACTGGCGATGCGCAAATCAGCATTCCGATCGGACATGCGGGTGCGGTGTCGGGCGAGCTACACCTGAAGCGCGAGCCGCTGTCACTGTGGGCGCTGTACGAACGTCAGGCAGCGGTGGTGCTGTTGCTGCTGGCGCTGGCCGCGATCGCGTTGTTGGTGCTGTTGCATGTCTTCCTGGTCAAACCTTTGCAGGTTCTGGCCGGCAAGATGCGCGTTGCCGCGCATGGTCAGCTGGAGGATTCGCCGGCGCCGCTGGAGGAGGTCGAAACCGGGCTGACAGCGCTGGTCGAGTATTTCAACCTGATGCAGAAGACGGCCCGGCTCGACCCGGTCACAGGCCTCAATAACCGGATTATTTTCGAAGACCGCCTGGTGCAGGCGATACGCGAAGGCAAGCGTAGCGGGCGCAAGTATGCGCTGGTCATTATCGATATCCAGGGGCTTGACGAACTGGTGCAGGAACGCGGCCAGTATATCGTCGATGCGCTGTTGCGGCAGATTGCCGAGGGTCTGCGCGAAAGCCTGCGCGAGAGCGATCACGTGTCGCGCTTCGAGCGCAACCTGTTCGCGCTGATGCTGGAGGTGCAGCAGATCGAACTGTTGAACAGCCTGGTCGAGAAAATCTACCTGTCGTTGATCCGCCGCTACCGGGTGTACGGACGCGAGGTTGACCTCGACGCTTTTATCGGAATTGCCATTTATCCGGATCATGCGGTAGATGCCGACGGGCTTTATCACAATGCCAGCATCGCGCTGGTGGAAGCCGAGCACGGCGAATGGCCGATCCAGTTTTTCCATGACGCCGAAGAAGATTCCGACACCTCGGGATTCACCATGATCCAGTCGTTACGTCGCGCCATCGACCGCGACGAACTGAAGCTGGTGTATCAACCGGTGGTCGATCTGCAAAGCTACCAGACGCAGTACCTGGAGGCCCTGCTGCGCTGGAAAGACCCCGACATGCATGATATTTCCATCGAGCAGACCATCCTCCTGGCCGAGCAGAACCACCTGATCAAATCGCTGACCAACTGGATTATCGATTCCGCCTGCCGCTTTCTCAGTCAACCCGCGATGCGCGATGTCGCGGTCGGTATCAACCTGTCGATGATCGATCTGCACGACCGACGCCTGCCCGAACGCATCGAAACCTATTTAAACCATTACCAGGTCAAGCCCTCACAAATCGTCATCGAGATAACCGAAGGGCAGATCATGCAGGACCCCGAAGAAGTCATCGACGTGCTCGCCCATCTCGGCGTCATGGGCCTGTCGTTGTCGATAGACGACTTTGGTACCGGGCAGGCATCACTGACTTACCTGAAAGAGATGCCGGTCGAAAAGCTCAAGATCGACCAGTCTTTCGTGCGCGATATTATCACCAACCCGGATGACCAGCTGATCGTGCGCGCGACCATCGAACTGGCCCATACCCTCGATCTCAAAGTCGTGGCCGAGGGCGTGGAAACGCTGGCGGTGTGCGAGATGCTGACGGAAATGAGCTGCGACCACGTGCAGGGTTACTACATCAGCCGTCCGCTCGAGGCGGAGCAGGTCAGCCGCTGGCTCGATACCTCGGTCAAACCAGACCTCGTTCGGAAAGGCAGGTGATGCGAATATCCGCCTGGCGGGGCTCGCATCAAAGTGGACACTCAGAAAATTGATATGAGCTTCCGAGTTGTGCCCAAACTTGCCATTAGCGGTTGAATTATTAATAACTGGAATCGACCCGACCCCGTCATTTGTCGAATCTCAGTTTTTATCGCCGAACTCGGTAATGAAACTCATCGGCCCCAAATATTGACAGTTCGAAATATCAAAGATACACCTCACACGAGACACCCGTGCTTCCACCTTTAATCAGGCTCGGTTAGTATCGGAGAATCAAGTTAAGTTAAGTGTTCCGATTGAAAACCAGAAAGACCAGATCATGAGCAATTACGGGGAGGTATTTCTTTATGTTGGACTGGTATGGGCATTTATTGCCCTTGGGCTACTGCTGCTGGCATGGCATGCAGTAACACAAGGAAATATCCAGCTTCACAAGCGACTAATGATCTTCCTGGCTGTCATGGCCTGGGCATTTATTGCCGCCTATTTGTTACGCTACAAAATTCCTGGTGCCATTCCCGAAATATCGCCACAATATATTCCCTGGATCGCCATTCACGGCACCATCGCCCTAATTCCCCTGTTCGGTGCCACTTGCCTGATATTGGCCAGGCTGATTTCGAGGAAGGAGCACCATTTCAACCGCCATCACCGCTATTACGGTCGAGTGTTTGTATTGCTATGGTGTTTCACCCATCTGGGTGGAATGGTGAATTTCTGGTTGTTTAAATAGAAAACTGAGGGTTCCTCTTAACCTCACTGAATATAATCTCCCGGATAAGTCAGAATTTTTACTCTGACCTCAGATATTCAGTAAATGCCGAGTAAATCCAGTTGCTGTCATGTTTGGAATGCGGGCATTCTTCAACTAAGCTCAGATGCCCTCTCCAGTCGTACGGCACAAACCTTGAATTCGGGGATTCCTGCTGTCGGATCAGTTGCAGGGTTGGTAAGAACGTTGGCCGCGGCTTCCCAAAAATGGAACGGGATAAAGACGACACCTGTATCCACCCTGTCCGCTACCCTGGCGGGCAGAACAATCGAGCCTCGACGTGAGGTAACCGTTACACGATCACCATCCTTCACGCTAATTTCCTTTGCATCATTACCGTTTACCTCGACGAATGGGCCTGGGACCAGGCCATCCAGGGCTTTGCTCCGTCGTGTCATCGTTCCCGTGTGGTAATGTTCCAGCATCCTGCCAGTGGTAAGAACAATCGGATATGACGAGTCGATTTCTTCGTCGGCCGGCTGGTATTCAGCAGGATGGAACTGGCCAAGACCACGGGTAAATTCTTCACCGTGCAGGATTGGCACCCCCGGATGATCTTCCGAAGGGCAAGGCCAGTGAAGCTGTTCTCCTGCCTCGAGTCGTGCATGTGAAATTCCGGCATAGGAGGGCGTCAGCTTTCTCATTTCATCAATAATTTCGCAAGTCGACGCATAGCCCATGGGGTACCCGACGGCGCTGGCGATATCACAGATTATCTCGTGATCCCGACGCGCCTGTCCCGGCGGCGGCACAACCGGGGTCGTCAGCTGTACGCGGCGTTCGGTATTGGTATACGTTCCATCGCGTTCGGCATAGGAAGATGCTGGCAAGACAACATCGGCAAATTTCGTCGTTTCGGTGAGAAAAATATCCTGCACAACAAGGAATTCAAGTTTCTCAAGGGCTTCCCCTACGTGAGTAATATCAGCATCGGAGAGCATGGGGTTCTCGCCCATGATATACAAAGCCTTGATCTTTCCAGCAAGAACCGCGGGGAACATCTGCGTTACCGTCATGCCCGGTGTATCAGACAACCTGGCATTCCATGCTTTCTCGAACTTGGCGCGGACATCGACATCACTGACCAGTTGATAGCCAGGATAGTAGTTCGGCAGAGCGGCCATGTCGCAGGCACCCTGTACGTTGTTTTGACCACGCAGCGGATTGACACCGGTTCCGGGCCGGCCAATCTGTCCGGTGATCATCGCCAGATTTGCAAGCGACCGGACATTATCGACACCGGTTACGTGCTGGGTTATGCCCATCGCGTAGACGATTGATGCGCGCTCGGCCGTGGCGTAGAGATGGGCTGCCTCAACGATTTGCTCTGATGAGACCCCGGTGATCTCTGCCACCCGTTCCGGCGTATAGTCTGCAACGATTTTTTTAACATCTTCGAACCCTTCGGTGCGGGACTCGATAAACTCTGTTTTTATAAGGCCGTCACGGATAATGACGTGCAGCAGCCCATTGATCCAGGCCACGTCCGTGCCGGGTTTTTGTCGCGCCCAGATGGTAGCAATCTGGCTTAACTGTATCTGGCGTGGATCGAACAATACCAGTTTCGCACCGTTCGCGACGGCCTCACGAATCTTAAGCCCGATAATCGGATGGTTCTCGGTGGTGTTCGATCCGGTTACAAGGATCACGTTAGCTTTCAGGAGGTCATTAGCGGGGTTTGTCATTGCCCCGGAACCAAATGACAACCTCAAGCCTGCGACAGTGGAGGAGTGACACAGACGCGCGCAGTGATCGACGTTGTTCGTTCCCATGGCAGCGCGTACAAACTTCTGAAATATGTAGTTGTCTTCATTGGTCACTTTGGCCGAGGACAATCCGCCAAATGCATCACCACGATACTTCTTCAATTCGCCAGCAACAACGCCCAATGCCTCTTCCCAGGACGCCTCACGAAAACCATCGGTAGTTCGAATGAGCGGAGTCTTGAGACGGTCGGGGTGTGAAACAAATTCGAACGATCCATAGCGGCCCTTTACGCACAGACGCCCGTTTGACACAGGGGAATCGACATCTCCACGAGCACTAACAACCGCATTTCCGCGAACCCCCAACATAATTCGACAGCCGGTCCCACAATAGGGACACACGCTAGAAACTTCGCGCTCGGGTGAAAGGTAATTCCGTGTGGTCAGCGCCCCGGTTGGGCAGCGCTCCACGCACTCGCCGCATGCCTCGCAAAATGAGTCATTGATCGGACCTTCGCCGAACGGTTCGACGGCGCTTGCGTATCCACGTTTCGACAGATCAATGACCCCAAGATGTTGCACCTCGGCGCAGGCGCGTACACACAGGCCGCAAAGAATGCATTTGTTCATGTCGATTGAATAGCAAGGACTTGATTCGTCAATTTTTGCCTCGCGCTGCATCGGTTGCAGGACGCGTTCGCGAATCCCCAAATATTGGGCAACCTCTTGCAGCTCGCATACCCCGCATTGCGCGCAGGTCAGGCAGTCCAGCGGATGGTCGGAGAGCAGGAGTTGCATCGTCCACTTTCGGACTTCCTGAATTTCGAAATCCTCGGTCGTGACTTTCATTCCATCGGCAGCAGGCGTGGTGCATGCGGAAGGCATGCCGCGCATGCCTTCAACCTTGACGATGCACAAGCGGCACGCTCCATACGGCTTCAGTGAGACGTCATCGCAAAGCGTTGGTACATAAGCCTCAGCGGCCCGACACGCATCGAGAACCGTCTTGCCTTTCTCGACTGTAACCGCTCGGCCATCAATCGATAAATTTAGCATTACTGCTCCCCACCTCGCGAAACAAATACCTTGCCGAAATCGCACCTCAGGCAACGAGCAGCCTCGAGGCGTGCATCGGTGGCCGATAACGACAATTCCACCTCGTCAAAACAGGACCGTCGCTCCTGCGGATCCAGCTTGATAGCCTCACAACGAGCGGTGTCCGACGGAGCAGCCATGGGATCAAACGCCGTGTCCAGAGCGCGTGGTTTGATCCATGGAAACGGTGCGGGCTTGCCCGTATGCAGATAGCGCTCGATAGTTTCTGCTGCCTTCCGCCCATGTGCAACTGCCTCTACCGCGGTTGCGGGACCAAGTACGGCATCACCACCAGCAAATACACCATCAAAATCCGTTGCCAGGGTAAAGTCATCTACATGGATCGTGCCCCACTTTGAAGCTGAAGGTCCGCCGTTCGGAATGATCGCTTTCTGACCAATCGCTCGGATGATGTTCTCTGCTGGAAGCTCAATATAGCTTCCCTCAACAGGCACAGGTCGCCTTCGTCCGCTGTCATCAAATTTTCCCAACTCCATCCGTTGCAGCCTGATCGCGACAGCGGAATTGCCTGCTTTGCAAATGACCTCGGCGGGGGCAACGAGAAACTCAAACTTCACACCTTCCTCCAGAGCCTCGGTGACCTCTTCAGGCTGAACAGGCATTTCTTCGCGGGTTCTGCGGTAAACAACAGTCACACTCGACGCCCCCAGGCGCATTACTGTGCGCGCTACGTCCATGGCAGTATTCCCACCGCCAACCACAACCACATCCCCGGTGATCGGGGCTACTGGACCAAGCTCCGCTTTTTTGAGAAATTCGATACCTGAGGAGACACCGCTCGCATCTTCTCCCGGGATACCCATCGTCATGTCTGCCCAGGCGCCGCTGCCGATGAAGATAGCATCAAAGTCCTGGCGCAATTTCTCCATGGAATTCGTCTCACCGATGACGGCATTGCAGACAATTTTCACGCCCATGCTTCTAATACGCTCGATATCGCGCTCAAGTTCCTCGCGTGGCAGGCGGTAGGAAGGAATCCCGTAACGCAACATCCCCCCGGGTTCCGGCATCGCTTCAAACACCGTGACGCTGTGCCCGAGACGCCGCAGAAAGAACGCCGCCGTCAGCCCCGCCGGACCCGCGCCGATAACCGCAACTTTCCTCCGCTCCTCACTCACTCGATCCATTACGGGCACGCTGATTTCAGTAGCGGCATCAACCATGAAGCGTTTAACCGCACGAATCGCCACGGGGCTGTCCACCGTCTCGCGCCGGCATTGCTCCTCACATGGATGCGGGCATACGCGGGCACACATTGACGGGAACGGGTTTCGTTCCATGTGGCTCAGTAGCGCCTCTTCATTTCGACCTTCGGCTACGAGAGAAAGATAAGCCGGAACATCCACCTCGCCCGGACAACGGTTGGAACATGTTGCGATAAACATGGGCTCACAGACCCCTGCGGGACAGCGCTTTTCACGGACGTGCGCCAGGTATTCCTCAGGGAAATACTTGATCGTCGTGAGCACGGGATTTGGCGCGGTCTGACCAAGGCCACAAAGTGATCCCTTGCTGACGGCAGCGCCGAGCGATTCAAGTTGTGCGATGCTATCTTCGGTACCGCGTCCCTCACAGATGTCGTCGAGGATCATCCGCATTTGACGTGTGCCGAGGCGACACGGGGCGCACTTCCCGCACGACTCGTTCTCTGTGAACGATACGAAATAACGTGCCAGATCGACCATACAGGTGGTTTCGTCCATGACCACAAGCCCACCCGAGCCCATGATGGCTCCGGCCTGTGCAAGGGATTCGTAGTCAATTGGCAGGTACATCATACTTGTCGGGATACAACCACCCGACGGACCACCTGATTGAACCGCTTTAAGAGTACGACCACCCTTAACCCCACCGCCAACTTCGTAGATAAGATCACGGAGTGGCATCCCCATGGGCACCTCGACAAGACCTGTATTGTTAACCTGTCCGACCAGTGAGAATATTTTGGTTCCCTTGCTCTTCTCAGTCCCACGCGCCGCGTATGCGTCCGCACCACCAGTGATGATATGAGGAACGCTCCCCAGCGTTTCAACGTTATTGATATTGGTGGGTTTACCGAACAATCCCTTGACAGCGGGGAACGGCGGGCGGGTTATCGGCATCCCGCGGTGGCCTTCAATACTCGCGATGAGAGCGGTTTCCTCTCCACAAACAAATGCGCCTGCCCCTTCCTTGATGACGATATCGAAGGAAAAATCTGATCCGAGAATATTTTCACCGAGCAGCCCCCGTTCACGCATCTGCCCGATTGCAATTCGCAACCGCTCTATGGCGAGCGGATATTCAGCGCGAATATAAATATAGCCATGCGACGAACCGATAGCGCGCGCACCTATTGCCATGCCTTCGAGCACCGCATGAGGGTTGCCTTCCAGCAACGATCGATCCATGAATGCGCCCGGGTCGCCTTCGTCGGCGTTGCATATAAAGTACTTGGTATCGCTATCCTCGGCGCGACAGAATTTCCACTTCTGCCCGGTGGAGAAACCGCCACCACCTCGCCCACGAAGGCCTGAGCGGTGCACCTCGTCAGTAATTTGATCCGGGTTCATATCAAACAACGCCCTGGCGAGCCCTGCATAGCCGCCTTCGCGGATGTAATCTTCAATGTTTGTCGGATCGATCCGTTCATTCATCCCGAGCACGAGGGGTTCCTGATGATGGTAGAACGGAATTTCTTTCTCGGCTGAGACGCGCTGCCCGGCCGCACCTTCAATAGCTCCCGGCATCTCGTAGAGCAATTTATCGATTACATCGCCACACGCGACTGTCTTTTCAACAATATCGGAAACATCCTCCGGGCTGACACGGCAGTATAATGTTCCGGGAGGGCGTACTGCGACGAGAGAGCCGTTCTCACAAAAACCACGACAGCCCGTCATAACCACGTCCACCTGGTCTTCAAGATTTTCCTGCTTCAGCTTGATCTGTAAGCCGTTGAGGATCTCGTCTCCACCGCAGGCCTTGCACCCGGTACCCATGCAAACGAAGATACGACGCCTGTCAGGATCGAACGACGCAACGAGTTGGCCCCGTAAAGTGTCAAGATCAGCAGGTCGCGCAAGTTTCGTCATTTGTTCGATTCTCCACCTGCCGTATCCTTCGCTGGGGCGGTGGAAATATCCTCGATAACAGTTTTCATCGATGCGCTGGTTTGCTGACGCAGAACCTTGTCGTTAAGGACCACAACAGGAGCAAGCGCGCAGGCGCCAAAACAAGAGACCGATTCCAGAGATACCACCCCATCAGGCGTGGTCTCACCAGACTGAATATTGAGATCTGCCTGAATATCATTAATAAGTTTCCCGCTTCCGCGAACGTAGCAAGCGGTACCGGTACAAACCGTGACCCGGTTTATACCGGGTTTGTTGAAACGAAACTGTGAGTAGAAACTGGCTACACCCTCAACCTGCGCTGGTGGTACACGAAGGTGCCTTGCGATAGCCTGCATCGCATCGCGCGGCAGGTAGCCGAGTGTGGCTTGAGCTGATTGGAGCATTGGTATGATCGATGATTGTGACGATGGAAAGGCATTTCCGTCTGAGGCGAGCCACTGTTCGACTTCGGCAGCAAAGCTTTTTTTTGAGTCACGCGCATTCGGGGCATTCTTGTTGCGCTTGCGGCTGGTCTTTTTGGACGAAATATGGTTTTCAGACTTCTTCATTAAATCACTCCCCGATATATTTCAGGCAACGAAATACCGGATGCATCTTCTGGAATAGTTGTTTTTTTACCAATCGTCTTACAGCGTCTCCACTCATGATTCAGCCGTGCCAGGTTTTCTTTTCAGGTGAATTTACAGGCCTGATTATTCCGGGGCAGGAAGGCTTTGTACCTCCCTGCGGTTGATTGTGTCACAAGTTTATTTTGTAGACAATGGTGGTCGACTTTGACATTCAAGCCCCCCGGCCACAGCTGGAAAGATCCGTGTAAATATGCAATAATCCGCAGCGTGTCTGGGTAAAATTTCGTCGGCCCTTATACTCCGAAAGGAACACACTTCTGGGGAATCACGTGAACCAGTTCGTACAAAATTCCACCGAGTTCTCTGTAGACTGCCAGCGACTTAACGGGCTATGCGAAATCTCTCGAGAAAATATCCTTTTCCTGGATGATGGGAGTGAACAAGACGCTGTTAATTGTCTGCATTTAAAATGCGGACACATCGTTGTTATTCCCGTTCTGTCGAACAAAAGCAAAGCAATGCTCTACCACACCGGTTGCGAGCGCATGACCGACGTGGTCAAACAGATATTTCAAGATGATCTGAAAACGCCAGTAAGCTTGCCGCTATGTGATCTGGAAATGACGCTGGGTGAACTGCATCGCCATTCTCTTGTCATTTCCTATGACGATAGCAAGGCAAGGGTAGAAAGTTTCAGTTTTAAGGGAGAATCTTAACAATAGACTGAATCCGTAAGCTCATTGACGAGTCACAATATAAATTTGGGATAGGGATAGTAATTTGCTTTGCCGACGCGAAGCGTCAAATGCGGGATGACCCAAGACATTTGTTAAGTAAGTGCCATTGGGAACCGACCCTTTATTCCCTGATGATCAAAGGAGACCTCGTTCGGAAAGGCAGGTGATGCCATCGCCGACGATGACGTGGTCGAGCACGCGGATGTCGACCAGTCCCAGGGCCTTGCGCAGCCGCTCGGTAATGCGAATATCCGCCTGGCTGGGCTCGCATACGCCGGAGGGGTGGTTGTGGGCCAGGATGACCGCGGCTGCGTTGTCCGCGAGCGCCTGTTTGACCACTTCACGCGGGTAGACGCTGGCGCCATCGATGGTGCCTCGAAACAGTTCGCGAAAGGCGATGACCCGGTTGCGGTTGTCCAGCATCAGACAGGCAAAGACTTCGTGGTCATGGTCGCGCAGGCGCGCCTGCAGGTATTGCCGGGTTTGCGCCGGGCTGGTCAGGCAATCGCGGCGTTCGAGATTTTCACCGAAGTGACGCCGCGCGATTTCGAGCGCCGCCTGCAGCAGCGCGAACTTGGCCATGCCGAGACCCTTGCCGCGGCAGAAACTGCCGGCATCGGCATCCAGTATGCCGCGCAGCGAACCGAAGTCCTGTAAAAGTTGCCGGCCGAGGTCGACCGCGGAGCAACCGGCGACGCCGGTGTGCAGAAATATCGCCAGTAGTTCGGCATCCGACAGCGCGGCTGCGCCACGGGTGATGAGTTTTTCGCGGGGTCGTTCGGCACTTGGCCAGTGAGAAATTGCCATGGGTATTCCTTTACCTGTTGTCCTCAAGCGCTAAAATAGACCAAATGCAAGCACTCATCAATAAAAAAATTCTGCTCGGTGTCACCGGCGGTATCGCCGCTTACAAGTCGGCGGAACTGGTCCGCCTGTTGGTCAAGGCTGGCGCCGAGGTGCGCGTGGTGATGACGCCAGCGGCCCAGGAGTTCGTGCAACCCCTGACCTACCAGGCATTGAGCGGTCACCGGGTTTATGTCGACCTGTTCGACGCGGAAGCCGATTCGGCGATGGATCATATCGAGCTCGCGCGCTGGTGTGACCTGATGCTGGTGGCGCCGGCCTCGGCCGACTTTCTCGGCAAGATGGTGGCCGGTTACGCCGACAACCTGTTGTTGACCCTGTGTCTTGCGAACCGCCAGCCGGTGGCGGTTGCGCCGGCGATGAACCAGCAAATGTTCGCCAACGCGGCGACCACCGCCAATCTCGAGCAATTGCACGCACGCGGCGTGCTGGTATGGGGACCCGATGCCGGTGAACAGGCCTGTGGTGACGTGGGCCCCGGGCGCATGCTCGAGCCGGCTCAACTGCTGGCGAACATCGAAACGCAATTGCAACCGGGCAAACTGCAAGGTGTAGAAGTTCTGCTCACTGCCGGGCCGACCCGGGAAGCGATCGACCCGGTGCGCTACATCAGTAACCGTAGTTCCGGCAAGATGGGTTACGCGCTCGCCAGCGCGGCCTTGCGCGCCGGCGCCAATGTCACCCTGGTTAGCGGCCCGGTGTCGTTGACCGCGCCCGCGGGCGTGAAACTGCTGCGCGTCGAGTCGGCCGAGCAGATGCACGACGCCGTTATGCAGGCGGTCGCGAACAGCGACATCTTTATTGGTTGCGCCGCGGTCTCCGACTATCGCGTCGGCGTCGAAGCCGATCACAAGATCAAGAAATCGACGCAGTCGATGAGCTTGCAACTGCTGCCCACCACGGACATCCTGGCGGCGGTCAGCGCCCTCGATAGTCGCCCGTTCTGTGTTGGTTTCGCCGCCGAAACGCGCGACCTGGAAAAATACGCGCTCGCCAAGCTGGAGCAGAAGAACCTGGACATGATCGCGGCCAACCTGGTTGCGGATGGTAGTGGCGGCTTCGAAACTGATTTCAACCGGCTCGAGGTATTCTGGCCCGGGGGAGGGCGCAGCATTGCGCAGGCGAGTAAGCTCGAAGTTGCAAAACAGCTTATCGATTTGATTGGCGAGCGTTATACTGGCGCGCTTTCCGATAACCCCAGTACGACATGAGCGTAAACAAAGGTAGCGTCGCCGAGATCCTGATCGAGGCATTGCCCTATATCCAGTCCCTCGACCAGAAAACCGTGGTCATCAAGTTCGGCGGCAACGCCATGGTAGACGAGGCGTTGAAGAGCAGTTTCGCGCAGGATATCGTTTTGCTGAAACAGGTCGGAGTGAATCCCGTCATCGTCCACGGTGGGGGTCCGCAAATCGGTAAACTGCTTGAGCAGATCGGCAAGAAGAGCCGTTTTATCGAGGGCATGCGGGTCACCGACAACGAGACCATGGACGTTGTTGAAATGGTGCTCGGCGGCCAGGTGAACAAACAGATCGTGTCGCTGATCAATCGCCATGGCGGACGCGCGGTTGGGCTCACCGGCAAGGACGGCGGCTTGATCGCCGCGCGCAAGATGAAACTTGCCGGCGGCGATACCGAAGGCAATGATCTCGGTCAGGTCGGTGAGGTCGAGTCGATCGATCCACGCGTGGTGACGATGCTCGACAGTGATGATTTTATCCCGGTGATCGCACCGATTGGCGTCGGCGCCGACGGAGCATCCTACAACATCAATGCGGACCTGGTGGCGGGTGAACTGGCGCAGGTGCTGGGCGCGGAAAAACTGTTGCTGTTAACCAATACCCCGGGTGTTCTCGATCCCGATGGCAAATTGCTGACCGGCCTCAGCGCTGCCGAAACCGAGGGTCTGATCGCCTCAGGCGTGATCCATGGCGGCATGCTGCCGAAGGTTCGCTGCGCGCTCGATGCGGTCAATGGCGGCGTTCGCACCAGCCAGATAATCGACGGGCGCATCAAACATTCGGTTTTGCTGGAACTGTTGACAGATAGCGGGGTGGGCACCTTGATTAACGGGGAATCGCGTTGAGCGAAACTGTCCGCTGGAGCATTGCTCCTGATATACGGGCTAGTTTGAAGCTGATTTCAAGAGCTGGAAGCGCTCCAGATCGAGGTCGTATTTCTGCCTGATTTTTTCTTTCTCCTCAGCCTTCGCCGCTAGTTGCGTATTGCGGATCTCTATCTTGCGCTCGAAGTGCTCGATTTTTTGCGCCAGGCCGCCGGGTATTTCCTTGCCCTGGGAAACATAATTCTGATTAGCGCTTCGCATTAACCGATCGAGCTTCTCCTGCGTCGTAGCGATACTGCCTTCGATCAGGCCGATGACCGAATCGATGACCTGAAAGCGACTATCACGTGCATGTTCAATTTCTTCCTCGTTGCTGAAGGTCATCAGCAACACCCGGTCCTGATTGACCTGTATTGACTTGAGCCTGGCTTCCTCGTGCTGCTCTTCGTCGAGCTTGCGCTGGGCCTCGGCCTCTACGGCGAGTTCCTCGGGTGTTTTCGCGGCATCCTTGGTGCTTAGCACCACACCCTGGGAGTTAAGCTGCTGGTGTTCTTTTTTGGACTGGTTGGGGGGCAGGCGATCGCTGTAGCGAATTTTACCGTCTTCATCGACCCACTTGTAGAGAGTCGCGGCCCAGCCTTGCGCGGCAAAGGCGCACAGCGCAAGCGCCAGCACCAGGGCTGGGGCAGGTTTCAAACTGGTGTTTTCCGGATTGCTAGCAAAGCGCACTGGGTCAATTCGTCCTTTTTTGGTTCAGAGAAGATCAGGTTGTATCGAAGATAATAGTTTATTTATAGAGCATTTCCACTTTTTTGCAGGTTAGCGGGTGGTTAGCAGCGAGGCCACCGGGGTATGTAATGCTTGCAGGTAGTGCTGCCCGCCCGGTGAGGTAACCAGTACCGCGACACCGATATTTTCGACCTGCCAGGCGGGATCGATGGCGATGCGGTGTTGATTGTCGACTTGCAGGCTTTGCGCCGGACTCATGTAACGCACCACCTGCTGATGGTGCAGGACCTTGCCCGAGTTTTCACCGCGCTTGACATCGGTGGACAGGTTATTTTCGTATACCAGGTAGCGATGATGAATCTGCCCGATGGTGCCGCGCTCGGCCGGCGAGTGCAGCAGCACCACCAGGTCGGTGTTGTCGCGCAACACCGTCAGCTGGAGATCCAGTGGAGCCGCTTGCTGGTTCGCCTGTTGAATTTTCTCGAGGACATTGTTGGCGCCGCGCGCTTCCATGCCGTTGACAAAGAATTCCGGGGTGTAAATCGTGCGCTGCAGGTTGTTGGCGCCAAGCATGCGCTGCCTGCGGGTATAGTCCGCGTTGGAGAAGCGATCTTTCCAGCCGAGGTAATCCCAGTAATCGACGTGAAAGGAGAGCGCCAGCACATCGAGTTCAGCGGTGGGGGCCGTCACCAGTTGCGACAGCCAGCGATCTGCCCGGGGGCAGCTGCTGCAACCCTCGGAGGTATAGAGTTCGAGGACCGCGGTCTGGTGCTCACCGCTGCTGACTACAATCGGTTGCGAGGCAAATACCGAAAACGAGAAAAGACTACCGAAAAGGAATATCCGAATCATGATGCACCGGTGCTCTATTGCGATTCTTAAATAGACTCCATCGATGTGGCCGAGTTCATCCGATTCCGTAACGCGATCGATAGCTTTCGATCGCCTCTCTTGGGGCGCTATCACCGCTGTTTTCGAGATATTCGAGTATGTGGTCGAGTTTGATGATCGAAATGACGCGCAGGCCACGCTGCTCCAGTTCCTGGATTGCCGAAAGCTCCCCCTGGCCTTTTTCCTGGCGGTCGAGCGCGATGGTGACGGCACAGGCCTCGGCGCCGAGCGTTTCGATCAGGGATATCGCCTCCCGAATCGCGGTTCCGGCGGTGATGACATCGTCGATTATCATCACGCGACCCGAAATTTCGGCGCCGACAATACTGCCGCCTTCGCCGTGATCCTTGGCCTCCTTGCGATTGAAAGCGTAGGGAACATCTCGCTGATGCAGTTGAAACAGCGCGCTCGCGGTGATTGCCGCCAGCGGGATACCCTTGTAGGCCGGGCCGAACAACAGGTCGAACTCGATTTCCGCCTGTTCGATTGCATCGGCGTAGAATTCTGCGAGCGCGGCGAGGTCGGCGCCACGATTGAAGATTCCGGCGTTGAAAAAATAAGGGCTGATGCGACCGGATTTGAGCGTGAATTCGCCAAAGCGAAGGGCGCCCCGTTGCAGACAGTAATCGACGAAACGGGATTGATAGGCGTGCATAAACGATTCGTTGTTAGGCGGATATGGTAACTCATGTATCATATCGCCAGATTTGAATAATGGTAGCAGTTTAAGATGCGCGTGATCTCAGTTAACACCAACGGTATTCGCGCGGCGGCGCGCAAGGGTTTTTTCGAGTGGTTGCCGCGGCAACGCGCCGATTTTATCTGCATTCAGGAAACCAAGGCGCAGGTCGATCAACTGGATCAGCCGTTGTTTCACCCGAAGCGGTATTTTTGCAGCTATTTCGACGCTTTGAAAAAAGGCTATGCCGGCACCGCGATCTACAGCCGCGAGCAACCGTTGCAGGTCATCCGCGGATTCGGTGAGTCCGAATTCGATAACGAGGGTCGTTATCTCGAGTATCGCTATAAAAACCTGTCGGTAATTTCCCTGTATGCACCGTCCGGATCTTCCGGGGATCATCGCCAGGAGTCCAAGTGGCGCTTTATGGACAGTTTCATGCTGCACCTGCAGGCGTTACGGCGAAAACGCCGTGAATTTATCATCTGCGGCGACTGGAATATCGCGCACCACAACATCGACTTGAAAAACTGGCGTTCCAACCAGAAAAATTCGGGGTTTCTGCCCGAGGAGCGCGCCTGGT
>Ga0255052_10001008_pt1 | contig 21733 bp, 20 predicted proteins | sample JV7_2_21_MG_FD_188632 | JGI IMG/M metagenome (GOLD analysis project Ga0255052, IMG submission 188632) | Seawater microbial communities from Jervis Inlet, British Columbia, Canada - JV7_2_21 | ecosystem: Environmental > Aquatic > Marine > Inlet | place: Canada: British Columbia | collected... | reverse complement strand
AGCAGCGTGTATGGCAAGAGACGCTGGTGCGACATTCGAAACTCTGACCGCCGACGAAGCAGCTGTATTTGACGCAATCGCCGCGCGCATCCTGCCGACGACGGACACGCCCGGCGCGCACGAGGCCGATGTTATCTACTTCATCGATAAAGCGCTGGGTTCGTTCATGGCTGCGGAACTTGAATCGATTCGCAAGGGGCTTGCGGAGTTCCAGGCCGGCATCAGCGGCGCATTCTCCGACCTCAGCGAACAAGATCAGGACGCATACCTTGCAACCCGGGATCGGTCTCGCTTTTTTGGCCGTGTCCGCTTCATGACCCTTGCCGGATTCTTCGGCATGAGTTCCTATGGCGGTAACCGCAACGACGTCGGTTGGAAGCTGATCGGCTTTGATGGCCATAAAGGCGCGTGGACACCTCCGTTCGGCTATTACGATGCCGAGTACATGCGGGAACAGAAAGATGGCGAATGAGGGCAGCGTAAAATTCGCGACGAGAGAGGCCGTTGATTTCGTTATCGTAGGCTCGGGTTCGGCTGGCGGCATTCTGGCAAAGGAATTATCGACTGCGGGCTTCGACGTCGTGGTATTCGAACAGGGTCCTTATCGCAAGGCCGAGGATTTTACGCACGACGAGATTTCAGTTCTTTATCTGAATGAGTTGCTGGGCGGCGGCCCCGAAGTGCATCAGCAGACTTTTCGTCATCATGAGAGTGAGGTTGCAAAGGTCTCTGAGTTCGAGAATCCGGCGTGGTACGCACAAACCGTCGGAGGAAGCAGCGCGCATTTTTCCGCGAATTTCTGGCGCCTTCGCGAGAGTGATTTCAAGGAACGAAGCCTGCTGGGGCCGATTAGCGGAACCAACTTCGCCGACTGGCCGATCAGCTACGAAGAACTCGAACCCTATTACACAAAAGTCGACTGGGAGATTGGTGTTTCCGGCGCACCAGGCCCCTATGACGCGCCGCGGTCGAAGCCGTTTCCCGTGCCGCCGATGCCGATAAAGTCTGCCGGTGTCTTGATGGAACGTGGCGCCAGGAAACTGGGACTACGCGCACAACCGGGGCCACTGGCCATCCTGTCCAGGCCGCATAACGGCCGGGCAGCCTGCAGCAACTGTGGCTTCTGCATGGACTTCGGTTGCGAGGTCGGCGCCAAGTCATCAACGCTGGTGACGATGATTCCGCTGGCCGAAGCCAGTGGCCATTGCGAGATTCGGTCGGAGTGCGCCGTCTATCGGCTGGAAACCGACAAGAACGGCAAAGTCAGTGAGGTGCTCTATTACGACGCGGACGGTAACGAGCAATCGCAAAAAGCGAAAGCCGTTATTGTTTCGGGTAACGGCGCGGAGACGGCAAGACTGCTCCTGAGTTCTGCATCCGACAGCCACCCGGTCGGCCTCGCGAACTCGAGCGGATTTGTCGGCAGAAATCTGATGTTTAACTCACATTCGATTGCAATGGGCGTTTTCGAGCATCCGCTGAACGAATACAAAGGCATACAGGTGAGTCGACTGCTTCACGAATTCTACGAGTCGGATCCATCCCGTGGTTTTTATGGTGGCGGCGGCATCGAGGCACGATCATTGCTCGGCGCAACACCGATTCGATATGCAGACTTCGCCTTGCCGCCGGGTATTCCGACCTGGGGTGCGATGTTTAAAGATTTTCTGGCGTCGAGTTTCAACCACCAGATAACGATGACGAACAGCGCGACCTCACTCGCCCAGGACAGCAACAACATAACGCTTGATCCGACACACAAGGATGCCTGGGGGCGGCCGTCGATCAGAGTTACCTACAGGGACCATCCCGACGACCTTGCTACCGTGAAGTTTCTGCAAGACCGAGCCATGGAACTGCTCGATGCGGCCGGCGCCACGCAATCATGGCGATACGGAATACACGGCCAGTCCGGAGGCGCGCATTTACTCGGCACCTGTCGCATGGGAAATGATCCGGCGTCGTCTGTTGTCGACAGGTATCACCGCAGTCACGACATTAAGAACCTGTTCGTGTGCGACGGATCGAGTCTGGTAACGTCAGGACGCGGACAACCGACCATGACCATCATGGCGCTGGCATTCCGTGCGGCAGAGCACATCGCTGCCGCCGCGAAAGCAAACAACATTTGAGGAAGAATGATGTATCAAAAAACAATTCTTGGAATTATATTTATCAGCGCGTTTGGCCTCACCGCCTGTCAACAGGCCCCGCACGAACATGACGGCAAATCTGCCGATGTCGAGTATCTCCTGATGCCGGGGATGGAAGACCTCGGTCTGCCGTTTTCCTCGGCCGTACGCGTGGACAATACACTTTATCTTTCTGGCAATGTGGGCAACATTCCTGGCACGCTCGACCTCGCACCGGGCGGAATTCAGGGTGAGACGAGACAGACGCTCGACAATATCGAGGCGGTGGCCGAGCAGTTTGGATCGTCGCTGGACAAGGTCGTGAAATGCACGGTCTTTCTTGCCGACATCGGCGAATGGGCGGCGATGAACGAGGTCTACCGGACCTACTTCAAGAACCCGCCAGCTCGCAGCGCCATCGGAACCAGCGGTCTCGCATTGAATGCACGCGTAGAGATCGAGTGCATCGCGACGATGTAATTGAAAAAAGGGGACGTACCCCTTTTTTTAGAAAAAGGGGTACGTCCCCTTTTTTATAATTTCTAGCGTTCGAGGAGTTCGTCGCGGCGAGTCGCGAGCGCTTTGAGGCGGCGCTTGTCGAGTACATCGCCGAGATGTTCGGCCAGGTAATCATCGCTCAGGGCCGCGAGTGCTTTTTGCCAGCCACCACCGAGTGTCAGCTCGCCACCGGTCTGAGCAAGCATACTCGAGACATAGGTCGGCAGGCCCCGGTTCGCTGTAAACGCCCGATTGTGGCCGGCCAGGATCAGCTGCCAGTTGTCGATGCTGTAAAGCATGTTGGTCCGTTGACGGCCCTGGTTGTAAATCAGGGAATCGAAGACATACATCGCCTCCCACTGATCGCTAAGGGGACACCAGGCTGATCCGCCCTGGCTTTTCGCCACCCGGTCCTCATCATCCATCATGCTGCCCGGAATAAACTGCAATGAACCCTGTTTGCCGTTGAGCTCTCGCGCCACGGTGACGGGTACCATGTCCAGGCCGATCAAGAGGTCCAGGCGATAAGCGGCGAGATCCGGATATACGTTTTTTGCACGCCCCTTCTTTTCGAACACAGCGGAAATATTTTCACCGAAGTGAGTCACGTTAACGATGGTCTTACCGGACTCGGGAGTAGACGTTGCTGTTATGTCGCCATTCTTCAGTATCTGCTCCAGTCGATCGGCGCTCAATTCATCAGACCTGAAGCCGACCCTGCGGGGATGCGCGACCGGCGCATAGTCGCTTGACGCTTTTTCGCCAACGACGGTCATGGAATCGCCTTCGATGACCAGGGCATTGCCGCTACCCTGGTACGCCGCAGTCAGCATGCCGGTGTCTATCTGCAAAATCCGGCCATCCATGCGCTGCAGCACACGACGAGTCATCGTTGGCGTGTGACCGATAACGACGCGATCAGCATCTAGCGCTGCAAGTGCCGCCGAAAGCTTGTCCTCTTCGATCAACGGCCCACAACCGACGCTGCCCCGGTACCACAATGGACTCATCGAACCGTGGATGCTTGCGCCATTGAGCCTGATGACCGCGTCAATCGCCTCCTGAATATGTTTCGGCCGCGACGCATTTTCGGGCAGCGCTGCCAGATTTCCTTTATGTGCGTAAAAATTCGCGGTCGGTTGGAGCAACCCCTCTTCAAACAGTAATTCCGACTGGGCAACGTACTCGGTCACCTGCGACTTGAGTTCCCGGTTGACGCCCTCCAGACCGAGTTCGCCAACCAACGGCGACATGCCGCCATGCACGTATGCCGTGCCATTGATAACCACAAGCAAGGGCTTCGACATTAGCCAGGGCCCGTATGCCCCCTGGCTTCCGAAAGCGCGGCGGAGTCCAAAAAACCCGGCTGGATATTTTCCCGCGAATTCACCGCGCAGTGACGCCTCTCTCGCAGCATCCGATTCGCCGCCACTAAATTCCCTGTACCATCGCTTGCGATCTTCCGGAAGCTCGTCGTCGGCGAACGCTGCATATTCTTCTTTCGACACATAGCGGAGATCGCCAATCAGATTCATGACCTCGTGATTGCCGAGCAACAGATGGACGCGACCGCCGGCGGTCAGAGCCTCGTCTTCGAGACGCATCAGCAGGTCCATGACCTGTCGGGAATCCGGGCCGCGATCGAGAATGTCGCCGGTAATTACAAGGTGCGTTTCGCCACCGTTCCAGCCGAGCTCTTGATCGAGCACCCCTGCCTTGGTCAGCGTGGCGACCATCGCGCCGAAGGCGCCGTGCACATCGCTCACCGCGACGATCCGATCTACACCCGACCAGCGCCACTCGTCGGCATGCGCCTGCAAAACGATTGGCAGCGATGCCAATACGAGAGCGACGATTACCAGCGCACGAATTTTTCTATTTGTAATCATGCTGGCCCCTGCGAATTGCCTCCTACATGCTACACTTCATTCGAGAACAAGTAACGAGCCGACATAGCCATGAAGAAAATCAAACGGCACACTTATTTGACATGTTGCATCGCAACGATGTTCCTTTCAATTAGCCTGAATTCATACGCGCAGTCAGATGATTCAGGCCCCGTTCATAGGCCACTTTTCGACGATGGCTCGATGCTGGCGGTGACCATCGAAGGTCCGCTGAAAACGATCAATCGTAAACGTGATGAGTCGGAGGAGTATCCTGGAATACTGAGATACACCGACGCCGATGGCGCGGAAGAAGCGCTCGACATTAATCTTCGCGTTCGCGGCAAATTCAGGGCCAAGAAGGAAACCTGCAATTTTGTACCGCTTCGGGTCAACTTCAAGAAAAAGCAGACCGAAGGCACTCCTTTTGCCGGGCAGGACAAGATAAAGCTCGTCACGGATTGCCAAAGCTCAAAAAAGAGTTACCAGACTATACTGCTCAGGGAATTCCTGGCCTACAAGATTCTCAACGTGCTGACCGACAAGAGCTTCAGCGCCAGACTGCTCCAGGTCACCTATGTCGATACGGACAACAAAAACCGATCGCGTGAGAGTTATGCGTTTTTCATTGAGGAAAAAGAGCACATCGGTGAGCGAATAGGGCACGAGCTACTGGCGATTCCCAAGATTAAATACAGCGACCTTGATCCGGTTCAAAGTAATCTGGTCAACGTGTACCAGTATTTCATTTCCAATACGGATTTCTCAATGGTTCTCGGGCCCAAGGGCGCCAACTGCTGCCACAACACGGTCCTGTACCAAGAAGGCAGTGACCCTATAATGCCGATACCTTACGATTTTGATCATGCCGGGCTCATTGATGCGCCTTACGCGTACCCCAATCCGAAATTCAAAATCAAGAACGTGACATCACGATATTACCGTGGTCGTTGTGCCAACAATGATTTGCTCGAATCGACGTTCCAGCAATTCATCGACAAGCGTGATGAAATTAATGGAGTCGTCACCGGTCTCGAAGGCTTCGCCGAGAAATCGGCGACGCGAGTACTGTCGTTTATCGACAATTTCTACAAAGATATTTCCACGCCGAAGAACATAGAGAAAAAATTTATCAAGAAGTGCTCGTGAGCCGCGGCCAGTCGCCCGATCACTGTGTCAGCCAGTCGGCGATGAGTTGCGACACGCGCGGGTGTATGTAATATCCGACCGAGCTGTGGGGATTTGATTTGCCGTAGCGAACCGCAAGATTGTAAATCTGATAGTCCCGGATGCAGCTGACCAGTTTATCCTTCAACATCGCCTTGAAATCGTTGGCCAGCGTATTGTCGTGGCAGCAGTAGTCATCTTCTGCGGACACGTTGTGCCAGGAAAGAATATTTCCGGGATGCCGTTTTCCGGTTTTGTCCTTGGCCCCAAACAGCTTCTTTCGAATGACGTTGTCGCCAATTGGGGCGCCAAGCGTCAGCCAGACATCGATCTTTTTATCTGAATATTGTTCGGAGTATTTGGGGTCGCGTGACAATTGCCAAAGCACATCATAAGCAACGATGCAGCCGGTTCCGTGTGAAATCAGCATCACATTGTCGCCCCGGTCCAACGCCGCACACAGGGTATCGCGGACCCGCTGACGCACCTGCTCCCCATAATCACTCTTGGCGTTCCAGTATTCGCCAAGATCTTTCGCCACCCTTGTGATCAGCGTGCTTGCGAGCCCTACTGCACCCAATACCGGGCCCGCGATGCCGGCTGTGAACTCGCCGATCGCAGATTTGCCCGGCAAATTATCGTAGCGCTGGACGCTGAACTTTTTTCTCTTATCGATTTGCTTCAGCAGATTGAATGCGTTACGCCGGTCGCCGAGATCCAGTTTTTCGTCGTACTTAGCGCCTTTACCGACAAGAAACGCGTTCGCGAGGTCGCCATAATACGCGAGCTCCTTGGTCAGGCCACGGTAGGTGGGCAGCAGGTCCGGGTGGTCTCGCTCCACGCCTGCAAGAAGGGCGCAATCGGCCAGCTCCAGCAATTCCTTGCCCGCTGGCTTGAAGTCGCGGCCATGCACAATGACAAGGCTGCAGCCCGACGTTCCGCTCGTGAAAGTCTCGCTACTCATTCTTGTTGGTCCGATGTTTTGTTTTGGCCCGGCGAATAGACGCCGAGCCTTGCTTTCTTTTTTCCACCCTCATCGGCAATCAGCAACCTGCCATCCCTGGTAATCTCAATCCCCTCTGGCTGCCGATGACGATCCACCAGCGGCAGGATTATAGCGTCAATCAGCTCACCATCAGGCGTCAATTGAAATATTGCCTGCTGCGGGCCGGCAACTCCATATATGTACGATGTTCGGGGGTCAATAACGATGGCTGATGGCCTGACGTGTTTCTTGCCGATTCTCTCCGCGATTTCGTGCTCGGGGATTGTAATTTCGCGCTCATGCAGGACCCGGTGACCGGACACCGACCAGGCGAAGATCGAAAATCTCCCGCTCTGTGCTTTTTTTTTGCTTTTCTTACAGGCCATGAGCAATGTGGCCGATTGAGCGTCTTGGGCAAGGCCTTCGATTTCGCAAAACCTGCCCAGACCTGTCTGATAGATTTCGAATTCCACCCGATCACCGTCGTTGCCTTCTGTGGCCACATAAATGAGGCCGGTGCTGGTCACTAGATAAAAAAGTCCGTCGACATAAGCGATTCCCTCGAAATCGTCGCTTGGAATCGGGCGGCCCAACGCGAACGTCTTCTTGATCATGCCGTGCTCATAATCAAGCTCGTAGATAATCGCTTGTTCGTCATTGATAGCGAACAGTCGATCGTCGGGAGTTAGTGCGAGACCGGATATTTCCTTGAGTATCTTGGGCAGCTTCCACTGCTGCAGGGAGTCGGCGTCGAGCGTAAAGTCACCGAGCTCGGCGGGCGTCATCAATCCTTCGGCCTGGCAGCAGGCCGCGATCAGGCTCAGCAACGCTATTGCAGGAAACTTCGCGAGATCTGCCTTTCGGGAGGCCATCGGACGTTTAATAGTCGTCCTCAGCTCGATTTCGCCTGGTCAACATGGAGAAGAATGCGCCGGACAGCACCTTGCCGTACTCCAGTTTCCAGATAATCATGTTGGCGTAGACAAACGCCATTGAAATCACCATCGCAACAGCCAGCGCACCGACCCCCGAACCGAGGCCGATGCTGATTGCGCAAAATATGTACATGGCGTGTGATGGCTGGTCGAGCGTAAATCGAAAACGCACCGCCGCAACAATGCCGGCCAGGCTGAAGGCAAGGGCAATACTGTTCATGACGATCATCGATATGCCGGTGACAACAATCGGCATGATGATGATTGTTTGTACGAACGACTGATCGATGCTCTTGTCTCGACTCGTGATGAAATACACCCACGATACGGGAATGATCAAGATCCCCGCCCCAAGCATCGCAAACGCCAGCTTGATTGCCGCCTCCGGCGCCAGGACTGATTCCTCCAGACTCGAATAGACGGGCTCGAATGATTCGCCTACTTCGGCCAACTGACCGATACCGCCGATCGGAAAAAAGTCCACAACTCCCGGGAATCTCATCAGCAGAAAAGCCATTAGCCCCGCCCAGAACGCGTAGTACATCGTGATTAGCGTCACCGGAATCAGGAAATTGGCCGCTTTCCTCATAACACCCCCAATTGAGTTCGCTTCATATTCCTTGCGAACAGAAGATACCCCTCAACCGCTAATATCGCCACATTCCCTGCCGATTTACAGGGTGTTAGGCTATGCGCCCACAAAACAGCGGATGGACCCCAATGACAGTACCCGTACAACTTCTTGGTATCAGTAACGCGATCGTCGATGTACTCGCACACGTTGACGAGGCATTCCTCGAGAAAATCGGCGTACCGCGAGGTTCGATGACCCTGATTGACGAGGCGAGAGCGCACGAGATATACGACATGATGGGCCCTGCTACAGAGATGTCAGGGGGATCCGTCGCCAACTCCGTTGCCGGCTTCGCCATCCTGGGCGGATCGGCATCCTATATCGGCCGCGTCAAGGACGATCAGCTCGGGGAGATATTCGTTCACGACATGCGCTCCCTGGGCGTGGATATCAGGACCTCACCCGCCACAGACGGCGCGGCGACGGCACGGAGTCATATTCTGATCGATCCTGATGGCCAGCGAACGATGAATACCTACCTCGGTGCCTGCACCGAACTCGGCGTTGCCGATGTAACGGAGCAATCGGTCGGCAAGCCGAGAGTCATTCTGCTCGAAGGATACCTCTGGGATATTCCGGAGGGTCCGGCCCTGGCGGCGGAAGCCATTCGCATCGGCAAGGCAAACGGCTCAGCGACTGCCTTGTCCTTGTCTGATTCCTATTGCGTCGATCGTCATCGAGACGCTTTCGCCAAAGTCGTTCAGGAAGACGTCGACATGATTTTTGCCGACGATGAAGAGGTCATGGCGCTCTACGAGGTCCAGGATTTCGAGGGCGTCTTGTCGGCAATAAACGGTACCAACAGCCTTTTCGCCATGACGCGTTCGGAAAAGGGCTCGGTCATCGTTCAGGGCGATATCAAAATCTTGCAGGAAGCGACTCCCATCAAACAACTGATTGATACGACAGGTGCGGGCGACGCGTATGCGGCAGCTTTTCTTTTCGGTTGGGCATCGGGCAAGGAACTCGAGGAATGTGCGCGTCTCGGTACACACGTTGCTACCAGCGTCATTCAGCAGATGGGGGCACGCATTGATACCAATGTGCTCGAGTCCTACGAATAGGCATCGCCTCCTGACAATCTGCGCGGCGCTTCTTTTGGCCTGCGCGGCCTACAGTGCGGACAAGGCGGACATTGGCGCCAGCGCCGAACGCATGGAGAGTCGGATCCAGGCTTTGTCCAGGTTTGGCGCCAATCCAGGGGGTGGCGTCAGCCGGGTCGCATTCAGCGAAGCCGACATCAATGGCCGTGCATACATCACAGGGCTGATGGAGGAAGCCGGCCTCGACGTCCGCGTCGATACTGCCGGCAATATCATCGGCAAGCGACAGGGAAGTGAACCCGGCTTGCCAACCATCATGTTTGGCTCGCATATCGATTCCGTTCCCGGCGGTGGCAATTACGACGGCGACGTCGGCGTGATCGCTGCGATCGAAGTCGCCCAGCTACTCCACGAGAACGAACTGGATACGCGGCATCCGCTGGAGATCGTCAGTTTCACGGATGAGGAAGGTGGCCTGGTCGGTAGCCGGGCCATGACAACGGGTCTCAGCGACAACGCGCTCGAGGTGGTTAGCCATAGTGGAATGACTATTGCGGAGGGCATCGCTGCGGTCGGCGGAGACCCGGACCGGCTCGATCTGGCCTTAAGAACCGCGGACGAATTTGCTGCCTTCATTGAAGTGCATATCGAGCAGGGAGCATTCCTCCACGAAGAACGCATAGACATCGGCGTGGTCGAGGGCATCGTCGGCATCCGCTGGTGGGATGTCACTATCGAGGGCTTTGCCAATCACGCCGGCACAACACCGATGAACCGGCGTCGGGACGCCATGATCACGGCGGCCAAACTGACCCTCGCAATCAACAAGGTCGCCACATCGATGGAAGGACGGCAGGTCGCGACCGTTGGAAGAATTCGTGCCGAACCTGGCGCACCGAACGTCATACCGGGCCGCGTCGTTATGAGCCTCGAGATCAGAGACCTGGACGCCGACAAGATCCAGGAAGTTTTCGACGGAATAAAAGCCGATGCAGCTGAAATCGCAGAGGCCCAGGAAACGCCGATCAGTTTCACAGAACTCGATGTCGCCTCCCCGCCCGCGCCGACCGATCTGCGCGTTCGAAAGATCATCGCCCAGTCTGCCGAAGTCTCAGGCCTGAGCTTCAAGTTCATGCCAAGCGGCGCAGGTCACGACGCACAGGACATGACCCATGTCGCACCCACAGGCATGATCTTCGTGCCGAGCGTGGATGGCATCAGCCACTCACCGAAGGAATTCACATCCGCCGAGGACATGGCGAACGGTGCGAATGTGTTGCTCCGGACCGTTCTCGCAATAGATCGCGGCGCATTGAATTAAGCTAAAAAAGGGGACGTACCCCTTTTCCTAGGAAAAGGGGTACGTCCCCTTTTTTAGCTGCGCTTGCCTGCCCGTAACTTCATATCCTAAAGTTAATCGCTCTTTTTACTTCATAACATAAAGCAAATCGCTTGACACAGTCTCTTTCCAGGCCTGATACTTCGCAAAATGAAGTCAGGTAGATCGTGAACTTTCACTTCGACGAAATGATCAGCTCCCCCGCCCGCCTAGCCATCCTGGCCGCCCTCGTGCCAGGCTCTCCGGTCTGTTTCGCAGAGATGAAATTAGCCACTGGCCTGGCAGACGGAAACCTCCACGTACAGACTCATAAACTGGCCGACGCCGGTTACCTCAAGATCCGTAAGGCTCGTCAGGGGCGGCGTTCGGTGACCGAGTTCAGTCTCACCAAACTCGGACTCGAGCGCTTCCGACTTCATGTTTTGAAGTTAAAAGAGATCCTGGACGCCAAAGCCGGCGTGAGCCGACCGCTGCCACGTGCCGGGCGACGCGACGATTCGGCGGTCTGGTCGTGAGCGCCCGCCCGAACAGAATCGCACTCGGCGCCGATCACGGCGGCTTCGAGCTGAAAGCGGGTTTGGCCAATCATCTCCGCCAGGCCGGGCACCAGGTAGAGGACCTCGGTACTTCATCCCGTGAAGCTGTTGATTATCCCGTGTTTGCCCGAGCCGTTGCCGAGGCCGTATCCGAAGGGAGAGCCGACGTCGGCATCATGATCGACGGCGCCGGGATTGGTTCGTGCATGGTGGCAAACAAGGTGCCGGGCGTGCGGGCAGCGCTCGCCTACGATCTGTCGAGCGCCCGCAACAGTCGTGAGCACAACGATGCCAATGTGCTGACCCTCGGTGCCGGTCTTATCGGCGCAGGTCTGGCAGTGCAGATCGTCGACGTCTGGCTGGCGACTGACTGCACGGAGTCGCGCCACCTGAATCGGGTGGCAATGTTCGCTGATCCGGGGGGCGAGTTTCATTTGTCCGACCAGGACATTGACCGGGTAGTGGCCCGGCTGAATCAGATCATGGGTCCAATGACGAGTACCGAGCCCACCGGCCCCAGTGTCGGTGACAGCCCCGAGGCGGCGCGGGAGTTCGTGCGGCTCGGTGCCACGGGATTGACCACCGTCGCCCCCGCGGAGCGGCCGGGAAGCATCCCCGGCGACCTCGCGCGCTACATCGACCACACTCTGTTAAAGCCCAGCGCAACCGAGGAGCAGGTTCGGACCCTGTGCGCCGAGGCCCGCGAATATGTGTTCCGTTCGGTGTGCGTAAACCCGACCTGGGTGTCGCTGGCGGCCGAGCTGCTGCGTGGCAGCGAGGTACTCACCTGCACTGTCGTCGGTTTCCCGCTTGGCGCCAACGAACCCGAAATCAAGGCCATGGAAGCGCGCCGTGCCATTCGCAACGGCGCCCGCGAAATCGACATGGTGATCAATATCGGCGCGCTCAAGAGCGGCGACGATGCGCTCGTGCTCCGAGACATCCGGGCCGTCGTCGAGGACTGTGTCGATGCCAACGCGGTGTGCAAGGTTATTCTGGAAACCGCGCTCCTGACCGACGACGAGAAACGGCGTGCCTCGGAGCTCGCGCGAACTGCCCGCGCCCACTTCGTCAAGACGTCGACCGGCTTCTCGACCGGTGGCGCAACTGTAAGCGATGTGGCGCTCATGGCCGAGGTCGTTCGCGGCGCCGGCATGGAGGTCAAAGCCTCCGGCGGTATCAGTTCCTACAGCGATGCAAAGGCGATGATCGAGGCGGGTGCCACCCGTCTGGGAGCGAGCGCCAGCATAGGCATCGTGCGAGAAGCGAAATCAACAAGCGTGAGCGCTTGAGGAGATGAATCGATGGTCGATCTGAGAGCCTACGTTTTTCTTGACTCATTGCAGCCGCAATTCGCCTCCTTTCAGGCGACGATCTCGAAGGGTTACCTGCCCAAGGTGGGCCAGGCGAGTCTATTCGTGGAGATCGCCCCCGGCATGGCGATCAACCACATCACGGATGTTGCACTCAAGTCGACGGACGTCACGCCTGGAATGCAGATCGTCGAGCGTCACTACGGCATGCTCGAGTTGCATTCCGACAGCCAGGCCGATGTCCGGCAGGCCGGGCAAGCGATTCTCGATGCCCTGGGCCTCAAAGAGAATGATCGCCACAAGCCGCGGGTCGTATCCAACGAGGTGGTCCGTCACCTCGAGGATACCCAGACCATGCTGATCAACCGCATGCGTCACGGCAATATGATCCTGGCCGGCCAGACCCTTTTCGTGCTCGAAGTCGAGCCGGCGGGCTATGCGGCGCTGGCGGCCAACGAGGCCGAGAAGGCGGCAGATATCAACATCCTCGAAGTGCGAGCAGTTGGCAGCTTCGGACGTGTCTACATCGGCGGCGAGGAGAAGGACGTAGTGGTCGCGCATGAAGCGGCAACGCAGGCGATCAAGAGCGTCACAGGAAAGAGCAGCAAGAAATAATTGAACCGACAAACCCGGGTGTGATGCCCGATTCGCGAGGAGTAAAGCGATGTCAGATGCATTAGGAATGATTGAGTGCCGGAGTTTTCCGGCCATGGTGGAGGCGGCCGATGCAATGGTTAAAGCGGCCAGAGTCGAGCTAGTGAGCTACGAAAAAACCGGCGGTGGATTCACCACTGCCGTCGTGCGGGGCGACGTCGCGGCCGTCAGGGCGGCCTGTGACGCCGGACAAACCGCCGGCGCCCGCGTCGGCGACGTGGTGGCTGTCCACGTGATCGCGCGACCACACAGCAGCGTCGACATGGAGATCCCACTGGGTCGCAGCACCGAACCGGCCAAGAAATAATGGCCGGGAAAAGCGAGCAGCCGTGAAACTTGCGAAAGTCCTCGGCACCGTCGTCGCCACCGAGAAGGACCCCAAGCTCCAGGGCCTGAAATTCCTGATGTTGGGTTCCTGGGGCCCGGACAACAAGCCGGCTGGCGGCTCGGTAGTGGCGGTAGACGCCGTCGGTGCCGGCGTCGGTGAAATGGTGCTTTTCGCCAGCGGTTCCTCGGCCCGCCAGACTGCATCTACCGATCAGAAACCGGTTGACGCGGTCATCATGGCTATTGTCGATAGCTGGGAGATCGAGGGCGACGAGAAATACCGCAAGGGGGAGGCTGAGGCATGAACCGGCCGGGAGGGAACGCAGACCTCCTTTCTGACCGGCAGGTGGACAACATCGCCAGCCGCCTGGCCGAACGCCTCGGGGTCTCGCCGACAGCTGGGACACGAGTCCCCGCGGCTCGCAGCGCGCCGTCCATCGCTCCTCGCGCAAAGCTCGGCGAGGGCGTGTTCGCCATGCTGGACGACGCCGTCGAGGCGGCCGGGGTCGCATTCCGCCGGCTTGACGGCATGTCGCTCGAAGCGCGGCAGAAAATCATCGCCTCCATTCGGCAATCGATGCTGGAACACGCCGAGGAGCTTGCACGCTACGCCCAACGTGAGACCGGGCTCGGCCGGGCAGCGCACAAGCTGATCAAGAACCGCCTGGTCACGCAAAAGACCGCCGGCCCGGAGGCACTGTTGCCTCACGCCGTTACCGGGGACCATGGTCTGACGCTCACCGAGTACGCACCCTACGGCGTGATCGGCGCCATCACGCCGACGACCAACCCGACCTCCACCATCATCTGCAACACCATCGCCATGCTCTCGGCGGGCAACAGCATCGTCTTCAACGTGCACCCGAATGCCCGTGAGTGCTCCATGGCCAATATTCGGCACCTGCACCGCGCGATCGTTCGTGGCGGCGGCCCGGCCAATCTCGTCAGCGCCGTCGCCGAGCCAACGATCGAATCCGCTCAGGCACTCATGAGCCACGAAGGCGTCCGCATCCTCGCGGTGACCGGAGGCAGTGGCGTGGTACGTCAGGCGATGACGAGCGGCAAGCGCGCTATCTGTGCCGGCCCCGGCAACCCACCGGTGGTCGTCGATACAACGGCCGATCTCGAACTCGCCGGCCGGTGCATCGTCGCCGGCGCCTCCTTCGACAACAACATCGTGTGCACCGACGAAAAGGAAGTTATTGCCGTCGACAGCATCGTCGATGAGCTCATGCGTCAGATGAGTCGGAACGGCGCCTACGTCCTGAAAGAGGGCGAGCTGCAACGGGTGGAACGGGTGATATTCAGCGAACAACGCGGGCCGCGGCGGCGTGCGGTGGTCGAGAAGGATCTCATCGGCAAGAACGCGAGCGAAATCCTCGCCCGGGCCGGTATCTCATGTCATGGCGACCCGCCGCTTTTGGTTGCGCGCGTCCCGAACGAACACCCCCTGGTATGGACCGAGCAGATGATGCCGGTACTGCCGGTCACCTCGGTAGCCGACGTCGATCGGGGCATCGGGCTGGCGAAGGAAGCCGAACACGGCTTCGGCCATTCGGCCGGCATGTACTCGCGCGACATCGGAGCGCTGAGCCGCATGGCGCGCACCATCAACACCAGCATCTTCACCAAGAACGGGCCGTTCTATGCCGGCCTGGGCGAAGGGGGCGAAGGTCACACCAGCTTCACCATCGCCAGCCCCACCGGCGAAGGGCTGACCGGACCGGTAGCCTTCAGCCGGCTGCGGCGCTGCGTCCTCGTCGATCACTTCCGAATCGTCTGAACCGCATGGCGAAGGAGAAGAAGCGATACGGGGCCCTCGCATTACTGGAATTCGAGACTATTGCCGCGGGCGTCCTGGCTAGTGACGTCATGGTCAAGCGGGCACCCATCGCGCTGCTTCGCTGTGGAACGATCCATCCGGGTCGATTCCTGGTTCTGGTCGGAGGCAGCGTCGCCAGCACAGAGGAAGCTTTCCTTGTCGGCGTGCGGCTGGGCGAGACCGAGGGCACTCTGAAAGGCAGCGTATTCCTCGGCGACGTTCACCCGACCCTCCATGACGCGGTTCTCGGCGCGCGGCGAGACCTGGCAGGCGACGCCCTGGCAGTGGTCGAAACCCGCTCTTCGCCCGCCCTGCTTGCGGCCGTGGATGCCGCTGTCAAAAGCACACCCGTCGTCCTCTCCGAGGTTCGCCTCGCCGATGACCTCGGTGGCCACGCGCTGGCGCTGATGAGCGGTAATCTGACCGACGCAGAAACCGCGCTCGACATCTGCTGCGACCGGGCCGGCGATCAACTTCTCGCCCGGACACTTCTGCCGCGGCTCGACCCGAACCTGCGCAGTATCCTCGAGCAGAGCAGCAGTTTCAGTCTCTGCCCCGCCTTCGAGCCGGCCAGCGCTGAACATCCCGAGGAGGTTGCATGCTCCTGGGACGCGTAATCGGAACCGTGGTCCCGGCGTTGTTAGTGGACGAGCTGACCAACACGCCATTGCTCTGGATCCAGCCACTCGACCGCGAGGGACAGCCTGAGGGTGAGCCTCTCGTCTGCGCCGACGGCACACGCATGGCAGGGCCCGGCCAGATTATCTATTGGGTGGCCAGCCGCGAAGCTGCACTGACCCTCGATCCGTGGTTCGTTCCGGTCGACGACGCCATCGTCGGCCTGGTCGACGATGTGAGGCTCTACGCCTCGGATGATTTTGAGTCATGATCCTCGGTCGCATCAGGGGAAGCGTCGTATCGACGATCCATCACCCCATCGTCGGGGGCCGCAAGCTGCTCCTCGCCGACCGACTTGACGCAAACGGGAACCCAACCGGCGGCTATGTCATCGCCATCGATGCTATCGGGGCCGGCCAGGGTGAGACGGTCCTGATCCTCGACGAGGGCAACGGTGCCCGCCAGATCCTAAACGACAGCGACGCACCGGTTCGTTCGATCGTCGTCGGAATCGTCGACGCGGTCGAACTCGAGGCGAGCTGATTTCTCGAGACGAGCTGATTTCTCGAGACGAGCTGATTTGAAGCGGCTGCTGCGGCCAGCGAAATTTCGTCAGCCGCTCTTGTGCGCCGTTTCGAGCGCCACCAGAATCATTTCATCGAAGGTCGTCTGCCGCTCGTCCGTTGAGAGATGCTCTCCTGTTCGAATGTCGTCGCTGACAGTGCAAATTGCCAGCGCCTCGACACCGTGCTCCGCAGCGATCGGAAATATCCCCGCGGCCTCCATCTCGACGCCCAGAATATCGTAATTCGCCATCGTCTCGAACATCTCGGGTTCGGGTGTGTAGAAAAGATCGCCTGAGAATATGTTGCCGACGTGATAGCTGACTGCTTGCTCTTTCGCCGCCTCAACTGCGAGATTGACCAGAGAGTAACTCGCAAGGGCCGCAAGATCATATCCGCCGAAGCGCATGCGATTAACGCCGGAATCGGTAGACGCCCCCATCGCGATGATGACATCGCGAAGTTTTACTTTCGGGTGAGTGGTACCGCAGCTGCCAACCCGAATGACGCGCTTCACGCCATATTCCGTGATCAGCTCGGTGCAGTAAATCGACACCGACGGTATCCCCATGCCATGCGCCATCACCGAAACAGGCTTGCCTTTGTACTCGCCGGTGAACCCCCACATATTGCGAACATCCGTGACGCGCCTGGCGCTATCGAGATAGGTATCGGCGATGTATTGCGCCCGCAATGGATCGCCGGGCATCAATACAGTCTCGGCGAAATCCCCGGGGTCGGCATTCATGTGTTTGGTAGCCAAGTGTTTCTTCTCTGTTTCGGCCGATGGAGCAGGAAATATTACCGCACCCGGACTGCGATGGGTGGCCCGTCAGAAAAAGAATAGGATTTTGTTTCCAGCCCCGGATTTCAAAAGCGCGAGGCCGGAAGTCCGGTGCTATACTCCGCCGATAAGCACGAACAACAATCTCTGCCACGCGCGGAGCTCATCAAAATTCACTGGGGAATTAACATGACCAGTTCAATGAAGGCGCATTGGCGTCTCGCACTTATCTCTTTGATTGCCACAGCAGGACTTTTGTTCGTCGTTGCGGCGCAGGCTCAGCAAACAACATCGTCGCTGAGAGTCTCTCTTTCAGATCAGAGTGGAGGCCCGGCCAGCAATGTGGCGGTGCGCATCACACATGTTCCAACCGATCGTTCAGTTACGGTGACGACGAATGACGCCGGCGTAGCAACTGCACGCGCCCTCGCAGTCGGCGGACCCTATGAGGTCGAAGTAGCCGACGCCAGCAGATATGCGGCTGACATCCAGCAGAACATTTACCTGGACCTGGATCAGACCGAGCTTGTCGCCTTTAGCGTCAGACCGGTTGTCGAGGAAATTGTCGTCACGGCTCAGGCGATGACAGAAGAACTCGCCGTCGGCGTTGGCCGCAGTTTCGACCGGGCGGAGATCGATGCAACGCCCTCGATCGGCCGTGATTTCACGAGCACGTTAGCGAGAGACCCGAAAATCCTCGTGGATAACAGCGTCCCTCGTGGTCCTGCCGTTTCGATGGCTGGCCAGAATTTCCGTTTCAATAGCGTGACCGTCGACGGCGTAGCTCAGAACGACAATTTCGGCTTAAACAAAAACGCTTCTGCGACGTCACGCACGCCCATATCCATTGATGCGATAGAAGCGGTTACCGTAAATATGGCTCCGTACGACGTTACATACGGAAACTTTATCGGCGGTAACATCAATATCGTGACGAAATCAGGCACTAACGAGTTTCATGGCAGTGCCTTCTACCTGAAAACTGACGACGGCTTATCGGGCGACGAATCCGATGGAGTTAGTATTCCTATAGGCGATTTCGAGGAAGACACCTATGGCTTTACGTTGGGCGGTCCTATCATCAAAGACAGACTTTTCTTCTTCGCCAATTACGAGTTTTTTGAAACCACGGTCCCGGCGAATGCACAACCCCTCTCCGCTATTGCTGGCGTAACGCAAGCCGATGTAGACAGGGTCACCAGTATCCTTACCAACGATTACGGATTTGATCCGGGCGCGTTTGCAGCAACCGATGTCGATGAGGACGAGAAAGTCCTGGTGAAACTTGACTGGTACATCAACGACGATCATCGCGCTGTCGCCAGCTATCAGACCGCCGTCACCGATGTGTTGTTCGACGACTTTCCAGACCTCGCCGTACTGAACTCGAACCGTTACAACATCAATCAGGATATGACCGCCATATCACTGCAACTCTTTTCGAACTGGACCGACAACTTTTCAACGGAATTGAAGTTGGGATTTAAAGAGGTCGAAAGGCGTGACGTAAGCGTTGACGGATTGGCAAATGAATTCCTTATTATTGCTCCTGGTGGCGGCACGATACTGGCCGGCGGAGACCGTTTTCGTCATGCAAACGAACTCGATAACGAAACCGACGCCTTCCGCCTGAAAGGTGATTTGGTGCTTGGAGATCATGTCTTGACTGCTGGTTTTGAGCAGGAATCCAAGACGGTTCGTAACCGATTCCTGCCGTTTTCGAAGGGACGATTTGATTTCTTCTCCATCGACGATCTTGAGACCAGGTCTCCCGCCTTCGCTCTCTACGGCAATTCGAACACTGGTGTAGCCACGGACGCTGATGCCAATTTCACGCTCGACGTCAACAGTATTTACATTCAGGACGAATGGACGCCGACCGACGATCTTACGTTGACATTCGGCGTGAGGTATGACGAGCTCTCAAACGACGATCAAATTGTTGACAACCCGAACTTCCTAGCGCGCAACGGCTTCGTAAACACCGAAAACCTGGATGGCAAGAGTCTTACGCTGCCGCGCTTTGGCTTTGACTGGGCAGCTAACGACCGCCTGACAATTCGCGGCGGCGCGGGACTGTTCGGTGGCGGTTCGCCGTTGATCATTTTGTCCAACAGTGTCATAGGGAACGGCATCACCCGAACCTTCGCCGGATTTTTTGGCTGCTTCGGGTGTACCAGTGGGCCCGTAATTGATGCCGCTGCGGAATTGCCCGATCCGACAGCCGCATTCAGGCATTTTCAGCCATTAATCGGCACCACTTCGATAGCTGCAACGGACGCGATCGATCCAGCCTATGAAATTATGAGCACCTGGAAATACAGTCTCGGTGCCGAGTATCTGGCCGATCTGTCGGGCATTGGCATGGGTGACGGCTGGCTGTTTTCTGCGGACGTCATCCTCTCCGAGGTCAAGGACGGCTACGATATCAACGAGCTTCGGCGCACCGTTGTCGGTACGGCACCCGACGGTCGTCCGATTTACAGCGTCCCCCCTCCTCTCGACTTTTGCGATGATTGCGCCGATTACGTCGTCACGAATACGGGAGAGGGCAGCGGTACAATTATTACGCTAGCTCTTCAAAAGGCATTCGACACCCGAGCAGGTATATTCGACATGAGTCTAGGTTATACCAACACGGACATGGACGAATTGCGGTCGTACAATCGATTCGTCACATTCGAAACGATGATGATGGACCCGTTTACGGACGGGAACAATCCAGCCGTTGCTCCATCCCGATATGAAGTTGAGCATCGGGTCACCGGCACCCTGACTTGGCAAAAAGAACTCTTCGGCGACAACGTAACGACCGTGGGTCTGGTGTACGCTGGCCGTTCCGGCCGGCATTTCAGCTATGTCTTTGGCAGCCAGAACACACCAACGTTTGGCGGCCATCTCTTCGCCGATTGGGGTAGTGAAGGCGACAATGCCGGTTCGCAGCTCTTCTATGTGCCGACTGGGCCCAGCGACCCGATCATTACGACCGACGCAGCGACCGATGCGGCGTTCCCGAACTTCCTGTCTGATCTCGACACATTCATCAGCAGCACTGATTGCCTGGCCGACTACCGCGGCTCAATCGTTCCGCGAAACAACTGTCAAACGAGCTGGACGAATGTGTTCAGCGTTCGCTTGATGCAGGAGATTACAATCGCGAACGATTTCAAGTTTGACCTCATGCTCGATATAGAGAACTTCGGCAATCTGCTGAATAGTGACTGGGGGAGGGTTGAGAGTTACACCGCACCCTCTAATGTGGCGCCGGCAAGCGTGGCACTGGATGCAACAGGCACGCAGTATGTTCTGACGCCCAACGTTTCATACTCTTCGGCGTCGAGTCCGAGCGCAAGCGATATCGTTCCGAGACCACTAATCGCTGCACTACCTTCGGTGTATCGCATCCAGTTCGGCGTACGGTTCCGATTCTAGGAAACCCGCTGGATAAGAAAGTGAATAAGGGGTAGCTTCGGCTACCCCTTTTCTTTTTAGCCTGTCATGAGCAAGAGAAAACACCTCATTCATCGGTATTGGATTTTTGTCGCCGCGGCGATCGTCGCTGCCTGCAATCCACCGGCTGCGGAAACTGAAGCTGTCGAGCCTCCGGTGGTCACGATAATGACCTTCAACGTCGAGAACCTGTTCGACAATGAAGATGATCCGGGCAAGGACGATAGCACTTTCTTCGCGCTGACGGACAAGCTGACTGACGAGCACAAAGCTGCCTGCGCCAAGATTCCGGTGGAACGGTGGCGGGACCAGTGCCTGTACTGGGACTGGAACGATCAGATGGTCGAGAAGAAGTTGCGCGTCATTGCCGACGTGATACTCGCCGCGAACGAAGGTCGCGGCGCCGACATCATCGCTTTACAAGAAATCGAGAACATCGGGATTCTCGAACGTCTTCGAACCGAATATCTGGCCGATGCAGCTTATCTTCCAGCCGTTTTGATCGAGGGACACGATCTTCGTGGCGTCGACGTCGCCTTTCTTTCACGATTTGAACTTGCCGGTGAGCCGGTGTTGCACAGAACGCCGTTTACCGGATTCGAGGAAAGACATGTGCTCGACACACGTGGCATTTTGCAGGCTGATTTTCTTCTGCCGGATGGATCGATACTGACAGGCTTCTCAGTGCACTTTCCTGCACCGTTTTATCCAACGGGAATGCGCGATGCGCAATATGATCACCTGAACACAATCAGATTCGGTTTACCTGCGGATCGCCCGACCTTTGCCGCGGGCGACTTCAACACGACATCAACGGAGGTCCGCCAAAAAAATATGCTCGACAAACATGTTCGACCCGGGTGGATCGTCGCACACGAACTCGGTTGCGGTGAGTGCAAAGGCACTCAATACTATCGGCCCGACGACAGCTGGTCCTTCATCGATATGATTCTGTGGTCACCCGGTCAGATTAGTGGTGCGCAAGCAACATGGAACATACGCAATAATTCTGTTTATGTTTCTAACCAGGGCCCGGGTCAGGTCCTC
>Ga0255052_10001007_pt1 | contig 21733 bp, 19 predicted proteins | sample JV7_2_21_MG_FD_188632 | JGI IMG/M metagenome (GOLD analysis project Ga0255052, IMG submission 188632) | Seawater microbial communities from Jervis Inlet, British Columbia, Canada - JV7_2_21 | ecosystem: Environmental > Aquatic > Marine > Inlet | place: Canada: British Columbia | collected... | reverse complement strand
TACGATGTTCGTCATGGTCCTCGGAGTGGGGATGTACGGCTATGTAATCGGAAATATAGCAAACCTTCTGGCGAATATTGACCTGGCAAGAGCTCATTATCTGGAAAACATGGAAAGACTATCAACGTTTCTAAAATATCGAAAAATACCCGCCGCGCTTCAACACCGTATTTACGATTATTATGCATACCTGTGGGAACACCGGCTGGGTTATGATGAATCAGCGGTCCTTTCAGAGCTTCCCGCCTGTCTGAAGACTGAAGTTTCTCTGGTACTCAAACAGGATTTTATCGAAAAAATTCCATTTTTAAAGGGTGCAAATCAAGAACTGATCCGGGACATTGTGTTCGAATTACGGCCTGTTGTTTTCACTCCCGGCACTTTTATCTTTCGGGCCGGTAAAACAGGTCGGAATCTCTACTTTATCAGTCATGGTCAAGTCGAGATCATATCTCCGGATGGGAAAACGATCTATAACACGCTGGGTGAAGGCGACTTTTTTGGTGAGATTGCCCTCCTATCTAGCCAGCCGCGCACAGCAAGCGTTCGAACCATCGACTACAGCGATATGTATACGATCGATCGGGAGACCTTTGAACGTGTCCTTGCCCATTATCCGGATTTTGCAAAACAGGTACATGACATTGCCCGGAAGCGGTTGGGGGAAGACGGGGGGGTAGATATTACCCAAAATTGATAGGGTGAGACCTTTGTAAAACCCCACTTTTTGGCGGAGAGAGAGGGATTCGAACCCTCGAAGGAAGTTTCCCCCCTTACTCGCTTAGCAGGCGAGCGCCTTCAGCCAGCTCGGCCATCTCTCCGTTGTCATTGATGGCGGAGGGAGTAGGATTCGAACCCACGGAGCTATTCACTCAACGGTTTTCAAGACCGTCGCCTTAAACCACTCGGCCATCCCTCCGAGCATTTAAAAACAATTGTAATTATCATTTGAATCTGTTATGGTCAACATTTTTTTAAGCTAAGGGCAGACGGGAAATCTCCCATGGAAAAATTTTTAACTATCTGGCTCATCGCATTATTATGATTTAAAGGAGATAAAGCATGAAGCAAAAATATTTAATTTTTAAAAATCCTGAAAAAAACGAACTGATCATACGTGAGTTCGCCGAACTTGATAAAGAAAGGCTTTCCCTCCTCTGCGAAGAGGCATATGATGACGAGATGATTGAGGCCGCAATCGAGGAAGGGGTGGATACCCTGATTTCTAAATTGAGGACTCAAAATATGTATCCGATCGGTCTTTATGCAAAAAAAATAGCCGAATCGGTCACAACCATGTATGTCTCCGGTGACAAGCAATCCGTGGAGCTTTTCTTTAATGATAATGATTTACTAATAAAGAACCAGGAACCTGATAAGGATTTTGACGTCCCCGCAGACGAAAGCTCCGATCTTAATGAACTGCTCGACGAGGACATTGACGACGATTATACAAACAAAAATGGGCTGGAAAAACTTCAGTCACCCGTTAAAATTGCAGATGGTGGCTCAACCGATATAGACGAGAAAGGTTGATAAGATAGAGTAAACCAAAAGTGAAAAATCAGGATTTTAAAATCGCTTCTAATCAACAATCAATTTCATGAGATCTTGATTTGCATCAAAATACTTCATCTCAGATTCTGAACGGCCAGCCACACCGGCATACAGGTTGGGCCCCTTTAATCGTCTAAATCCTTCCACAAAAGAACTCCCCTCCCGATACCGTTCGATGCTGCGAAACATATCCAGAATGCCTTGAAGGGCATGGGCTTCAAGGTCAGTGACGGAATGCTGGAGATTTTCTCCGGTAACCGGGTGCCGGTATGAAAATGGAGCAAGAAATAGCGAATTGGCTTTTGGTTTATGCTGCGGATAAAAATTGGAAAGATATTCCCTAAAATCGAGTCCGGGAAGGGTATTGAGCAATTGAAATATTATTCTGGGTAAATTTTTATCAAACATGGCCTGGATCCTTCGATGCATTAAGAGGGATTTTTCTATGTGGACACGGTCAATGTTCATATCCATCTTATAGAGTGCCGAAAGGACATCCAGAAACAATTTTTTGTCCATCTCAATTTTATCCAGAACATTCGAAAATAGACCCATGTTTTTAAGTCGTAGCGTTTCTTTAAAATAAAGATCTAAAAAAGTCTCCAACTTATGGTGACGATAACCGGCAGATTTGCTGGCTTTCTGATTCGCCGGATCTTTTTTTCCACTAAAATAGAAGACCATGGGGTGAAAGGAACTGTCCGCATGAATATGAGTAATGACGCCCAGCAGCAGTGCGATAATCGCCTCAGTCATTTGGGGGGGGAACTGGGCGATAACCCTAGCGCCAAAATCAACACTGTTTATAGGGTTGTCATGCAATTTAGCCGCCACTTTATACATCACATCTTTCCCGTTCCCGTAGAGCAGATAAAAGGGCGTATCCATAATTACCGCGCCCGATAGATAAAGATTTTTATACTGTTTTATAATCGCCTTTAAACCTGATTTGGTTTCAAGAGCACGATAAGCCTTTTCAGCTATGATCCAGTGCGTTATCTCTTTCGGCATATTTTGAGTTCCAAATCGATCCCTTTAAATACGCGGCCGGTAAAAAGAACTGGCATTAATAAAAGTCAATTTTTTCACCAAGCTTAGCCCAGACTGACCTTTAAATAAAGCTCTTCGAGTTGGGATTTGGTTGCCTCGGAGGGTGCGTTTGTGAGAAGGCATGAAGCCTTCTGTGTTTTTGGAAATGCAATAACATCACGGATGGAGGGGGCCCCGCAGAGGATCATCGCTATTCTATCGAACCCGAGGGCAATCCCCCCATGTGGCGGGGCACCTGCTTCCAGTGCAGAAAGCAGAAAGCCAAATTTTTCCTCATAAACCTCACGTTTTATTCCCAGGTTCTTAAAAATCTTTTCCTGCATTTCTTTTTGATGGATGCGGATGCTTCCACCACCGATTTCTGATCCATTCAAGACCAGATCATATGCTCTCGATCTTACGGAAAGCGGAGAATCTTTAAGCAAACCATAATCTTCTTCAAGGGGGGCGGTGAAGGGGTGATGGAGTGATTGATGCCGCTGTTCGGTTTCGTCATATTCCATGAGCGGGAAATGGGTTATCCATAGCAACTTGAATAAATTTTCGTCTATGAGTCCAAGTTTTTCTCCAAGGTGGTTTCTGAGATGCCCCAGGGCCTCATTTGCTATTTTTGATTGATCGGCAACAAAGAAGAGCAAATCGCCGGGGGCAACACCTAGCCGCTCGGTTAATGCGGCTTTTTCTTCATCGCTGAAAAATTTTGCGATCGGAGATTGCCACGTTTCCTCACGAATCTTTATCCAAGCAAGCCCTTTGGCTTTGTAAACCGAAACGAATGCTGTGAGATCATCAATTTCTTTTCGTGAAAAATGAATACACCCTTTGGCATTCAGCGCTTTGACAATACCACCTTGCTTTACGACATTGGCAAAGAGCTTGAAACTTGAATCTTTTACAATATCTGAGATATTTTTCAACTCCAGGTCAAAACGTATATCCGGTTTGTCCAGACCAAATCGATCCACCGCTTCAGCATAGGACATTCTCAGAAAAGGGCGTCCGATTTTTTTATCGAGAACATCTTTGAAAAGAACCACCAGCATGCCTTCGGTAATTCCCATGATATCGTCCTCGCCTACAAACGACATTTCCAAATCTATCTGGGTAAATTCCGGTTGTCGGTCGGCCCTGAGATCTTCGTCTCTGAAGCAGCGGACAATCTGATAATACCGGTCAAATCCGGATATCATCAGCAGTTGTTTAAAAATCTGAGGAGATTGAGGCAGGGCATAAAATTGGCCTGGATTGACCCTGCTGGGTACAACATAGTCTCTGGCGCCTTCGGGGGTGCTTCGGGTTAAAACCGGCGTCTCTATGTCAAGAAATCCGTGTTTGTTCAAATAATTTCGTATCGATTTGGCAGCCCTGTGCCTTAGAATAATATTACGTTGAAGCTGGGGTCGTCTTAAATCGAAATGGCGGTATTTGAGACGAATCGTTTCAGATACATCAACCGTATCTTCAATTAGAAAGGGGGGTGTTTTTGCAGGATTTAGAATTTTAAGATCTGTCACCAAAATCTCAATTTCGCCGGTCTTTAGGTTGGAGTTGGTCATCCCATCCGGCCTTTTGTCCACGTTTCCACAAACCCCGATAACATATTCGTTTCGAATCGCATGGGCTTTCTCGTGTACCTCTTTATTCTCCTTTGGATTAAAAACAACCTGGGTGATACCCTCTCTGTCCCGCAGATCCACGAATATGACGCCTCCGTGATCCCTTCGGCGTTGTACCCATCCCATGAGCACCACCTCTTTACCAAAATCGTCTCCGCAAAGCTCGTTGCAGTGATGTGTCCGTCGCATTTCTCCTAGTATATCTGACAATGAATATGTCCCCTCTTTAAAAGTTATTAAAACCTATGATCTTATCAGGCTGAAATCGATTAAACCAAAAATTACAAGGGTAATGCCCCCAGTTTTCTACTCACATTTTCAACAACCGCATCCGTAGAAATGAATTCCTGCTTTTTTGTCATCATATCCCTGAGTACGGCTGATCCTTCTGTCAACTCCTTGTCTCCCACAATCAAAACATGACCTGCACCGAGTTTATTAGCCCTTTTCATCTGGCTTTTCAAACTTTTCTCGCCAAAATCCATCTCGGTCCTAATGCCTGTTTTGTTCAAAGAACAGACCCATTCAAACGCCTTGCTTTTGCTCCTTTGTCCCAGAGCGGCGATGAATATCTGAGGGGTCTTATGGTAATCGTCGATTTGCAGACCGGAAATTTCTGTTAGCCGGTCAAGACCGATGGCAAATCCGGTTGCAGGCAGATCAGGCCCGCCAAGCGCCTCTACAAGACCATCATATCGGCCACCGCCGGCAACAGCACTTTGGGCGCCCAAAGATCCGGTTTGAATTTCAAATGTGGCGCGGGTATAATAGTCGAGCCCCCTGACCAAACGCTTGTCGATGATAAACGAAATGTTGAGATGTTCAAGAGAATCGGTCAGTATCTTGAAGTCCCTGACACATTCGTAGCAAAGAAAATCGAGTAAGGAAGGTGCATCCGCCATGGCTTCCCGGCAGGAAGGTACTTTGCAATCTAGCACCCTTAACGGATTCTGTTTGCTTCTTCTGATACAGTCCGAGCAAAGCTTCACCTTGATTTTAGACAGAAAATCGATAAGGGCCTCCTTAAATCCGGGTCGGCAGGTAGGACAACCAAGCGAATTAATATGAGTTTCTACATCCGGTACCGCCAACCGGGAAAAGAGCGTCACAAGCAAAAAGATGAGTTGGGCATCGGCCAGCGGGGAATCAATGCCGAATATTTCGGCATTGATCTGATAAAACTGCCTGTACCTTCCCTTCTGAGGTCGCTCCCTACGGAACATCGGGCCGATTGTGTAAAATTTCTGGACAGGGTCACTTGTGTAAAGCTTATGCTGAATATAAGACCGGACAACAGATGCGGTTGCTTCTGGCCGTAAAGTAATCAGATCTCCTTTCCGATCTGGAAAGGTATACATCTCCTTTTCCACGATATCTGTATTTTCTCCGATACTTCTTGAAAAAAGCTCGGTTTTTTCCATAATCGGAATCCGGATTTCCTTAAAACCGAAATCATCAAAGATAGAAACAGCAGTTTTTTCTATCACCTGCCAAATTTCTACTTCTCCCGGAAGAACGTCTTTGAATCCTCTGATAAGCTGTATCATAATTTGTAATTACACCTGAAAAAATAATCGATTGTTTTTTCAACACCCTTCAACAATGTCTCATAGGTACGGTTCAAAACGAATATCAATATCTTCTACTCCTGCAATGTCCTTTAACGCATTTTCAATGTTCGGTACTATTGTTTTTTGCTGGGCCAACGGGGCTTTTAACCCCACAAAGATCTTTCCGTCCCTGGCCGAAATGCTGGCGCTCGGAAACTCAAATAAAGCTACCCGTGCCTGGGCTGCTAACGTTAAATCATCGATTCTCTTCTGGGACTCGGGGGTTGTCTTGAAACAGGAAAGCTTTGCTGCACTTATAATGGTATCAATGGCATGGTCCGCAGTGATATCCCCGATATTTAACACCACATCGTAAAGGCTCGGATTCTCGATATCGATTCCATAGAGATAGAGGCTCCATTTACGGCGTTCGTCATCGTCTTTTTTCAGAACATACCGCGCCTCTTGGGCAGAAATATTTTCCCGTTTTATTTCTTCTTCTACCCGCATCTCCAGGTCCTGGATTATTCTGACTTTAAGGACGTGGGAGACATCCTGGACAAAAAAAAGACCCGCCAATCCATGATAAACAACGTTATCATTTTGGAACTGCTTCAACGCCGCCGATTTCATAGCTTCCATGTATCTTTCTTTTCCGTATGGAAACCGATCCAGAACCGAAATGGCATCTTGAATGTTTCGGATAAGCTTGATTTCCGGTATATGAAATTCGCCCAATGTTTCGAGCAGCGTATCCCGGGAAAAACATGCAAAGTCTAACTTTTGGGCGACCTTTTCGGCAATTTTTTTCCCCTGATAATAACTCCCCCTGGAGATGGTGATAATAGACATTGCCTGCTCCTTTATTTATCCTTCATTATTCGGCATAGAGGAAAGAGGTTGCCGTTTTCAGTTCATTCCGCTCTTCGGCAGGTCTCACATATCCCCTTGAGTATAACTCTTTTGCTGAGGATGGTAAACTTTTTTTGTATCTTATTCGGATTTGATTCTACATCATGTCCGACTAAATAAGAACAATTCTGAATTGTCAAGGAGATTTCTGTTCTCGAAGGGTGTGTATTGGGCAACTAAATCTATACACCAATGTTAATATTTGATAAGATATAGAAAGAAACATAGGTATATTGCGTAAAATTTAAGTTCATCTTTTGCCGGATGCGGCCCCCCGATCGATCGGGGTTGAAATTGGAGACAAAGAGGAGGGGAAAAAAATGATCACCCATCGGATTGCCGTGGTGCCTGGGGACGGCATCGGTAAGGAAGTAATCCCGGAGGGCATCCGTGTTCTCGAAGCGGTTGGTCGACGGTTCGACATCCGCTTTTTATGGCAAGAGTTTCCGTGGAGTTGCGAGGCATACACCGAGACGGGTCGCATGATGCCTGAAGATGGCCTAGAGCAACTTTGCCGATTTGACGCGATTTTCCTCGGCGCCGTCGGTTTTCCGGGTGTGCCCGATCATATCTCTTTGTGGGGACTGCTGATACCGATCCGAAGACGAATGCGGCAGTACATTAACCTACGTCCCGTACAAATGCTGAAGGGAATGATCTCACCCCTTCGAAATAGAACACCAAAAGATATCGATTTTTGTATCGTGCGGGAAAACAACGAAGGAGAGTATTCTGAGATCGGCGGAAGATTGTATACAGGAACCGATGCTGAGATGGTAGTACAGGAGACGGTCTTTACCCGTAAAGGCGTCGACCGGGTGTTGCGTTACGCTTTCGAACTCGCGCGCAAGAGAAAAGCCAAACACCTAACTTCTGCAACCAAGTCGAACGGTATCATCCACACCATGCCTTACTGGGACGAGCGTTTCAATGCCATTGCGAGAGAATATCCTGATATTCAGACCGCCCAGTACCACATCGATATCCTTACTTCTCATTTTGTCCTACATCCCGACTGGTTCGATGTGGTGGTGGGGAGCAATCTCTTTGGTGATATACTTTCTGACCTGGGTCCTGCAGTGGCTGGGAGCATCGGTGTCGCGCCGTCTGCCAATATCAACCCAACCCGTGAATATCCATCCATGTTCGAACCGGTACACGGTTCAGCACCTGATATTGCCGGCAAGGGTATTGCCAATCCCATTGCCCAGATCTGGTCAGGAGCGATGATGCTGGATCACCTGGGCCACCACGAGGCTGCTCAAGCCATTGAAAAAACCGTAGCGAATCTGCTTGCAGACACTGATCTTCGGACGCCCGATATGGGTGGCAAAGCGACGACGGCCGAACTTGGCGCGGCGATTGCAGTGTCCGTGTGATTTTAGTTTTTCATCTTGAGGCACCCGTACCGGAAATTTGGAGGGTAAATTTTGAATATTTGGACAACACTCGAAAAGGCAACGTCTTTATACCCGGATAAAATCGGGGTGATAGACGGCGATCGTTCATTCACGTATAAAGAGATAGGAGAGCGTATTTGCAACTTGGCATGCTTTTTTCAGGAATATGGAATTCAGCCTGAAGATCGGATTTCCATTCTCGATGTCAACTCTTATGCTTTTTTTGAGAACTACTACGCGGCCGCCGGAATCGGTGCAATCCTTTCTCCTCTGAACCATCGTTTATCGGCCAAAGAGATTGCCTATATACTTAGAGATGCCGGAGCCCGATGGCTGGTGGTCAATTCCCGTTTCAGCCCCCTTGTCGAAAATATCCTAACCGAATCTACATTGCTGGAAGGAATTCTATGGATCGGAGAAATTCCCTCCCTGTCGGCCGACATTTCTTTTCATGAATACGAGAAAATCATGGCCCTGGAACCTGCGTCTTTCAAACCGGTTCCCATCCGGGAAGAACAGGTCGCACAACTCTACTATACCAGCGGCACTACCGGGAGCCCAAAAGGTGTTATGCTCACCCATAAAAACGTTTGTGTTCATGCCCTAGGCACCATCGGGGAACTGAAGCTGGTCGATGCAGATATCTGGGGCCATATCGCCCCCATGTTTCACCTTGCAGATGCCTGGGCCACATTTGCCATTACCTGGGTGGGAGGTCAACATGTGATGGTCCGTCAATTTGAAGCTGAAAAAGTGATGGCCACCATCGAAAAAGAGCAGATCACCCTGAGCAACCTGATTCCGACCATGTTGAATCTGATGATAAAACATCCCCGGGTCCGTTCTTACAATTATTCCAGCCTTCGCGCGATTCTCAGCGGTGGCGCACCCATTGCACCGCAATTGGTTCACAACATTATACAAACCTTTGGTTGTGATTATATCCAAACCTACGGCATGACCGAAACCAGCCCTTATCTGACCCTAAGCATACTGAAAGAGCACTTGCAAAATCTTCCGGCAGAGGAACGGTTGACTTACAAAGCCAAAACCGGGCGGCCATTTATCACAGTGGAGCTTCAGGTGATGGATAAAAACAACACACCGATTGTTCCGGACGGTCAACAAGTCGGAGAAATCTGGGTCCGGGGGGATACAATCTCCCCCGGGTACTGGAAACGCCCGGCGGAAACCCGAAAAGCCTTTTCCGGAGATTGGCTTCGGACAGGAGATCTGGCGGTGGTCGATAAAGAAGGATATGTGAATATCGTGGATCGAAAAAAGGATATGATTATTTCCGGTGGGGAGAATATTTACTCCACGGAGGTGGAAAACGTCCTCTACCGGCACCCTAAGGTGCTGGAAGCCGCCGTCATCGGCATACCGGATGAGAAGTGGGGAGAGGCGGTCAAAGCTTCGGTTGTACTGAAACCAAACGAAACATCCACAGAAGAAGAAATCATCGGATTTTGCAAACAGCACCAGGCATCGTACAAAACGCCAAAGTCTGTGGATTTTTTGAAGGAGCTACCCAAAACAGGGTCCGGAAAGATTTTCAAAAAAGCCCTGCGAGATCCGTATTGGCCAAAGTAACAAAAACCTGGTTAGTTTCTAACCGCCTAAAAAGAGTCGTCCGACTTCCGGATTCTGAAGAAGCTCATCACCACTACCGGCTATGGCCAGCTGACCGGAAACCAGGACATAGCCGATGTCCGCGAACTCCAGCCCTTTCTTGGCGTTTTGTTCAACCATGATGATGGTTTTGCCTTCATCTTTTTGAAGGCCCTCTAGAATCTCAAACACCATCTCGATGAAACGGGGTTCAAGCCCGATGGAGGGTTCATCCACCAGCAGAATTTCCGGATCCATGATCAGTGCCCGGGAGATTTCCAAAAGACGCCTTTCACCGCCTGAAAGCACCCCGGCCTGTTGCTTTCGACGTTCCTCCAGACGGGGATATTTTGCGAATACCCTCTCTGCTGCATCCCGGGCCTGACTCGGTTTGTCCATGAGGAACCCGCCCATGATCACGTTTTCCTCAACCGTCATATTCGGAAAAATAGAGGCATCCTGCAAAATATAGGCGATCCCCGCGCGTTTAAGTTTTTCGTTTGGACTGAGGTGGGTGATGTCGTTTTCACGCATCTTTATGGCGCCACCTGTAATGGTGGTGAATCCGTAAATGGAGTGAAGGATGGTGGATTTACCCGCACCATTGGGTCCTATTAAACACAAAGACTGTGCTTTGCTTATAAATAAATCAAAGTCATGTAAAATAACCATTTTCCCATAACCGGCATTGAGATTCTTTATCGTTAAATGTACATCATTGGACGATAGCTTTTTTAATTCTTCCGGACCGGGTGTCTTACCTAAAACTGAATATTGATCTATCGACATTTATTGTGCTCCTAAATAAGCATCGATAACTCGCTTATCATTTTTAATTTGTTCGGGTGTACCCTCAGCGAGCAGTTTTCCATGGGCTAAGCAAAATATTTTTTGAGCTAAATTCATAATTACTCTCATGTTGTGCTCTATTACTAATAGTGTTATACTGAATTCTTTATTTACCCTGATCAATCGATCTATAATTCCATTAATCAAAGTCGGGTTAATTCCCGCGGTTGGTTCGTCAAGAAGCAGCATTTTGGGCTCATTCATTAATGCCATTGCTAATTCCAAAAGCTTTTGTTGACCAAAGGATAAATCTCCAGCCCTAAGTTTTCTTTTCTGATATAGGCCTACAAAGTTCAATAAATTTCCGGCTTTTGCAGTTAATTCCTCGGGAATTTTTGCAAAAACAGTAAAAATATTATCTTTCTCAGGTTTAGAGCTGATTAGCATATTTTGAACGCAGTTTAATTTTCCATAAATTCTTGTTTGTTGAAATGTTCTGAGCAAACCCAATTTGGCCACAACCGGCACCGGAAGTGCGGAAACTTCTTTGCCATCAAAGTTTATGGATCCTCGATCTATCGGGTGGGTTCCTACGATTGAATTAAACAATGTTGTTTTTCCCGAACCATTTGGGCCGATTAATCCAACAATACTTCCCTCCTCAACAGTTAAAGAAATATTTTCGTTAGCTTTAACGCCTCCAAAATATTTATAAACTTTATCAACTTCTAATATTTTGTCCATTATTTTAACTCTACTTGAGCTTTTCTATCGGCTTCATCAACAACCTCGCCAAATCTTTCAGGGTATTTTTCTCTAAGCGATCCCATTATTCCTTCAGGAAAGAAAACGACAATGATCACAATTAGAGCCCCAAGCGCAACGTACTGCCAGCCTAAAAAGAAAGTCCAGAAGCCTTCTTTAAGTATATGAAAAGCCATAGCTCCAATCACGGGTCCCCAAAGTGTTCCTTTTCCTCCAAGAATAGCCATCAGAACCATGAACACTCCATAAGTCGCGCCAGCAAAAGCAATCTCTACAGGCTCTATATATCCAATCATACTCCCCATTAACCCACCGGCAATACCCAAAAAAAAAGCGGAAACTACCCAACCAATAATTTTATATCTCATGGTATGTATTCCCATTGCTTCCGCTTTATCTTCATTATCTCTAATTGCGTTCAGAACTAATCCAAATCTTGTTTGATAGGCCCATTTTAAAAATATGAATGTAACAACCATTAATACAAAGCACAGGTAATAAAAAAATTGTGATCTTAACTCTGTACCGCCTATACCTTTCGGCCAGGGCGGAGCGGTCATTCCTTGGCCGGCTCCTATTAATTCAATACCGCTTGCGATTTCGCCCGCGGCAATACCTAAACCCAAAGTGCAGATTGCAAAGTATTGACCCCTTAATCCCAAAATGCCATATCCAATCAGTGCAGCTACAATTGCAGGGACTACGCCGGATAAGATCAAACCGACAAATAACCCTTGAAAATACTGAGAGGGAGTATGTATGAAAGTTTTTTCACCTCCGCTAGCGGTCCATTCAGCAAGAGGAAAGAACAGTCCTATTTGAACACCTGCACAGATATACATCCCGATCCCAAAAAAAAGAATATTGCCAAAACTGTTGTAACCCATTTGCCCTCCCTGCACATCCCAGGTCAGGGCTAATACGACTAGTATCCACATAAAGGAAATTTGAAGTTTATAAGCAGGGAACAAAAATGGCGCAGCAATACCCAATACCAATATTAAACCGTAAATAAATAAATTATTTTTCCTCATGTTAAATATTCTCGTTTTCTAGACAATTTGAATCTTCTATATACAAGAATTAAAACCAATAATAAAAAGACAGCTGCTATTCGAAACTCTGTACCAAGAATATAATCCGCAAATTCCTCAAAGACACCTAAGCCCATTCCGGATAAGGCAACCGCCGGTAAATTTCCTAAACCCGCAACAATTACAATCATAAAAGATCTAACGGTATAAGGCAGACCTACGTAAGGATGCAGTGTGAAGGTAATGGCAATCAACGCTCCGGCAACTCCACACAAAGCAGCATTAATTCCAAAGATTGCCGAATATACTTTCTCCGTATCCACACCTAAAATTTTTGCCGCTCTTGCATCTTGTGCAGTTGCCCTGATTGCACGGCCCAGCTTAGATTTTTTCATATATATAAGCAAAATTATGATAAAGATAATACTTACTAGTGCTGAAAAGATCTTTGCATTTGGCAAGGTAACCGAATTATCAAACAGCATTGTGGTGCCAAAATTTGACTGGGCAACAACAACATCTGCTCCAAAAATAATATTCATTAATTGTTGTGCTAATATGCTGATTCCAAAGGTTGCTAAAATTGAGAAAAACAAATCTCTATCAACTACCTTATTAATTACAGTTTTATAAAGAAACAAACCAACAAAAAACATGATAATTGGAGAGACTATGACCCCAAATGCTGGATGAATGCCGGCTGTATACATAAAATATGCAATATAGCCACCCAGAATCACCAATTCTCCCTGCGCAATATTGATGATCTTCATTACGCCCCATTGCAAAGCCATTCCGTATGCAATTAAAGCAAAGAGAGTTCCTAATAAAATCCCATCCATGGAAGCCTGAACAATTAATATTGGAGCTTGAAAAATTAGGAAGTCCATAATGTAATGATAAAAAAAAGCCCCCTAGAATATAGGGGGCATTAGATATTTATATTATCTTTCAGACCACTTAGGTGTTGGGTGGACTAACTCAGCAGATGCCCATTCAGTTGGTGCAACTACTCTATTCTCACATTTATCACCTTCACATCTCACTTGAAATAATACCATCGGTTTAGCAATGTTTTGGCCTTGCGGACTGAACTTTATGTTCCCATAAAAAGTTTGCATATCAGTTGCTGCCAAAGCATCACGAACTTTTTCTTTGTCGAAGGAATTAGCTCTTTCAAAAGCATCCTTATATACCAATAATGCAGCTGCAGACTCTGCTGCCTGATACGGAGGAGCATAGTCATATTCAGTGTTGAAATCTCTGTCAAAATCCGATGCTGAGCCAAAGAATTTGTCTTTGTAACTCAATGATTTGTGCCACTGAGCGGCACACAACGCGTACTCAGATTTTTTACCATGTTGCTTGGCTAATTTAGAAGCATCGCAATGTGTCATTGCCAACATCGGTACATCAACTTTCATTTCAGAAATTTGCCTGATTGCAGTCAATGCACCTTTAGAGTGACCAGATACAACCAGCACATCAGGCTTAACCGCTTTAACCTTAGCCAATGTTGCCGCCATATCGTTCAACTCTTTTGGCAACTTGTCATCAATAACGATCTTTGAGGCTGTTCTTTTTGCTGCATCAACAACACCTAGTCTCACGTCTTGTGAGAATGCGTCTTGCTCAAATGCCATTGCGATCTTGACTGGTTCACCATCATTTTTTTCAACAGCCAAATCGATCGCTACTTCAAGATATTGATTTGCTGCAGACAATACTGCGAACAAATATTTATACCCTTTTGTAAACAATGACCTTGATGCACCATTCGCTTCAACCATAGGAATTTTGTTTTCCTCGGTTACCGGCGCCATGGCTTTAGTCAAACCTGAACTGTAAGGTCCAAGCATATACTTGACACCATCTTGTTTGATAAGTCTTTCTGCAAGTTGGGCAGCACGGCCAGAATTAGACTCATCGTCATAGTAAATTATTTTAAATTTATATGACTTTCCTCCTATTTTGACTCCGCCTTTACTATTTATTCTTTTAACAGCAAGTTCATAACCGTTTTTTGTATGTTTGCCGTTTGTGGAATACTTTCCAGTAAGAGAGACCGCGGCACCTAAAATTATCGTATCACCTTCAACCTTAGCCCAGACCGGGCCAGAAAAGAGTAGACCGACAACAGCCACACCCATTACCAGTGCGATGAGAAATTTCTTCTTCTTTAACATGATCCTGCCCTCCTTAGTGTTTTGTGGTTTTAAAAATGGTGAAATTCGACATTTCCGTGCTTTGTGCGTTGAGACTGTCGGGTTATGCCGTTTGATGGATAGGATTGCTCTTTGTCTGACATTAGCCTGCATAATTGACTGTAATGAATGTAATAATAGAAAAAGAATGTCAAGGGAAATTTCGAAAATCATGTTTGTGCACCGGGAAAGCTGTGATTCCCAATTTTTCTTGACACACTATGAATCGATGGATACATAGTCGACAATCGACCGTAAAGGAGTATTTCATGCGTTTATTGGAATTTGAATCCAAAAAAATTTTAACAAAATACCAAATCCTCATCCCTCCGGGAACCCTCATTTCAGCAGATACTTCAATCGAAATCAAACATCCGATGATGCTAAAAGCCCAAATTCCGATCGGTGGCCGCAATAAATCGGGGGGGATTTTAGAAGCTTCAACAATTGATGAAGCCAAGGCCGGCATCGAACGACTTCTTTTCACACGGGTGAAAGGTTATAAATCCGGAACAGTCCTCATGGAAGAAAAGCTGGAAATCGACCGGGAATTTTTCATGGCCATCACCTACGATACGGTGGCAAAGGCGCCCATCGCCATTTTTTCAATCGAGGGGGGGGTGGACATCGAAGCTGTTTCGTTCCGAAAACCCGGGATTTTGAGAAAAGAGCGGTTTTCAATACGTTCCGGACTTCCGCAGTACCGGGCCCGGGAAATCATATCGGAAACTGGGATCACCGGAAAACCGCTCCAGGAATTGAGCATGATTCTATCAAAACTTGCCGATATTTTTCTGGATTATGACGCAGTACTGGTTGAAATTAACCCGATCGCAAGGACAACGGATGGCCGGTATGTTGCCCTGGATTGTCATCTGGAAATCGACGACGATGCCCTCTTTCGACACAAAGATATTGAAGAACTTTCAAAGGTCAAGGGCCGCTTGGAATCCTCGCGCTCTATGACCGATTTTGAACGTCAGGCGCTTGCGATCGACCAAATCGACCACCGGGGTGTGGCCGGTCGGGTGATTGCATTTGAAGGCTCATTGGGGTTGATCATCGGTGGGGGCGGCGCCTCTCTCACCGCCTTTGATGCCATCCAATCCCATGGCGGCAACCCGGCGAACTACTGTGAGATTGGCGGAAATCCATCTGTCCGAAAGGTCAAGGAACTGGTACAGCTGATTCTTTCGCAACCGAAGGTTCAAAAAATTGCCGTCATCATGAATGTGGTGAGCAACACACGCGTTGATCTGGTGGCCAGAGGGATCATAAAAGGAATCCTGGCGGCTGAAAAAATCCCTTCCGAGACCGTAGCTGTTTTTCGTATTCCAGGTGCATGGGAAGATGAAGGCTTTAAAATACTTTCCAAATATGGTGTGGCGCATCAGGATAGAACCGTTTCCATTGATCAGGCGGCACAAATCGCTGTAAAAAATTTAAATCAATAATCCATCAGGAAAGGAAACATCTGTGGCGATTTTGGCAGATGAAAATACACGGGTCATTGTACAGGGGATCACCGGGCGCGAGGCGGTCATCTTTACAAAAGACATGATAGACTACGGTACAAAGGTTGTCGCCGGTGTAACCCCCGGGAAACAGGGGCGGACTGTCCACGGAGTTGAGGTCTATGATACAATGCGTCAGGCATTGAAAGATCATCCGGCCGAGGCATCTGTCGTTTCTGTTCCCCCCGCCCTTGTAAAAGGGGCTGCCCTGGAAGCGCTTGATAATGGTATCGGGCTCTTAGTGATCGTATCCGAACGGGTCCCCAGAAAGGACACCATTGAAATTTTGGAGGTGGCCGGTGAAAAAAAAGGGAGAGTCATTGGGCCCAATACTCTCGGGTTTATCTCACCCCATCGCTTCAAACTCGGTATGGCCGGAGGCCCGGTAAAGGATGTTAAAAAAGCCTATATGCCGGGTCCGGTCGGAATCGCTTCGAGAAGCGGAGGAATGACAACTGAAATTGCGAACCTGCTTACCACAAATGGCATCGGGCAGAGCACCTGCATCGGTGTGGGGGGTGATCCGGTGGTGGGATTAAACTTTTTGGATCTGATCCCTTTGTTCGATAAGGATCCTGAAACAAAGCTCGTTGTCCTGTTTTGTGAACCCGGCGGTATCATAGAGGAGAAGCTTGCTGAGTTTGTAATGACCCGAAGGAATCTGATACCGTTGGTTGCTTTTGTTGCCGGACGATTTGTGGACAACATGCCGGGGATTCGTTTTGGCCATGCCGCCACTATCGTTGAAGGTAACAGGGGAACCACAAAGGGCAAAATAGCCATGTTTAAAAAGGCCGGTATCCGTGTGGCGGAATCGTTTTCAGATATCGTGATGATTGCAAGGGAATATTTATCAGAGGGGAGACAATTGAGGTGAAGGATCTCGGTATTATAAGAACCGCGCTGTTTGTACCCGGAAATCGGCCGGACCGTGTGGATAAAGCGGTTCGCACCGCGGCTGACGCTGTTATCATCGATCTTGAGGACGCAGTACCTTATGCAGCGAAAAAGGAAGCAAGGCGATTCGCTCATGAAAAAATCATGCAATACAAGAGCCGAAACATCTTTGTCCGCATCAATGCCCTCGACTCTGAATTTATGCGTGACGATCTGGAGACAGTGGTGGTTGAGGATCTTTCCTGTATCATTGTACCAAAAATAGAAAGTGGGAACGACGTCCGGCAAATAGACCAATATCTTTTCAAAGAGGAAGAACGAAAAGGAATTGAACCGGGAGCGGTTTCGATTATGCCCCTGATCGAATCCGCATCGGCTGTTGAAAATGTTTTTCAAATTGCCTCGATAAAAACAGATCCGAATAGACTTTTTACCCTGGCTTTTGGCGCAGCAGATTTCACACTGGACATGGGGATCGCAATGACCACAACCGGTGAAGAACTCTTCTATCCACGCGCCAGAATCGCGATTGCCTGTCGAGCAGCGGACATTGTGCCCCCCTTGGACACCCCGGTTATGGTCGATTTCAAAAACATAGAAACGCTTGAAACCGATGCAAAGACCGCCCGCCAGCTCGGATTTCAGGGAAAACTCTGTATTCATCCGGTCCAGGTGGAGCCCTGCAACCGGTTGTTTTCCCCAACCGAAGAAGAAATCGAATTTGCGAAAAAGGTGATAGCGAAATTTGACCAAGCAGAAGCTGAAGGTTCGGCGGCGATTGACCTGGAAGGCAAATTCATCGACTACGCCCTTGTGCATCGGGCCAAACGGGTTCTGGCCATATCGGTTATTTTAAATAGTGCCTGAACGAAAACTGTCTTTTGGACAAAGCAAAGTCCATTTGGAATGAAGGAGCCGGCTTTGGGAGAGTTTATAAAAGTAGAGATTGATTTGGCCCGATGTCAAGGAATGACAGAATCGGATGAATGGATTGATGTTTGTCCGGTCAACATATTTAAGCTGGAGAACAACCGTCCGGTAGTGGTCGAAGAGAATGAAGATGAGTGCACTCTCTGTATGCTTTGTGTTAACGCATGCAAATCAGGCACGATAACGATTCATAAATTATATAACCAATAGTGAGAATACCCTCAACGGAAAAGCACATTCAAACCGGTTATCATCGCTTCTTGGCCTATCTGGATGAACAGGCGATCCAACCATCAATAAAAAAGGATAACCTAAAAGGGTAACCCATCTGGTGAAAAAACGATTGAAACGGTTTATTTCTCATCGACTGGATCAGGTGCCGATCGCATCGGTTTATGCAAAAAGTAGGGGGTGGTATTTTGTCATTGCTTGGGCTCATCGCTTTTTCGGTATCCTCATGGTCTTATTTGTATCGGTTCACATCTACACCCTATCCTTTCTTTCAGCCCCTGCGATCTATGATGCAAAAATGATATTCTTTGGGCGTTCCCTATTTTCTTTTCTGTCGTGGATGCTGGCGATACCGGTTATCTTCCACGCCCTGAACGGTGGTCGGTTGATTCTTTATGAAATGTTTGGGAGTCGAAATGATGACGCCATGATCCGATGGGTGTTTTCCCTATCGATTGCCTTTGTTTTTCTCCAAGGTCTGTTGATGATGCTCTGGAGCGGGCCTGTTCCTGTGTTATTTTTTTGGTTGGTCGCCGCAACAATCAGTTCCAGTCTGGCCTGCCTGGTTATATCGAGAAGCTGGAAAGCGACCGGTTCGATATTTTGGAAATTTCACAGAATCACGGGTAGTTTTTTATTGATCATGGCGCCGGCACATCTGATGTTCATGCACCTCCAACCGGGTATCAGCCAGGAAGCAGCAATCGTCTTTGCGAGAATACAAAACCCTTTCATAAAATGGATGGACCTGGGGATGCTTTTTGCCATGCTGTACCATGGGGGGTATGGCCTGATCTCAATAACAGGAGATTATATTGAATCCAAGGTACTGCAAAACGGTCTCGCTGCCTTCATTTTTATGACAATGGCAGTTTTTGGCTGGATCGGCATCCGATTGACAATCATGATTTAAAGCATGGTCGCCTCTATGAACAACCGAGTTCGAATAACCGCAACTCTCCATTGTGATCTGCTGATCATCGGTAGTGGTGGCGCAGGTCTCCGGTGCGCTGCCCATGTTCTGGGTAAGAGACCAAAAACCCGGGTGATCGCTTTAACCAAAAATGCACACCCCCAAAAATCCCACACATCTGCAGCCCAGGGTGGTTTGGCTGCTGTTGACCCGAGAGATCCTGAGGACAAAACCATTTATCATATGTTTGACACCTGGAAGGGATCGGATTGCACCGCCGATCAGGATGTCATCAAAAAAATCTGTGATTCTTCGTGGGAGCAGATCTTGTGGCTGGAAAACCGCGGAATGCATTTCAGCAGGAACCTCAAAGGAAAACTCAGTAAAAGAACCTTCGGCGGACACACGTTGAATTTTGGTAAAACGTCTGCGTATCGAGCGGTGTTCGAAGCCGATCGAACAGGAAAAGGGATGATGGATACCTGTTGGGGAGAATCATTGAAACGAAATATCTTTTTTCTCAATCAAAGTATTGCCACTGAGCTTTTGTTCAAAGCAAGCCAGTGCGTGGGTTGCCTCGTTTTCAAACTAAAAGAAGGTGAATTCATCCGCATTTTTTCCGGCGCAACGGTATTGGCCACAGGCGGCAGCGGGCAGGTTTTTAAAATCACAACCAATTGCCGTCAAAATACCGGCGATGGACCGGCGGTTGCGCTACAAGCCGGTCTGCCGATGATGGATCCGGAAGCGATCCAGTTTCATCCCACCGGAATGATCGGCCCGGGCATTCTGGCCAGCGAAACTTTACGCTCGGTCGGCGGTATTCTCAGAAATAAGGATATGGAACCGTTCATGGCGCATTATGCACCCAGGATGAAGGAACTAGCCCCTCGGGACCTGGTGGCGCGGGCCATCGCATCCGAGATCCGTAAAAAGAGGGGAATTTTGAGCTCCGATCACAAAGTGGAACATGTCTGGATCGATTTAAGGCATCTCCCGGATGCGGTTCATGAACAACAGATCCCTGAGGTCAGCGGATTTTTTAAAAAGTTCCTCAACCTCGACCCCAAAAGCGAGCTCTGCCCCGTTCACCCGAGCAACCACTATCAGATGGGGGGGATCCCGACAAACGCGTTTGGTGAAGTGCAAGATCACTTGCAGAAAAGTGTGCCGGGGCTGTTCGCCATAGGTGAGTGTGCGGCTGCCAGTTTCCATGGCTTTAATCGGCTGGGAACCAACTCTCTGTTGGAATTGATCACCATGGGCAAATTCGTCGGCAACAGGGTTTTGGCCTATCTGAATCACCTTCCTGAAGGGTCGACAGCAGTAGTAGATTTTGTCAGTTTTGACCGGTTTTCCCGGTATTTGGAAGCACGGGGAAAAAACAAAATCGGACAGATTCGTACAGCTATGAAAGAGCTGATGACGGAGAATGTCGGCGTTTTCAGAACCGAAGAGGGGTTGTCCAAAACCATAGATGCGTTAAGAGAACTAAAAGACCGGGCCGACCAAACCACCTTGGCCTGCAAGAGTCTCCGAATGAATCAGGAGTTGCTTCAACGATGGGAACTGGACAATCTGTTGACCGTATCGATGGCAATTTCTCAGGCTGCGCTCGACAGAAGGGAGTCAAGGGGAGCCCATTTCCGAGATGATTTTCCGGAAAGAGATGATGCATTCAATCATCACACGCTAGTGATTATGGGATCTTTTGATAAGGTCGAAATAAAAAAGCGGGAAATCGACATGTCCATTTTTAAGGCAAAGGATCAGTATTTCGAAAAATTTGATTTCATCGAAAGGGCATATTGATTAAGTGTATGGACCATGGCAAGTCATTATCATATTACCCTGAAAATTCGCCGGTACGATCCCGAAAATAGACAGTCTTGGATTCAGGATTACCATCTGGAAGCTGGGCGAATCCTCCGGTTCGTGGATCTATTTCGAAAAATAAACGACGAGCAGGACCCGACCTTCTCCTGGAACTCATCCTGTGAGCACGGGCAGTGCGGGACCTGTTCCATAAAGATCAACGGAAAACCGCTTCTCGCTTGCGAGCTTCTCGTGGAAAATGCCGTTCAATACTTTAACACCCCGGTTTTCAATGTCGCGCCATTGGAAGTGGCCCCTGTTGTTCGCGATCTGGTGTTCGATTTAGCCGAAGCGTATAAAAGAATAGACCGGGTCAAACCGTACGTTATCAGTCCAGCCGATCCGCCATCAGACCAAGACGAGAATCCGATATCACCAGATGAAATGAAACGATATATCAATGCCACGCGATGTATTAACTGTTTTTGCTGTTCAAGTGCATGCATCAGTAGCCATCGAAACTTTCTCGGACCCAATGCGATGTTGGCCAGTGTGGTTCGGGTGATGGACCCCCGCGAGAAGGAAAAGACCCAGCGGTTAAAAATTCTGTATGGCCATCGCGGTGTTTATCGATGTCATTCAGCCCGCGCATGTTCATTTGTTTGTCCAAAAGAAATTGATGTCGCCCATTTTGTCGCACTGGCGAAAGCGGGTCGGTTCAACAACCCAAATAGTGGATGATAAATGGAAGAAACCAAAGAATTTGTTCAAAGGTGCTTTGAATTAAATTACGATGCCCTTTCCGAGGAGGTCATTGACCGAGTTAAATATCTATTCCTCGACTACACTGGCGTCGCTGCCCGGGGTTCATTAAGCGACTCCAGCGGTCCTGTACATAACCTTATCCTGAACTGTGATAAAACAGATGATGGTGCGGCGGTCGTC
>Ga0255052_10001006_pt1 | contig 21764 bp, 4 predicted proteins | sample JV7_2_21_MG_FD_188632 | JGI IMG/M metagenome (GOLD analysis project Ga0255052, IMG submission 188632) | Seawater microbial communities from Jervis Inlet, British Columbia, Canada - JV7_2_21 | ecosystem: Environmental > Aquatic > Marine > Inlet | place: Canada: British Columbia | collected... | reverse complement strand
ATCGCCGCTGCGACACATTTGATTGATCAGGCGCTTGTATTCAGCCTCTGATCCGTTACACCAATGGATGTCTTCGGGTTGCGTCAGTTTGGCAACCTGATCCACCCACTCCTGCAGGGCCGATAAAGTGGTTGTCATGCGGGCCTCTGAACTGTTGTTTTAATTATTGGCAGGGACGCAATATCGCAAATGTCCTGGCCCACGTCCCTTGAAAGGGCGGCCATTATACATTGACCATCATTGTTTGCATTGCTGGCCTGGGGGATGGTCAATGCAATGACCGACGGATAATTTCACCGTTGCTTGACCTTGGCCATTGAGTATTTCCTGTCGGCTGTACCGGCCAGAGTTGATTGACAATAAAATACCGCCGGTTCCTGAGGGAAGCGGCGGCTAGCCAATGCAGGCGGATAAGCTTTCAAAGGGGATGCGGTGGACCCGTATCAGTTCATCGACGTTGCCTCGTCTTCAGGCAGCCCTTGGTGCCTGTTCCCTACGCAGCTTTTCCGGGGCTAGTTGCCTGATCGGATGATTCCGATGCGCGCTAGGGTTGTTTCATACTGTTCTGCACGACGTCCAGGCTCTGGCGTGCCTCTGGGAAGTCAGGTTTCAGCTCCAGTGCGCGCGTCCACTCCTTCGAGGCCTTTGCCAGCTCCCCCTGCCTGAAGTATGCAACGCCCAGATTGAAGTGGGCCAGTTCGGAATCCGGCCTCAGCTCCTGCACCAGGAGATAGCTTTCGATGGCCTTGCCGTAGTGCAGTTGTGCCAGATGGATGTTGCCCAGATTCATCCGCGCCGAGACGTGCTTCGGGTCGATCTCCAGTGCGCGCAGGTACTGCGTCATCGCCTCCCGGGGCCGACCCAGGCGCTCGTGGATCACTCCCAGATTGTTGTACGCCTTGGCGTACTTCACCTCGCCCGACAACGATTCTCGGAACGCCTGCGCCGAGCGTTCCAGGGAATCCGACTCGAGACGGATCACTCCCAGATGGAGGTAAGCCTGGGCCCGCATCACCTCCACGTCCCAATGACCGGACCCCAAATACCCATCAACGGCGACGAGCCGGTCCAGGGTCCTGATGCTTGCCGAGAAAGCCTCTGCTGCCTCTGCGGGGCGCTGTTCCTCCTCGAGGCGTTTCCCCAACTCGAGGTGGAGGCTCGCCAGGAGACTCCCCGTGTCGTAGTCTTCGGGACGCAGCGCGAGCGCTCGTTCGAATCTCTCGATCGCTTGCCGTTGCGCCCCTCGGGCCACGCTGACGTACCCCGCCATCGCTTCGCCCCTGGCGGCGAAGCGCCGCCGCAATGGCTTCTCCAGAGAGGACCCGCCCGCGTTCCATCCCAGAGAGCGCAAGATGCCCGGCGGTCTCGACCTGTGTCGATAGAGCTCCTCCGAGAGTCGTGATGAATGCTGCAGCAGTGCGCGCGGAGCGGAATATTCCAACAGGCCGTTCGCGTCGGTGTGCAGGGGTGCGCCCGCCGTGTAGCGTGAAATATCATCGCCGACCATCAGGAGCTTGCCGGCGAACGAAGGAAGGTCGGTGATGTTCATCGTCAGCAGGTCGTGCCTCATCTCGTCGTCATGCAAGAGGTCCCGCAAGGCTTCGGGGTCGACCTTGAGGTCCTCCATGGACCCGACGAGGAGATAGTCGTTGCCCAGAGCGACCTCCCAGACGGTCAGGTTCGGGAATACGGTCTGAAAGGTCCGTACCATCATTTTGAAGTCGGCAGAGGCCATGGAATAGGCTTGCACCCACTGCACCATCAGCCCGCCGGGCCGGAGACGATTCCGCGCCAGCCTGTAGAACTCCTGCGTGAAGAGATTGGCCATGCCGGAGACCCACACGTTCGACGGCTCTGAAATAATGACGTCATACTGGCGGTCGGAGAGCGCCAGATGGTTGCGCCCGTCGGCGAGGATCAGGTCGGCCCGCGGATCCGCGAGAACATCGCCGGTAAAGGGCACGAAGAGTTTGCTCGCTCTGACTACAGCCGGCTCCAGTTCGACAATATCGATTGCTTGCACCGGATGCCGCTCCGCCGCCGCGAGCGTCATCCCGCTTCCCAGTCCGATGATCAGAATCTCCGCAGCGTCCGGATACATCAGGAGCGGCAGGTGGCCAAGCATCAACTGGGTCGCCGCGTCGCCACGGGCCGTGGCGTCCGCCTTGCCGTTGACCTCCAGCGCCAGATCTCCTTCCGCCGTTCGTGTCACGGAGACCACGGCGTGCAGGCCCTCTTCGAAGAACAGCAGTTCACGATCCTCCCTCATGTGCTCCTCGACTCCGTGGCCGCTGCCGGCGGAAGAATCTCGATAATGGTCGGCGTAGAGGTAGGCGCCGCTGGTGAGAACGGCTTTGTCCCACGCGGGCAGCCACTGCCCGGCCAGCGCCGCCCCCGCGATCAGCGTCAGGGCTCCGGCAATCCGCCGGACTCGTGAAAGCTTCGAGGCCAAAACGAAGATGACGATCGCCGCGCCCAGATTAACCGCCACGGCGACGAGAATACTGTTCCGGGAGCCCAGCCACGGGATCAGCAGGAAGCCCGCTGTAAATGCCCCGAGGATCGCACCGAGTGTGTTTACCGCGTACACATCGCCGAAAATCCGCCCCAGGCGCTTGACATCCGTCGTGCAGATTCGCGTGGCAATGGGGACCGCGGCCCCCATCATGAATGTCGGTACCAGCAGGAGGAGAAAGACGAGGGCAAGCTCCACCCAGAGAAGCTGATAGAAGGAGTGGAAATACCTGGATACGACGCTGACGACGAAGACCGGCAGCTTGTCGAAGACCGGGATCGACAGGAGCGCGGCCATGCCGATGGTTGCTTGCGCCACAGCCAGTCCCGTGACCAGGTCCCTCCTGCGGTCAATGAATCTCGCGATGACGAGGCTTCCCAGGGCCAGTCCGCAGATGAAGGCGGTCAAAATCAGGCTGAAGGCGTAGACCGAAGAACCGATCGACAGGGTCAGCACCCGGGTCCATGCGATCTGATAGATCATGGCAGCCAGGCCGGAGAGCCCGATCCCGATCATGACGGCAGAGGTGGTGGAGCTGCGACCCTCCAGCGAGGCCGTGGCGTGTCCTCGCTTTCGCGGCCTCCTTGCCGTAACACTCTGCCGGTCCGTCTCACCCCCCACCTCCATTTGGCCCCTGGCGAGCAGGAACGCCCCGAGGGCAATCGAGAGGTTGAGGAGAGCCGCAACGTAGATCGTCCAGGTGGTGCCGAGAGTTGGAATGAGAAAGAAGCCGCCGACGAGGGAACCCAGCACTGCCCCCGAGGTGTTGACCCCGTAAAGCAGGCCCACGGTCCAGCCGGGGTCGTCCCGTTGCGCGGCGAAATACCGGCAGAGCACCGGCAGCGTCGCTCCCATCAAGGTTGCCGGAACCAGCAGTATGCTTCCACAGACCAGAAAGCGAAGCAGGCCCAGCGTGTAGAACGACGGATCGAGGGCCTGGTACACGAGCCGGAAGAGCGGGGCGGTTGCCGCGATCGCCAGCGGCAGGACCAGCGCGTAAGCGCCGATGCCGGCTTCCAGAATGGCGTAGATCCTCAGCGGGTTCTTGAATCGGTCCAGCAGCCGGCCGCCGAGAAAACTTCCCAGCGCAAGCCCGCCCATGAAGGCACTGAGAACGGTCGTGATCGAGAAGATCGTGTTGCCGATCACGAGCGTCAGCAGCTTCATCCACAGCACTTCATAGATCAGCCCGCAAGACCCGGACAGCAGCAGCAAGGTCAGGATCCACCGCCGCGCGCCGCTCGACGGAGCCATGTCAGCGCGGCTACGGTGGCCAGGGGGCGAGGGATTCCCGTTGTTCGAATACCGGCGAGATTCGCGAGTCGCTCTCTTCATGAATGGCGGTGATGTCTCAGGCCGGCGGTTCGGCGCCACTGCGAATCAATACGAATAAAGCGACTAGCGGTAATAACTTCACGAGAAAGAATTTAACGATGCCCCCTTGATTACGCACATTACGCATGGTCCTTGGATCACCTTCTATCCAGTGTCCATCCATAGACACTAACGCTATGAAATCAAAAACAAAAACGGAAGTATTTGCCAAAGAAATTCCGCTGATTTTTGACGATCCTTGTGTTTAAGCAATTGAAAACAACAGGAAACACAAGAACCACCGGAGGCGATAATGCGTAAAAAGTCTATCGACCAAGTGAGTATATTCGATCTCTTTTCAAATCACGAGATCGGCAAAGACCTGCAAGCCATGTCGGCACGTTTAGACCTGCAATGAAGGCGGATAAGCCTTCAAAGGGGGATGCGGTGGACCCGTATCAGCTTATTCGACGTTGCCTTGTAATGAGGCCGCCTGGTCGTCGCCTGCCGTCTCAGGGTTTGCCGGTGCGGGCTTCTTTGCCGTTGCGCGAGTCGTTTTGCGTGCGGTGGCTTTCCTGGCAACCGGCTTCTCACCCCTGAGTTCACCGACCGTGCCCTTCACGAGTTCCCGAATCTCGCCGCCGGCGCCTTTGACTATCTTGAACGCCTCACGAGCTTCGTCGGCAAAACGGCCCGTGTTTTCCGGAATCAGTTCGATCTGTGTCTTGACGAGATCCCTCAGGTCTGCGGCGTCGGCGGCAGCCTTGAGGCGTCCGGCAACGGCGTCGATCTGGCCCTCGACGAGTCGTGTCTGTTGTTTCCAGAGCTTATTGGCGGTGCGGTGGGATACGCCGGAAAGCTTCAGGCCAAGCCTGGAAATGGTCTTGACCGGCTTTTTGCTCTTGCTTAGCCGGCCGGCCGCTTTTTCGGTGCTCTGACGGGCGCCCTTCACGGCGTCCTCGTAGCGACCGCGGGCCTTCTGGGCGATCTCGCTCATTGAGTTTTCGATGTGCAGGTTCATTGGAATTTCCTTTGTGCAGTGCAGCATTGTTGCGGTGCACAATAACGGCATCTGCAAACTTTGTCAAGCCGTCCATCGAAAGATTTCAGGTCCTGGTATTTTTCGAGCGGCTCTGATAAAAGTGAATAAATACAATAACCTAGAGACGACCGGGCAAGGCAATCGGTTTGGGATCAATCCGCGAGGCAGCAAAATGAGTTTGGGTAACCGGCAATTGGCGCGTGACATTTCGGTTCGAAGGCGTATGGGTCAACGCCGGATCACTGGATGCGAATGCCCCCTGTGTCAGGATAGTTGTCGCGTCCATCCCTGCACCGCTTCGGATTTTCTTGCCGAAGTGGGGAAAATATGGAAATGCCGCTGTCATTCATGATTACCTTTACTGGGAACAACCAGGAACGCGTAAAGAAGCGGATGACATTTTTCTTGGAGGTATGGTGGCCCTCAAAGTACACTGGCTCAAGAAATATGCGATTTACTGGGCTGTGCGCTTGAGAGGTTGGTGGGTCTGGTGGAGAAACCAATCGAAGAGGAACAGACCAATATAAGTTTTGGTTATCTGAATCAAGGAGAACAACTATGGACGCAGTATTTCTCGATACGCTGGTCAAGCTTGCAAGTCTCGGGGCAAGTGGCATTTGTATATTCGCTATCTTCTGGATTGGCTGGCTCTTACGAAAACCTCAAGAGCATACAGATGCACAACACCACAAGTCGCTTCGATATTACATGGGTACTTCCGTAATAATTGCTATTATCTCCGCTACAAGCGGTATTGCAAACTCCAAGATAAATGCCGGCATTAATGCCGAGCTTCGTAGAGAAAATGATCAAATCACACAACAAAATATGGCAATCACAAAGAATCTCGGGGATTTATTGGATGCCCGAGAGTTCCAAGAGTTTGCCAGGCAGTCAAGAAATGCCCGATTGAGCGAATCGATTGCAGAATTAGAAAACCTTCAGGAAAGTCAGGCTAATGTGATGCTGGGAACCGATACCGATTAAGCAAATCCCAACATAGAGGAAATAGTCATGCGCGTGTGGGCAGTATTCATAATCGCAATGGCAATCTCTGCCATAGCTATATCTGAGGACTTATCCGACGCCAGGCAACGGCATCACCCTGCTAGTGAGGCGGGGATCGAATGTTCAGTTTCGGAACGGTGTCCTTGAGGGAGAAACTGGCGTATTCGTCGATATGGCATAGCCGCTCATATTCGTGCTGCTCTGTTGCGGGCAAATCATGGCCAGACATGGGCTATGCGGCACTATACCGTGACGCTTCTATTTTGCATCAGCCAATATTGATAAGTGTTACGGAAGATAACCGATCATCGCCCGTCAGGACGGGCTCCAACAACGCACCGATCACCGTTGCAGAACTCTTGCAGGATTGTTACGGAAAACGACCGATCATCGCCCAACGCACCGATCACCGTTGCGGAACCCTTGTAGGAGACCGTCCTGACGGGCGATTTGCAGCATAGTTCACAGCATACTGGTTAGACAATTCGGGCTAACCGCGAGTCATCATGCCTTTGTCATAGAACAGAATTGGTCGGCGATTCGACGACGACAACAGGTCGCTCATAATGCCGTCAAATACATTATGTAAAGTCGCGTTGACTTCATGTCCTTTAAGCGCGGATTGGACAATCCGCCACTGCCGCTGTTTTAGGATCAATAGAGCTCGCGCCGATAGATCTGGTTTTTGTCGCCGCCGTAGATACCGAATGTTATGCGCCCCGAGGGATCTTCGAGTCCGGGTACACCCGTATCCCAGTCGAACTCGAGCCAGTCCGGCACGTTGGCGTCTACTGATGCGCTGCCGTCGTTGCCGGCGCCCGGTGCCTCGAGGAAGAGGTTGAATTCGCCGGCGATCAGCGGGTCATCGTAACGTTGTGCGACCGAACCTGCGACAGCGCATCCCGCGCCACTTATGCCCGGACTGCCACTGTCCTCCACGCAAGTCTCACCCGCGCCGAGATTTTCGGCGAAACCGCTGAAACTCAGTGCCGCACCGCTGCTGCAGAAATCACTGGTGTTAGTCACAAACCCGGTATTGGCATCCACGTAATACTCGGTCCGCATCGGCACGCCGAGGTTCACGAGTTCGGAGCCCGCCGCGCTGCTGATATTAACGCGTCCATAACGCGTCGGGCTGGAACCGAGGCTCACCGGGGACGCGGCCAGTGTTGTTACCTCATCGGTGACCGCGGTGTTCTGAGCCGTGCTGACTGCGGGCGACTGTTGTGGCATATCCCAGCGGAACTGGAGTGCCAGCACCGCCTCGCCGGTGGTGACCGAATCAAAATTCTGGTCATAAGTGACCGTCTTGGCGTCGTAGGCGACGGCCGTTTGATTGTTGACGAAGACCAGTTCGCTCGCCGGATCGAGCGTTACAAAATCGGCCCGGTAGTTCGCGGTTCTTACATTACCGGCCGCCGTTCCGGCCTGTGCCTCGATCGTCATGGTGCCGGTAAACGGCTGTCGTGCATAGGTAAATGTCGCTGCACAGGCAGGAGTAATGGTAGATGCAGTCACTTCGTAGCGGGCCGGGTTGAATCGTCCGACATAACCGGAGTTGCCAAGGATGTTGTTGGTTTCCGTCGTACCGATACCCAGGTAGTCGCCATCGCTTAACGATGCGGACATTTCAATGATGCCCACCTCATCGTAGCGCAGCGTCGTGGTCGTGCCGACTCCCGCGGAGAATATGCTGACAATGGTGCCACCGGACAGGCCCGGGTTGGCACCCCCGGCAGGCTGGTCCAGCGCGGCGGTCAGCGACACTTGCTCCGCGGAGGCCTCGCGGCCGTAATTCAATGCGACCTGGTTGTTTGACAGATCGGCGTTATTGCCCGGATTGATGTCGCCGTGATTGTCGGCGATGCCGTCGTTGTTCACGTCATCGGCCGCGTCCCAGAGGATCGCGCTGACGTTGGCCGAGAAATCCGTGCCGGCACTGGTAAATACTGTGCCCGCGGGGCTTATCGCACCGGGGTTGCCGGCTGCGCTCACACTGAACGCGAACGGGCGAACGACAAATTGATTACTGGCGCCCAGCATCCATTCACCCGAGGGCAGGAACCGGTAGCGTGCATGGAGTTGCACTTTACCCACATCCGGGTAGGACATCGTGTAGCCCGCGGTGCTGTCCGTGTTGTCACCAAAGTCCAGGCTGACGTCGCTGTAATTCAGGAAGGCGCTGGCATCGTTGTCGGGGATGTCCGTGCCGCCGATGCTGACCTGACGACCCGAGCAGGCGGACGGGTTCTCGCATCTGAAAGCGAACTCGATCGTGGTGGAGCCGGTGAGCGCAGCCTCACAGGCGCCAGTGTCGTCGTTCGTGTTCACCGCCTGGAGTTCGAGCGTTTGCGACCCGGGTGACACATTCGACGCCTTGCCGCCGATCTGTGTGCCGATTGTGTTGATGGCGCCGCCCGCGAGGAAGTTGAAACCGGCGCGCGCGAACGAAAGGTCATTATCCTCGCCCGCACCCGCATCCTCGCTCAAGAGAGCGTGCGAGAGATTGATATTCGTGGTCTCCACGAAGGTATTTCTCAGGCCGAGCACCACCACGCTCGAGTCCGAGGGGTGCATTGCATAGTGGCCCTTGCCATTGCCGCTGTTGACCAAGTTTCCCGCTCCGCTGACGAGGGACCAATCCCCGCGCAAGGTCGTGGTTGAAAGTTTGATCGTTCCATTGAAGGTTGCAGCCAGCGTGTGGTCCGATCCATGCGCCTCGATCGTAATTTGCTCCGCCTGACAATTGATGCCGTTGCCATCATGGACAATGGCAAAGTGATCGGCCGCAAGGCCGCCACCACCACCGCCGCCATCGACGGCAATGGTGATGGTCTTGTCATCGGTGGCCGAGTGCTTGACCTCGCCGCCTTCCACGCTGTCTTTGATTATCAGCAGCTCCAGGTTGTCGGCCGCGGAGACGGCGCTGAAGTCGGTGAACTGCGGACCCGAGACCGTGAGCTGGGCGCCTTCGAAGTCCGAAGTCACGTCCAGCACCAGCGTCTTGTCGCCATCCTCGTAAGCCTTCAGCGTGGTTTCCACTTTGTCCGCCGCCGAACCGCCGAGGGTCACCGTGGTGATGCTGGTGTCCCAGGTCATGTTGAACGTCGACGGGATTCGGATACGGATATCGTCCTTCTTCTTGATCTTTTTCGTCACCGCATCGTCGATGATCGTGATCGTCCTGATGAGGGTTGCCGGATCACCGACCGCGAAGACCTGATCGGCCGCCGCGGAGATGCTGAGTGGCCAAGGAGCGATGATGGTGATGGTCTTGTCATCGGTGGCCGCGACCACGTTATCGTTGTTGACCTCCAGCTCCAGGTTGTCGGCCGCGGAGACAGCGCTGAAGTCGGTGAACTTCGGACCCAAGATCGTGATCTGCTGGCCTGCGCTGAAGTCCGAAGTCACGTCCAGCACCAGCGTCTTGCCGCCGTCCTCGTAATTCTTCAGCGTGGTGCTGACCTTGCCGGCCGCCGAACCGCCCAGGGTCACCGTGGTGACGTTGGTGTCCCAGGTCATGTTGAACGTCGACGGGATGCGGATACGGATATCGTTGTTCTTCTTGATCGAATTAGTCACCGCATCGTCGGTGATCGTGATCGTGCTGATGCGGGTTTTCGGACCACCGACCCCGAAGACCCGATCGGTCGCCGAGGAGAAGCAGAGTCCCGTGCCGCAGCTGATGGTGATGGTCTTATCATCGGTGGCCGAGACCACGTCGTCGTTATTGACCTCCAGCTCCAGGTTGTCGGCCGAGGAGGCGCTAAAGCTGGTGAATTGCGGATCCGCGATCGTGATCTGCTGGCCTGCGCTGAAGTCCGAAGTCACGTCCAGCACCAGCGTCTTGCCGCCGTCCTCGTAATTCTTCAGCGTGGCGCTCACCTTGCCCGCCTGCGGACCGCCGAGGGTCACGGTGGTAATGCTGGTGTCCCAGGTCATGTTGAAGCTCGACGGGATGCGGATGCGCAGATCATTGGCCGCCGTGATCGTCGGCGTTACCGTATCGTCGGTGATCGTGATCGTGCTGATAAGAGTATCCGGATCTCCCACGGTGAAGGCCTGATCGGCCGCCGAGGAGATCCTGATGGGGAGGGCCACCGCACTGGTCGTCGTTACGGCCCAGGAGTCGGCATCCCCCGCGTCGCCATCGCCATTGCCCTCGGTCGTTGACTGGGCGGCATCGGCATTGCCTGAGTCATCCACGCTGGAGAGGAAATTCACGCCCGTCAGGTCCTGGGTGGTCGGGGCATCGGCGCCGAAGAACACGGTGATCTTGCTACTGGCCGTTACCTTGGTGGTCAGGTCGACGCTGATCTCGTTGTCGGTGGTGTTATCGGTATAGGCTACCGGTACGTCGTCGACTTCTACACCGGTAACCGACCCCGGCCCGAAGCTTCCCGGTACGGTGATCGCCACCCGGTTCACGCCGGTATCGCTGCCGCCGATGGTCACCCCGATGTCGTAACTGAAGGCGTTGGACAGGGAACTCGTGGCCACGTCATTCGGGCTGATCTCGGCCACCGCGGCGGTGGCGGCGTTGTTGCCACTGGCAGCGCCCGTTGTCGTCACGATCCGGGAGTTGGCATCCCCCGCATCGCCGTCGCCATTGCCCTCGGTCGCGGGGTAGGGAACTTCACCGGTGGTGGAGTCATCGACGGTGATGAGGAAATCGACACCAGCAAGATCTTCGGTCGTGGGAGCGTCCGCGCTAAACAGTACGGTGATCTGACCGCTCGTCGTCATCTTCGTGGTCAGATCCACACTGATATCATTGCCAGCGGTATTGTCGGTATAGGCCACGGAAAAGCCATCGACCAGCACATTGGTGATCGTTGGCACCCCAAAGCTGCCGGGTACAGTGATCGCTACCCGATTCACGCCGGTGTTGCTGCCAGCGACGGTCACCCCGATGTCGTAGCTGAACGCATTGGCCGTGGAACTCGTGGTCACGTCATTCGGGCTGATCTCGGCCACGGCGGAGGTGACGTCGCCGAGCGAATCCCACGTCGTGACGGTCCAGGAGTCGGCGTCGCCCGCATCGCCATCACCATTACCCTCGGTCGTGGACTGGGGCGCATTAGGCGTTCCCGAGTCATCCACGGCGGAGGTGAAATTGACACCAGTGCCGTCCAGGGTCGTGGGACCGTCCGCGCTAAACAGAACGGTAATCCTGCTGCTGTCCGTTATCTTGGTGGTCAGGTCGACGCTGATGGCGTGACCTGCGGTATTGTCGATGTAGCCGACCCCAAGCCCATCGACCTGCACGGCAGTAATCGTCGGCGCCCCGAAGGTTCCCGGCACCGTGATCGCCACCCGGTTCACGCCGCTGGCGCCACCGCCGATGGTTACCTCGATGTCGTAGCTGAACGCATTGGCCGTGGAACTCGAGAACACGTTATTCGGGCTGATCTCGGCCACGGCGGCGGCACTGGCGCCACAAATTGTCGCGGGCTTGATTGGGACAGCGCCAATCGCCCAGGCTACGGGGCTGCCCAGCGTCCAGGACATGGTCACGCTGGTGTCGCCGTATGCGGTGCTGCCGGCGCTGTGATGGGTCTCGGGAGAGATTCCCGAGGTGGCATTCCAGAGCTGGGTCTGTCTGGCGCCGACCGTGAGAGATCCCTCCTCGGAGGCGCCCACCGCGAAGACCAGCTCGCCCAGAGCCGAGGAGACGTTGACGGCCAGGGGACTGACGCCACCCTTTTCCTTGGCGAAGAGGCCCAGCGGGGTCGTCTGATCAACACCCGTAAACGTGACCACCCCGGCTCTGGCCGAATTCACGAGATCCTTGTCGAAGTTAACGACCACATCGTGGGTTCCGGTCTCCGGGGCCAGGAAGCTCCAGATCTCGACCCGCACGCCAGGATGATTATGCTTCTGTCCCACGAGGCTCAGGTTGGTTCCGTTCCACGTGACCGAGGTCACCTTCTCGTGGTCCGCCTGGTTGATCGTCACCCCGACGAGCATCAGGCGATCCGTGCCCGATGTCGTGTGCGAGATCGTTATACTGCTTCCCGTGGTGCTTCCGGTGGAAGGAGTACCATCGTTTAGGACACAGCTGCCGCCGAGGCCGGCATCGTTCGTAGTCACTGTCCAGCTGTTCAAATCTCCCGCATCACCATCGCCATTGCCCTCGGTCGTTGAGTAGGGAGTATTGGCATTGCCCGAGTCATCCACGGTGGAGACGAAATTCACGCCCGTCAGGTCCTGGGTGGTCGGGGCATTGGCACTGAAGAGCACGGAAATTTTGCTGCTGGCCGTTACCTTGGTGGTCAGGTCGACGCTGATGGCGTTACCGGCGGTGTTGTCGGTATGGGCCACGCCAACCCCGTCGACTTGCACGGCGATGACCGTCGGCGCCCCGAAGGCACCCGGCACCGTGATCGCCACCTGGTTAACGCCGGTATTGCCGCCGCTGATGGTTGCCTGGATGTCGTAGCTGAACACATTGCCGGTGGAAGTCGTGCCCACGTCATTCGGGCTGATCTCGGCCACCGCGGAGGTGACGGTGGGCATATTCGTCGTCGTGACGGCCCAGGTGTTGGCATCAACCGCATCGCCATCGCCATTGCCCTCGGTCGTGGACTCGGCCGGAAAAGTCGTTCCCGAGTCATCCACGGTGGAAAGGAAATTCACGCCCGTCAAATCCTGGCTGATTGGGGCATCGGCGTCGAAGAGCACGGTAATCTTGCTGCTGGCCGTTACCCTGGTGGTCAGGTCGACGCTGATCGCGTTGCCGGACGTATTGTCGGTATAGGCGACTCCGACGCCGTCGACCTGCACACCGGTAACCGTCGGCACCCCGAAGTTTGCCGGCACCGTGATCGCCACCTCGTTGACGCCGGTGTCGCCACCAGCGATGGTTGCCTGGATGTCGTAGCTGAACGCATTGGCCGTGGAACTCGTGATCACATCGTTCGCGGTGATCTCGGCTACCGCCGCGGTGACGGCCGTTGCACAATCATTTGGATCGATGACTTTGGCGCCGGTGGGGATGCCAATGGACGTGCCGCCCGGAATCGCGCCGGAATCCGTCGTGATGTAGATTCCGTCAGCCTTGTTGTTGGCTTCGCGTACCCATAAATTGAAGGTGTAATCGCCGGTTGTTGCGACGTTTATCGTGTTTACGCCGGCTTCGGCGTTGTCGCTCCAGAGCCACTGGTTGAACACGCCGAGAGGACTGAGTTCGCCGACCGAGGTTCCATCAAGGCCGAGGAAGATCGAGTCGCTGTTGACGTCGAGGGCATACCCTCTCATCCAGACGTAATAGGTTCCGGTGCTCGCAAAAGTAACGGTGTAGTCGGCGCGCTCATTCTCCGGAGGGGTAGTGGTGCTGCCGTTGTTGCTGAACAGGTACCCCACGCCGTTGTAGCCCGCCTGGCTCGATTGCGTCAGGAAGGTCCCCGGTCCGGCCCCACCCACCAGGGGCGGCACGTAATCCTCCGCCTCGATGTAGCTGCCGTCGGGATCGACGGTACAGGCAAGTCCGCCCGTCGTCACGACCCAGGAGTTGGCATCAACCGCATCGCCATCGCCATTACCCTCGGTGGTCGACTCGGCCGATTCAGGGGTGCCGGTGTCATCAACGGTGGAGAGGAAATTCGCGCCCGTGAAATCCGGGATGGTCGGGGCATCGGCGTCGAAGAGCACGGTAATCTTGCTGCTGGCCGTTACCTTGGTGGTCAGGTCGACGCTGATGGCGTTGCCGGCAGTGTTGTCGGTGTAGGCGACCCCAACCCCACCGACCTGCACACCGGTGACCGCCGGCGCCCCGAAGGTGCCCGGCACCGTGATCGTCACCCGGTTAACGCCGGTGTCGCTACCAGCGATGGTTGCCTGGATGTCGTAACTGAAGGCGTTGCCGGTGGAACTCGTGGTCACATCATTCGGGCTGATCTCGGCTACTGCGGACGTGGCGGCCACCAGATCCGACGTGATGACGGCCCAGGAGTTGGCATCCCCCGCATCGCCATCGCCATTACCCTCGGTGGTCGACTGGGCCGGTTCGCCAGGGTCGTCCCCTACTGGGGAGCCGAGCGAATAAAATGTCGACGGGGAGCCCTGATTGTTGTACTCGGTTTCGATCCGGGTCGCTGAACGGACAACGTTGGAAATCCGCACCTCTTCCATATTGCCTTGCAACACGGCCAGGTCATTGAGGGCAAATCCGAGACGAAAATCAGCACCTGACTGCGTGTTGATCGCCTCGCTTCCCGTCGAGAAGGTACCGTCATCTGCGCCATCAACATAAATCGTGGCCTCGTCGAGGTTGGGTGAGCCATCGTCGAACACTGTGAGGACCACATAATGATAAGTGGGTGAATCGTTCAGGCTGACAGTGTTGCTTTGCTGGTTAGCTGAACCTGTTTCCACTCTGGTCCTGTAACTAGAATTCTCCAGTGACACTTGCACCTTGGCCCCGGCTCCCCCGTCCTTGTCCCCATAAGCAAAAAGACTGTTATCATTTACGGCCGCCCAGGACCGCATCCATACTGAAATCGTCCGGCTGCTGGTGCCCAGGACACCTTTGTAGCCCAAGGCCTCCAAACCGTCGCCATCAAAATTCTGCCCATCACCAATTTGTCCATAGACTATTAGCGTGGGGGTTTGGGCGGCAACGCCACCCCAACCGGTCATGTGACGAGCGTTTAGCGTACTGTCTTTGAAGTCATCTGTGCCCCCGGTGCTGGACTCATTCAGGTGCCACACGCCCTGGTAGGCGTTATCCCAGACCCCCGTGGCCCCGTTGCTCGTGACGTTGCCCTGAAAGGTCGCAATGCCGCTGTTGCCATAGAACATGTAGATCTTGGACGTGGCGGCGAGCGACTCGGCGCGCACCCAAAAGATGATCTCGCCGGTGTCGGCGTGATACTCGTCGATCTCGTGAGCGAGTTGGGTGGTGCCCGCCTCGTCGGAGGTGAAGATGATGTCGTAGCCGTTGGCGTCCTCGACCTTGCCGCCGTTTGCGACGGTCCGCAGTTCGAGCAGGGTTGAGTTGATGAGGACGGGGAAGTGCGCGTGCGGCCCGCCGCTCACATTAGCGTCGACGAAATCCACTTCCACGCGGTAGGAGTAGCCGTTGCCGAACTGGATGCCAGAGCCTGAGTCATCCACGGTTGAGAGGAAATTCACGCCCGTGAGATCCTGAATGGTTGGGGCATCGGCGTTGAAGAGCACCGTGATCTGGCTGCTAGTCGTTACCTTGGTGGTCAGGTCCACACTGACTTCGTTGCCGGCGGTGTTATCGGTAAAGGCTACTGGCACGCCGTCGACTTCTACGTCGGTGACCGTCGGCGCACCGAAGGTTCCCGGTACCGTGATCGTCACCCGGTTCACGCCGGTATCGCCAGGATCGATGGTTGCCTGGATGTCGTAGCTGAAGGCGTTGCCGCTGGTACTCGTATTCACATCGTTCGGGCTGATCTCGGCCAACGCGGCGGTAACGGCCAGAATCGGATCCGTCGTCGTGACGGTCCAGGAGTTGGCATCCCCCGCATCGCCATCGCCATTGCCCTCGGTCGTGGACTGGGCGGCTGCACCGGAAGCGAAGTCATCGACGGTGGAGAGGAAATCGACCCCAGCGAGATCCTCGGTAATGGGAGCGTCCGCGCTAAACAGCACGCTGATCTGACCGCTCGCCGTCATCTTCGTGGTCAGATCCACGCTTATATTATTGCCGGAGGTATTGTCGGTATAAGCTACGGCCAGGCCGTCAACCAGCACATTGCTGACCGTGGGCGTACCAAAGCTGCCGGGCACGGTGATTACTACCCGATCCACGCCGGTGTTGGTGCCAGCGACGGTCACGCCGATGTCGTAGGTGAACGCGTTGACCGTGGAATTCGCGGTCACGTCATTCGGGCTGATCTCGGCCATGGCGGAGGTGACGGCGGGTGGGAAGATTATGGTGATGGTCTTGTCATCGGTGGACGAGACCACGTCATCGTTATAGACCTCGAGCTCCAGGTTGTCGGCCGCGGAGGGGGCGCTGAAGCCGGTGAACTGCAGGCCCGAGATCGTGATCTGGTCGCCGGCGGCGAAGTTCGAATCCACGTCCACCACCAGGGTCTTATCGCCATCCTGGTAAGCCTTCAGGTTGGTTGATACCTTGCTCGCCGCCGGACCGCCGACGGCCACCGTGGTGATGCTGGTATCCCAGGTCATATTGAAGCCCGCGGGAATGCGGATGCGGATATCTTTCCCGCCCTTGCCGCCCGTGATCGTCGGCGTCACTGCATCATCGGTGATCGTGATGGTGCTGATCGGGGTATCCGGATCGCCCACGACAAACTCCTGGTTCATCGCCGAGGAAATGCCGTAACGACCGATGATGGTGATGGACTTGCTGTCGGTGGCGGTCACCACGTCGTCGTTGTTTGACTCGAGCTCCAGGTTGTCGGCCGCCGACACCGCGGTGAAATTGGCAAAACCGAGGCCGGACACCAGGATGTCCTCTCCATTGGTGAAGTCGCTGATCACATCGAGCACCAGGGTCTTACCCGCATCCTCGTAGCTGACCGTGGTGCTGACCTTGGCTGATGCGCCGCCGCCAATGACCACGCTGGTATCGGCGGTATCCCAGCCCATGTTGAAGCCTGCCGGAACCCGGATGCGCAGGTCATTGGCCGCCGTGATCGTTGGTGTGCCGCTGTCGATGATGGTAATCGCACTGATGGCGGTCGCGGCATCGTCGGCATTGAACACCTGGTCGCTGGCCGAGTAGATCTGCGGTATCGTGGGACCGTTGATGGTGATGGTCTTGTCATCGGTGGACGAGACCACGTTATCGTTGTTGACCTCGAGTTCCAGGTTGTCGGCCAGTGAAGGAAAGCTGAAGTTACTGAACTGCAGACCCGCGATCGTGATCTGGTCGCCGGCGGCGAAGTTGGTGTTTACATTGACGACCAGGGTCTTACCCGCATCCTGGTAGCTGACCGTGGTGCTGACTTTGCCCGACGCACCGCCGCCGATGGTCACCGTGGTGTCGCTGGTATCCCAGTCCATGTTGAAACCCGATGGAATGCGGATGCGGATATCTTTTTTGTCCGTGATGGTCGGCGTCATCGCATCATCGGTGAGCGTGATGGTGCTGATCGCCGTATCCGCATCGCCCATGGCAAAGTCCTGGTTCGTCGCCGAGGAAATGCCGTAACGATCGATGATGGTGACGGACTTGCTGTCGGTGGCGGTCACCACGTCGTCGTTGTTTGACTCCAGCTCCAGGTTGTCGGCCGCCGACAATGCTGTGAAGCTGGCAAAACCGAGGCCGGACACCAGGATGTCGTCGCCATTGATGAAGTCGCTGGTGACATCGAGCACCAGGGTCTTGCCCGCATCCTCGTAGCTGACCGTGGTGCTGACCTTGGCGGCTGCACCACCGCCGATGATCGCGGTGGTATCGGCGGTGTCCCAGCTCATGTTGAAACCCGATGGAACGCGGATGCGGATGTCGTTGGTCGCCGTGATCGTCGGGGTGGCGCTGTCGATGACGGTAATCGCACTGATGTCGGTCGCGGCATCGTCGACATTGAACGCCTGGTCGATGACCGAGTAGATAATGGGTACCGCGGGGCCGTTGACGGTGATGGTCTTGTCATCGGTGGACGAGACCACGTTGTCGTCGTTGACCTCGAGCTCCAGGTTGTCGGCCAGTGAGGCAAAGATGAAGTTGCTGAACTGCAGGCCCGAGATCGTGAGCTGGTCGCCGGCGGCGAAGTCCGTGTTTACATTGACGACCAGCGTCTTACCCGCATCCTCGTAGCTGACCGTGGTGCTGACCTTGCCGGATGCTGCGCCGCCGATGATGGCGGTGGTGTCGGCGGTATCCCAGCTCATGTTGAAGCCGGCGGGAATGCGGATGCGGATATCTTTTTTGTCCTTGATGGTCGGCGTCATCGCATCATCGGTGATCGTGATGGTGCTGATCGGGGTATCCGTATCGGCTACGGCGAAGACCTGGTTGGCCGCCGAGGAGATGCCGTAGGCATCGATGATGGTGATGGACTTGCTGTCGGTGGCGGTCACCACGTCATCGTTGTTTGATTCGAGCTCCAGGTTGTCGGCCGCCGACAAAGCGGTGAAGCTGGCAAAACCGAGGTCGGACACCAGGATGTCGTCGCCATTGATGAAGTCGCTGGTCACGTCGAGCACCAGGGTCTTGCCCGCATCCTCGTAGCTGACCGCGGTGCTGACCTTGGCGGCCGCAGTGCCGCCGATGACCGCGGTGGTGTCGGCGGTATCCCAGCTCATGTTGAAGCCCGCGGGAATGCGTATGCGGATGTCGTTGGCCGCCGTGATCGTCGGGGTGGCGCTGTCGATGACCGTGATCGCACTGATGTCGGTCGCAGCATCGTTGACATTGAACGCCTGGTCGATGACCGAGTAGATAATGGGTATCGCGGGGCCGTTGATGGTGATGGTCTTGTCATCGGTGGACGAGACCACGTTATCGTTGTTGACCTCGAGCTCCAGGTTGTCGGCCAACGAGGCAAAGATGAAGTTACTGAACTGCAGGCCCGAGACCGTGAGCTGATCGCCGGCGGCGAAGTTTGTGTTTACATTGACGACCAGGGTCTTACCCGCATCCTCGTAGCTGACCGTGGTGTTGACCTTACCAGCCGCCGCACCGCCGATGACCGCGGTGGTGTCGGTGGTATCCCAGTCCATGTTGAAGCTTGACGGGATCCGGATGCGAATATCATCCCCGCCCGTGATGGTCGGCGTCATCGCATCATCGGTGATCGTGATGGTGCTGATTGGGGTATCCGCATCGGCTACGGCAAAGCCCTGGTTGGCCGCCGAGGAGATGCCGTAGGCATCGATGATGGTGATGGACTTGCTGTCGGTGGCGGTCACCACGTCGTCGTTGTTTGACTCGAGCTCCAGGTTGTCGGCTGCCGACACCGCCATGAAGCTGGCAAAACCGAGGCCGGACACCAGGATGTCGTCGCCATTGATGAAGTCGCTGGTCACGTCGAGCACCAGGGTCTTGCCCGAGTCCTCGTAGCTGACCGTGGTGCTGACCTTGGCCGATGCACCGCCGCCAATGACCGCGGTGGTATCGGCGGTATCCCAGCTCATGTTGAAGCCTGCCGGAACCCGGATGCGCAGATCATTGGCCGCCGTGATCGTCGGGGTGGCGCTGTCGATGACCGTGATCGCACTGATGTCGGTCGCAGCATCGTTGACATTGAACGCCTGGTCGATGACCGAGTAGATAATGGGTACCGCGGGGCCGTTGATGGTGATGGTCTTGTCATCGATGTCCGAGACCACGTTATCGTCGTTGACCTCGAGTTCCAGGTTGTCGGCCAGTGAGGCAAAGATGAAGTTACTGAACTGCAGGCCTGAGATCGTGATCTGGTCGCCGGCGGCGAAGTCCGAGGTCACATTGACGACCAGGGTCTTACCCGCATCCTCGTAGCTGACCGTGGTGCTGACCTTGGCCGATGCTGCGCCGCCGATGATTGCGGTGATGTCGGCGGTATCCCAGCTCATGTTGAAGCCCGATGGAATGCGGATGCGCAGGTCATTGGCCGCCGTGATGGTCGGCGTCATTGCATCATCGGTGAGCGTGATGGTGCTGATCGCCGTATCCGCATCGCCCACGGCAAAGGCCTGGTTGGCCGCCGAGGAGATGCCGTAAACATCGATGATGGTGACGGACCTGCTGTCGGTGGCGGTCACCACGTCATCGTTGTTGACCTCCATCTCCAGGTTGTCGGCTGCCGACAAAACTGTGAAGCTGGCAAAACCGAGGCCGGACAGCACGAAGTTGTCGCCATCGATGAAATCGCTGGTCACATCGAGCACCAGGGTCTTACCCGCATCCTCGTAGCTGACCGTGGTGTCGACCTTGGCGGCCGCAGTACCGCCGATGACCGCAGTGGTATCGGCGGTATCCCAGCTCATGTTGAAGCCTGCCGGAACCCGGATGCGGATGTCGTTGGCCGCCGTGATCGTCGGGGTGCCGCTGTCGACGACCGTGATCGCACTGATGGCGGTCGCGGCATCGTTGACATTGAATACCTGGTCGATGGCCGAGTAGATCATCGGTACCGCGGGGCCGTTGATGGTGATGGTCTTGTTATCGGTGGCCGAGACCACGTTATCGTTGTTGACCTCCAGATCGAGATTGTCGGCCGGCGTGGGAAAGCTGAAGTTACTGAACTGCAGGCCCGAGACCGTGAGCTGGTCGCCGGCGGCGAAGTCCGAGCTCACATCGAGCACCAGGGTCTTGCCCGCATCCTCGTAGCTGACCGTGGTGCTGACCTTGGCCGATGCCGCGCCGCCGATGATTGCGGTGGTGTCGGCAGTGTCCCAGCTCATGTTGAAGCTCGATGGAATGCGGATGCGCAGGTCATTGGCCGCCGTGATCGTCGGCGTCACCGCATCATCGGTGAGCGTGATGGTGCTGATCAGGGTATCCGCATCGCCCATGGCAAAGACCTGGCTGGCCGCCGAGTAGATGCTGAGTTCCGGGTCGGGGTCGATGGTGATGGACTTGCTGTCGGTGGCGGTCACCACGTCGTCGTTGTTGACCTCCAGCTCCAGGTTGTCGGCCGCCGACACCGCCATGAAGCTGGCAAAGCCGAGGCCGGACACCAGGATGTCGTCGCCATTGATGAAGTCGCTGGTCACATCGAGCACCAGGGTCTTGTCGCCATCCTCGTAGCTGACCGTGGTGCTGACCTTGGCCGACGCACCACCGCCGATGATCGCGGTGGTGTCGGCGGTATCCCAGCTCATGTTGAAACCCGATGGAATGCGGATGCGCAGGTCGTTGGTCGCCGTGATCGTCGGGGTGCCACTGTCGACGACGGTAATCGCACTGATGGCGGTCGCGGCATCGTTGACATTGAACGCCTGGTCGATGGCCGAGTAGATCGCGGGTACCGCGGGGCCGTTGATGGTGATGGTCTTGTCATCGGTGGACGAGACCACGTCATCGTTGTTGACCTCGAGTTCCAGGTTGTCGGCCGGCGAGGGAAAGCTGAAGTTGCTGAACTGCAGGCCCGAGATCGTGACCTGGTCGCCGGCGGCGAAGTTCGAGGTCACGTCCACCACCAGGGTCTTGCCCCCATCCTGGTAATTCTTCAGGTTGGTTGATACCTTGCTCGCCGCCGGACCACCGATGATCACCGCGTCGATGCTGGTGTCCCAGGTCATGTTGAAGCCCGCCGGAATGCGGATGCGGATATCTTTTTTGTCGTTGATCGTCGGCGTCATCGCATCATCGGTGAGCGTGATGGTGCTGATCGCCGTATCCGCATCAAACATGGCAAAGACCTGGTTGGCCGCCGAGGAGATGCCGTAACGTCCGATGATGGTGATGGACTTGCTGTCGGTGGCGGTCACCACGTCATCGTTGTTGACCTCCAGCTCCAGGTTGTCGGCCGCCGACAATGCTGTGAAGCTGGCAAAACCGAGGCCGGACACCAGGATGTCGTCGCCATTGATAAAATCGCTGGTGACATCGAGCACCAGGGTCTTGCCCGCATCCTCGTAGCTGACCGTGGTGCTGACCTTGGCGGCCGCAGTGCCACCAATGACCGCAGTGGTATCGGCGATATCCCAGCTCATGTTGAAACCCGATGGAACGCGGATGCGGATGTCGTTGGTCGCCGTGATCGTCGGGGTGGCGCTGTCGATGACCGTAATCGCACTGATGGCGGTCGCGGCATCGCTGATATTGAACGCCTGGTCGATGGCCGAGTAGATCATGGGTACCGCGGGACCGTTGATGGTGATGGTCCTGTTATCGGTGGCGGTCACCACGTTATCGTCGTTGACCTCGAGCTCCAGGTTGTCGGCCAGCGAGGCAAAGATGAAGTTACTGAACTGCAGACCCGAGACAGTGAGCTGGTCGCCGGCGGCGAAGTT
>Ga0255052_10001004_pt1 | contig 21829 bp, 26 predicted proteins | sample JV7_2_21_MG_FD_188632 | JGI IMG/M metagenome (GOLD analysis project Ga0255052, IMG submission 188632) | Seawater microbial communities from Jervis Inlet, British Columbia, Canada - JV7_2_21 | ecosystem: Environmental > Aquatic > Marine > Inlet | place: Canada: British Columbia | collected... | reverse complement strand
ACATGAGAACGAAATGAACTACCGCATTGAGGGCAGGATCATAGACCCCGCAGCTTACGTGGACGATCAACACAATAGAGAGGCAAGTGTAGGCAAGCAGTTATTTGACCTAGGAGAGACAGACTATATCAGGGGAGCTAAGGACTTAATGGCCGGGATTAAGCGCACCAATGACGCGTTAAACTATGAGCTAAAGGAAGGGACATTGATAAGGCAGCCAGAGATATACATATTCGATACTTGTCCCATTACGATCAAGCAGTTGGATGAGTATGTGTGGGTGGAAATAAAAGGTCCCAGCAGGGATGATAAGAAACAAAGCGCTAAACCGCGCGATAGAGATGATCACATGCCGGAGAATCTACACAGGTTGTTATTAGCTGAACCTACGTTTATCCCGTATACTTGGGGGAAGGGTAATCAATCACCCGACCTCGTTAAGGAGGAACTGGAATTGGATCCATATCATGTATAATGATACTTTCCCAGCGTAAAGTCTTATTCAAATGCATTTATGCAAGTAACTCGCACAATGGAATACGAAGGATCAACGATCATGGTTATTCAGCACATGGTGCTATGGCAATACTTCTTTACATACGAGAGTGACAGTTATATGCAGTACGCATACGCATGGCCTCCATGGTGGAGGTGGTTGATGTTGCCGTTTGGTGGTAAACTATACGGCAAGGAGGAAAAGAACTCAGCAGAGGATTCAATGTTACAAGGTGCTGTCGCAAGCATCGAGAAAATAAAAGACAAACATGCCAAACGCAACAGCAAAAAAGCTAAAGGAGGCATACAAAGACATAGAAAGAGAAATAGTTAAGGACGGGAAGGTAGTCAAGGAGACAATAGACGGAGATACGCAGAGAGCGATCATTCACCAGGTCAACGAGGAATACGATCTGGCTTTCAAATACAACGAGGGGAAAAGACATACGATACTACAGCGCTTGAGGCTGTATAACAACCAACGTCGCGATGATGATGCAGTAGGTGATCCATTACTGTTCACGGTGTTCAATACCGTACTGGCATCACTGTATGACGATAGACTATTACATGAGTGGGAAGGGCGAGAAGAAGGTGATGAGGAAGTGGAGGACAACCTTAACGCTCTAGCGACGTACGACTATGATATAATGGGTAAGGCTGAATTGGATTACTACTGGGATTGGGATGCAGGCTTCTTTGGGCGAGGGTTGATGTTGATGATGGACTTTGATCGTACATCGGGGGTAATGGCCCCGGTACCACAAGTGCTAGACCCAGCAACGTTCATAAGAGATCCAAAAGCCAAGAGCGTGAATGGTTACGGGATAAGACGAGAAGGAGCTATGAGGTTTGGTGGATGGCCTATTGGAGCTACGCACTACGAGCTAAAGGAGACAAAAGGATTCTTCAACATAGACCAGCTAAGGAAGGAGAAGGACACACCTCAGTCATTGATGGATGAGGTGGCAGAAGAGAGAGACTCAGCTCAAAAGAGAGATAGGTTTGATGCTAGGGAGGAAGCTTTGGGCAAGTTCAACAACTACGAGTTCCAGCTAATGAACTGGATGACTACGATCAAGGGACACAAGTATCTAGTAACGTTAGGTAATGGACGAAGGACGATAGTGAGACTGGTAGATGTAGATAAGTATAACGGCAACTGGCCACTGTTCGATCGAACTATCTACCCAATGAGTCATGACTGGGATGGGGTATCTATACCTGATCTGACAGAGGACAAACAAAGAGCCAGAGCCGTCTTACTCAACCTTGGCTTAAAGTCGGCTAAGAGTGAGGCTATGCCGCAATACCTTTATGACCAGACACGCGTAAAGAACAAGAACGATCTTAACTGGAAACATGACAAGTTTATTGGGGTAGATGGGACAGTAGACAATGCTATCCAACCTGTTAACAAGTCATCAGTTCACCAACACGTCAATGTAGTCATGGATGTACTAGATCAAGCGGCACAAAGGGCCACAGCAACACCAGAGACACAACAAGGAGTGCCTAGTGACGAGCGTAAGACACTGGGTGAGATTAACTTGGTATCCAGCAAGGTAGACACTCGGTACTCAATGAGCGCTAAAGTGTTTGGATGGAGTGAGAGAGACTTCTGGAGGCAGTGGTACAGACAGTACAAAGTCCACTTCAAGAAGGGCATTGATAAGAAGATAGTCAGGATAAGAGGCCCAATAGCACCTACCTGGAGACCACTAACCAGAGAGAATATAATTGCGGAAGTAGACCCGGACGTAAGGATAGAATCTAAAGTGATAAGCGAAGCTAAGAGGCAAAGGGATCAACAGGGATTTGCGGTGTATGCGTCAGTGGCATTACAAAACCCAGAGACTAATAAGAACTTTATCGAAAGGCAACTAGGTAAGTTGAATGGGCTAAGTAAGGAAGAGCTAGATCTAGCACATCCTAAAACGGTAGATGAGATGGACGCAGAGGAAGAGAATGAGCAGATCAACGAGAACGAACTACCAGAGATAGACATGCTGGAAGATCACAGGACACACATACGGGTACACGCTAAAGCCAATGATACTAGCGCGCAAAAGGCACACTTGGAAGAGCATAAGGAAATGCTAATGACACAACGTAGACCAGAGCTAGCAGGATTAGTACCACAACCAGGAGAGCAGGCAGAACAGCCAGAGCAAGGATTTCAGCCAGTAAACGATCAGAGACCCGGTGCTGGATTGCCGGTACCAGCAACGCCGACAGCATGAACATTAACGACTCAAAAGATAAAGAAGTGATACAAGAGACCTTACGCGTAGGGCAAGAGTCTGAGTTTTGGTTGGTGGTAAAGCAGGGAATAGAGAACAACATAAAGAACATAGAGATACAAATAGAGCATGACGAAAACGATGACCTCCCAGCCGAGGAGTATAAAAGCAAGATGCAGAACTTGCGTCATCGTAAGAAGATATGGCGGAGTATGCTAGAATTACCCCAATTGCTGATAGATCATTTACAAACACCGGATCAATCGGAGCCAGAGTTTGATCCATATGAACGTTAGTTCGCAGTTGCGGTCCTATCCTCCTAGGCCCGTAACTTCGAGCTAAAGTCGCTTAGCTATTCCAGCCAAATGTGTTTATTCGTCATTTCACATGAAGCTGCGTAACCAACAAAAATATGACAGACACGACCGAAACCGAGGAAGTGCAAGAAGAAGCACCAATCGAGAGTCAAGACGAGACTGAAACCGTCGAAGAAGAACAGGAGGAGCAGGAAGTCGAAGATGATAACGTCGAGGTTCCTGTTAGAGATAATGCTTCAAACAAAGCCTTCGCAGCTCAGCGGGTAGCCTTACGAGAAAAGGATGACCGCATAAGAGAGCTGGAGGAACGAGAGGAAGGAAAGGAGGAAGTTGTTGAGGAGCCAAGTGGCATCAACACTCGCGTAGCAGCCCTAGAGGACGCCTTGTCAGCTAATACTGACGAGAATGATCTGCAAGGGTTAATGAGGCAAGAGCCTGACGCTAAAGGCTACGAGACTAAGATCAGGCAATACATGAAGCATGACAGTTATCAGGGGGTACCACCGTCAGTCATATACCACCATTTAGCCTTCGAGAAAGCAGAGAGCAAAGGGGCGCAAGAAAGGCAAGTAGCGGACCTCGAGGCGGAACAAATGGGAGGTGCAGGTTCTAGTGCTAGACCGGCAGAACAATCAGCAGGAGGATTTCCAACACCGGAAGAGCTGGACAATATGTCGGAAGCAGAATTCGAAGCAGTAGAGCTGAAAGCAAGACGAGGTGGATTCCTAAAAGAATAATTAGAAAGGCACGTCGCGGCCTATTAAAAAATGACGAATTATGGCAAATACAACGAGAACCCAGATCACTGATGGTTTCAATAACTTTTACGTTCGGATGATGCTTAAGGCTGCCCGACCATTGCTCCTACACACAAGGTGGGCGCAGGTAAAGGACATTCCACGAGGCAACACTAACATAATCAAGTTCCGTCGTTACACGCTCCTTTCGGCTAACACTACTTCTTTAACAGAAGGTGTTACGCCATCTGGAACAAGTCTATCGACAACCGATGTGACTGGCACAGTTGCACAGTATGGTGATTTCGTTACCTTGACTGATTTCTTGCAAATGTCCACACCTGACCCAGTCTTGACTGAAACAGCAGACTTATTGGGACAGCAAATGGGAAATACAATAGATCAGTTGACACGTAACGTAATGATCGCTGGTACGACAGTCCAGTATGCAGGAGCAGCTACTTCTACTGTCACGGTTACAAACGCAGACAAGTTGAACCGTGATGAAATCAGAGAAGCTGTTAGAACCTTGCAAGGCAACAATGCTCGCAAAATTACCAGAATGGTTAATCCATCAACTGGCTTTAACACGTCACCAATCAACGCTTGTTATGTTGGTATCATTTCAGAGGACACCCTGTTTGATCTAAAAGATGCAACAGGATGGGTACCAGTAGAAGAGTATGCTTCCCAAAAGGGAGTAATGGATGGTGAAGTAGGTAAGTTAGATGAAGTACGATTCGTAATGACCACTAATGCTTCTGTCAGCGCAGCTGGCGGTGCAGACAGTCAGGACGTACATCGAACAATGATCTTGGCTCAAGATTATTATGGGATTACCAGAATCTCTGGTGAGGCAGTGAAGAACATTGTCAAGCCACTAGGCTCAGCCGGTACTGCAGATCCCCTCGACCAACGCTCAACCTCAGGTTGGAAGGTTACTCACGTAACCGTGCGTTTGAATGAGAACTTTGCAGCGAGGATAGAACATAGTGTCTCTTCGTGATTGTCAAGTTGACAGTACATGACTACATGACGGTGGGGTGAGGAGGACATCCCACCTGAAGGTCGTATCAGCACCTTAACAACCTAAGTTATAAATTATGACAAAAAGAAGCGAACTATTCGCCGAGCTAAAGGCGTTAGGTGTAGCTACGACGGTAAAAGATACCAATGTGGTATTGGAGGAGAGATTGGCACAAGCCAAAGAAAAGAATGCGCCCGAAGAGGAAGTATCAGAGGATGCGGATGAGGAACGTATCACTTCAGAGGGAACAGACACAGAAGATCAGGAATTAGACGGGGTGGCTCTGGAGAGCGTCCCAACTGATTATCTGCGTCAGTATCAAGTAAGAAAAGGTACAGTCCCAGGTTCGAAAGAATCTGATCCTATCCCCGAAAGTAAATCGGCAATGATGAAGGAAGAGTTACTTAAACAACATAAAGTACGCATTATTGTCCCACGGGCGCCGAAAGAAGACCCATCCATAATGCAATCGGTGCAACTCAACGGATACCGTATGGACTTCCCCAAGCAGACGTACATCGAAGTACCTCAGCAAGTGGCAGAAGTTATAACGAGATCCCAACAGCAAACCGATGATGCTATCGCCGAAGGTCAAATAGACTATGAGGCAAGAAAAGATGGTGTGACATTTGGAGACGCTCTTCTTTAGTCGCAATAAGATCAGTTAAATAAAAATTATGGCAAATACAGCCTCACAAGTAAACCCACTAACGTTGACTCGTTTAGCTACTGGTACATACATCGAAGATGATACCGCTGTAGCAGTAACGATCACTTGTGGCTTTACACCTCGTTATGTCCGAGTATGTAACGAAACAAGTGGAGATATGTATGAATGGTTTGAGAGCATGGCTGACGCAGAAGCGTTAAAGCAAGTGACAGCCGGTACTCGTTCTATTATTACAACTCTAGGTATCACTCCTGTAGCTAACAGCGGGTTCACTATTGGTCTGGATACCGACGTCAATGCAAAGGACGAGCAGATCTCGTGGCTCGCAATGGGATAAACTCGCCAAAAGTCGCTTAATTAGAACCCCTATTAGTGCAGGCGACACACTTCTCAATAGGGTAAACAAACAAAAATTATGAGTTTTCAAGAAAGATTAGTAGACAATCTAATAGACAGAGAAGAAAACCAACACGAAAAGTTGGTATGGAGAGTAGTTAAAAAGTCATCAACGTCGTTTACTGGAGGAACAGGAGATGCTCACGGTAACGACGGTGGCGCACTAGATCCTTACACCTTATTCACTGTTACTGGTGACGTAATCATTAAGGCAATCTGGGGTGTCTGTAATACCAGCCTGACAGGAGCAGCGACTCTTGAGGTAGGAGTAGCAGGTAACACCGCACAGTTGTTAGCACAGATCGCTGACACAACTACCCTCGATGATGGTGACATCTATACTGACGCTGGCACAGAAGCCGGATCAGATATACAGGCCGCAGCAGGTTTGAACTTCATCAATGATGGCGCAGACATAATCGAAACTACTGACACAACGGACATTACCGCTGGTCAAATCGATTACTACGTCATCTGGGCTCCAGCAGAAGCTAACGGAAACATAGTAGCTGCCTAATCCACTAGTTATCTATCCCGCCTAACGGCGGGGTGGGTAACAATGTCGCAAACTAAACAAAAACCTATGAAATTCAGAGAAAATGCATTCTTCGAAGCAGTAACGGCAGCCCTTACGGTGTCTGATCCGTTCAATATCGAAGAATACAACAAGGTAGGACTGCAATTCACGGCGGATGGCATTACCGCAGGTGGTAGTGGGACATTTACTGTTGATGGAACTATTAACGGTAGAGATTGGGTAAAGCTAAACATGCTGATTAACAACACAGCAGATAGCAATAGTCAGAGTTTGACAAGGACACAAGGGGTAACACTAAGCTCGTCAGAGAGCAGATCCCCAAGTGCGTCTCAGTCACGCTCACCTAGTTCTTCTGCTTCTGCATCAGCTTCACCAAGCGCCAGCGCTTCACCTAGTTCATCCGCATCTGCGTCAAGTTCACCGAGTGCCTCGGCATCACCATCCGCTTCCGCTTCACCAAGCGCCAGCGCATCTGGTTCACCTAGTGCATCCAGATCTCCTAGCGCTTCAGAATCGTTAAGCTGGTCCAGATCACCTAGTGCATCGGCATCACCGAGTGCTTCACGATCTCCATCGGCTTCGGCTTCTCCTAGTTCATCCACATCAGCAAGTTATTCTCCAAGTGCGTCAACCAGTAGATCACCTAGCGCGTCAGCATCTCCTAGCGCGAGTGCATCACCTAGCGCCTCACGATCTCCTAGTTCATCCACATCAGCAAGTTATTCTCCAAGTGCGTCAGCTTCACCGAGCGCAAGTGCTTCCGTATCACCAAGCCCATCCATAACAGCAATTCCAGCTGATTCAATAATGGTGTGGCTAGATGAGTTCTTAGCCCTAAAGGCAATTAGGGTGCAGTGTAACAGAGCAGCAAGTGGATCGTATTCTGCTTACGCAATAGCAAAGGAGTAGCTATCATACCCGCCCGATTAAATTTGGGCGGGATATGGTATAATAGAATTATGTTTAATAAAGGAAATGTACCGTGGAATAAAGGCAAGAAGCTCACTGATGCACACAAAAAAATAAAAGGAAAGGAAAATAAATACGAAGGATTATATCATCAAAAAGTTGCATTAAAGTATACATTATGAAAGCAAAAGGATTGGCAGACACAATAAGAAGAAAAACTCGAACAAATACTACGACATATACTGATGCGGACATGTTAGCAGATGTAAACATGTATAAAGATGAAATGGCCTCTAAAATAGTAGAGCGCAATAATGGGATGTTTTTAGTCCCTTATACATTCAACCTAGTAGCGGATCAGCGCGAGTATGCCGTCGGTGATGATGTCTTAAATCGAATCCACAAAGTAGAGATTAGGTTTAGTACGACTACTTCAAGATTCCCAGCGGAGTTTATCAAGGACTTTCACGGCTCAGAAACTGAGAGTGAAATAGTTAAAGAGTTCACAAACAGTCAGGGAGGATTTGCTTACACTATTAGACGTAGAGCTATCTTAATACTGTCAGGGACAATTATAGATGTAACTGACGGTGTAAGGATGTGGGCGCATGTCTATCCAGAGGATTTGGGTAACATGACAGATAATACTGTGGGGCTAGAAGTAGACCCATCAACCACTACCTTCGGATTCCCACGACAATTCCACGAGCTACTGGCGAGGCGGGTAGGCATAGAATACAAGAGTAGGCAGCCTAAGCCTCTACCAATGTCACCAGTAGAAAACAACTACGAGGTCGATTTAGAGAAGCAACTAGACGCTATAGCTAGAGTAGACAATTCAGCTGAGTACATAGCACAGCTACCAAACTCATCTGATTTGTACGACAACGGTTGGAGCGTATAACGGAGGAAAGGAGGAGTATGCTTAGTGTAATAATACCATCAAGGTGCGATGAGTATCTACAGAAAACCGTAGACGATGTGATCAATAAAGCTGAAGGAGAAGTGGAAGTCATCGTAGTGCTAGACGGGCACTGGCCAGAAAAAATGTTGGAGGAAAACAAACAAGTGAAGATAGTCCATCATGGTACAGTCCACGATAACTATGGTATGAGAGAGACAATCAATCGTGGTGTAGCAGTATCTACTGGGGATTACATAATGAAAACAGACGAACACTGTTTATTCCACAAAGGGTATGACCGCAGAATGATCTCAGAAATGGAGGATAACTGGGTTGTAGTCCCAAGGAGATACAGACTGGATGCCGAGAAGTGGAAGCTGACAACTGAAACAGAAAATGATAAGCGATTACCAATAGATTATATGTTTATAACCTATCCGTTCGTAAATAGATTTGATTGGCGGAAGGGATTGTATGGACAGGAGTGGAGAGAAAAATATCACCACAACAAAAAGATACCAATAGATGACACGATGTCCTGGCAGGGTTCGTGTTATTTAATGTCTAGAAAACATTGGGATAATATCGGGGAGATGGACAGTATCGGTTATGGACCGTTCAATAACGAAGCCCAAGAGATAGGCAATAAGACCTGGCTGAGCGGAGGTCGATTGGTGGTGAATAAGAACACCCACTATGCTCACTTTCATAAGGGGAAGACAGGTAAGAAGTATGGTTTCTCCAATGCGCAGTACAATCAATTTATGGTAGACAAAGAGAAGGGCAGACAATACTGCATCGATTACTGGCTTAATAATAGATGGGAGAAGGCAATACACGACTGGAAGTGGTTAATAGACAAATTCTCACCTGTCCCTACGTGGCCCGATAATTGGCAGGATAGGATAGAAGAAGATAGTAAAAACGATTTTAGATTTTCTAAGGAACCAAAAAAATATGAAGAATAGAATAGAACTAGCCGGGCACTTTGCCAAACTAGGATACAAGAAGGGAGTAGAGGTAGGAGTATGCGATGGTGTGTACTCAGAGAAGCTAATGGAGAATATACCAGGATTAAAGCTGTATGGGATTGATCCATACACCGAGTACCCAGGCTATCCACAAGAGAGGATAGACCGAAAACTAGAGGACGCTAAGAACCGACTAAGCAAGTATGAAGACTATGTGCTAGTAATAGCGCGTAGTGTAGAGGCAGCAAAGCTAGTAGAGGATGGATCGCTGGACTTTGTATTTATAGATGGAAAGCATGATTACGAAGATGTGAAAGAAGATATAGAAACATGGCATCCAAAAGTCAGGGAAGGTGGGATAGTGTCAATGCACGATTATTACAAGCGTTGTGCCGGTGGAGGAGTGGTAAGGGCTATAGATGAGTGGGTGGAGAAAATGGGGATAGATTTGCAGACAACAGAGTGGGATGAGGAAGCCTACGTTGATGATCGTCAGCCGGATGCGTGGTATTATAAGACTGATTAAGTGGGAGCATAGATACCAAAGTACCTTTTTTCGCCTATTAGCCTAGCCTTAACAGCATCTTTATAGTGACTATGATAACCAAGAAAAACCTGTTTACGATCAACCATCAAATATGCCCTGTATTTATTTCTGTCTTTCCTGAAAGACACACCACGAAAACCAGATTTATTATTCTTAGATAACTTGCAATTTATGACATTCTCTCTAGTAGTACAGACACGAAGATTAGATTTACGATTGTCTAATTTGTTGTGGTTGATGTGGTCAGTAACCATACCATCTGGTGTATTAGCAATTAGTCTATGAAGATAAAGATATTTACCATTAGCGCGTGCACAAACATAGCCAAGCGTATGAATATACCAACGATAGCGAGATACTTTATTAGCATCTACGTTATCAAACAGAATAGTGAAAGGGACATCGTTCTTGTAAATAGTTAATTGCATAATAATAGTGTAACAAACATGACCAATAAAACAATAATATGAACACATTACAAAAACTATACGAGGAATACGGTGTTCATAGTGACTACCTTGAGATACCCGATGTAGGACGCGCTGACTTATCTAAATGGTTAAATACCCTTAACTTCAGAGTGGGGGTGGAAGTGGGAGTGGCATTTGGTAAGTACGCCAGACGTATTATGAGGAATAATCCAGGAATGACACTATACGGTATAGACCCGTGGGTACAGTATCAGGGCTATAACGACTATCAAAAGAAAGGGACGTACGACAGGATGTTGAAAGAAATAGAAGAAACTGTAAAAGCCTATCCCAACTTCAAGGTGATTAAGGAGTTTAGCGTTGATGCAGTAAAGAGGTTCAAGGATAACTCGATAGACTTTGTGTATATCGATGGCAACCACAGCCACGAATCAGTATTGGAGGATATGGAGATATGGACACCAAAGGTAAGAAAAGACGGCATTGTAGCTGGACATGACTTCACCAACAGGCTGCCGGCTGTTAAGAGAGCGGTTATGGAATATGTAAAGAGGAACGATATTAAGTTGATGGTATTAGGATTAGAGTCAAAAAAATCTAGAAGTCTAGTAAGAGATTCAAGCAGATCATGGCTGTTTGTACGATAACAGCTAGTCTAGGCAACTTCGACAAGTTGTATAAGCCGGTCAAGCAGTCTGTCCCGTGTGACCATTACTCTTTCACTGATAAGAACTTTCCACCTAGACATCGTTCAATGACCCCGCGCTTACAGGCGCGTATAGTTAAATGCTTTGGATGGCAGATGGTACCGGAGCACGAAATCTACTTATGGGTAGATGGATCTTGCCAATTAAGGCACGAAGATTCAGTGAAGTGGTTTAGGGACAAACTAGGAGATGCAGATATAGCGGTATTCAGACATCCTCACCGTAAGACCATCTACGAGGAAGCAGAATACCTCAGGAAGCGTTTAGAAGATAAATGTGACTATATAACACCTAGATACGAAAACGAACTCTTAGAGGAGCAAATAGAGGCAGTCAGGGGTTATCATGATGACAGACTATATGCTACGACAGCACTTATATACCGCAACGAGGATAAGGTAAAAGATATGATGGTTAACTGGTGGTATCATATATCGCGTTACCATACGATAGATCAACTGTCTTTACCCTACTGTCTATTCTGGTCTAGGTGTAAGGTGAACGTGATAGAAGATGACTTTATGAATACTCCGTACTTAACTCCAAGACGATGAGAGACAACAGACCAGCAGGAGCAAGTCATATACCAACACTCGTACAGGTCTTATCCATATCACAAGGCCCGATATTAGAACTAGGTACAGGGCCATTCAGCACAGCATTGTTGCATAGTTTAGCTGTAGACCAGAACAGGGAACTAGTATCTTACGAGAACGACTTAAAATACTATATACATTACAAGAACTTTGCTCGAGGATTACATGCAATACATTTTGTAACCGACTGGGATAGTATCGTAGTGCAAAGAACATGGGGGATGGCGTTCGTAGATCATGCGCCAGAGGAGCGTAGAGCAATAGAGGTTAGTAGGTTAGCGAACTATGCTGACTATATAGTTGTTCACGATAGTGAGAAATTAGAACTGCCATCGTTCAAATACCGAACTGACTCTGTAAAACAAAGACCGAATACGACAATACTGAGCAACAAATATGAACTCTGACTTAACCGTAATTTTCTATACAGCAAACCATATCTCCGATTACTTTATGGGGAACGTGATTAAGCAGTTAAAGAAAGCTGCTGGGGACAACCCTATTATTAGTGTTTCGCATAAACCTATAAAACTAGGGAACAATATATGCGTAGGTGATATAGGCAGGAGTATTTACAATATTTATAATCAAGTATTAATAGGTGCAGAAGCAGCCAAGACAAAGTATGTAGCCACGGCGGAAGATGATGTGTTGTATCCTGAGGGATATTTTGACTATCGACCAAGAGAAGGTGTGTTTTCTTACAATTTGCTTAAATGGAGCCTCTTCACATGGGTGAAGCCACCATTGTATTCATATCGCGCAAGGGAAACTATGACCCACCTTATAGTTACTAGAAAAGACTTAATAAAAACACTAAAGGAGAGATTCGAGAAATACCCCAACCCCGAAAACATCCCGGAGCACTTGTGGGGAGAACCAGGTAGATACAATGAAAGGATGGGGCTTACCCCTGTAGATAAGGAAGCGAGTCAGTCTGATTATCCAAGTGTGGTATTTAGCACGAAAGAGGCGTTGGGTTTTGGGCATTTAGGAACAAGGAAAGCTCACTCTAAAATAAGAGCTTACGATATTCCGACTTGGGGGCGCGCGGAAGATGTGTTAAAACTCTATGCCCCTTAAAACAGACAAAAGTGTATTTTACTATATACCCAGGACTGGAAGTGTGTGGGTTAGTGAGATGATTCGTGTCAACAACAAGAACGCTAAAGATGTCACAGAAAGACCAGCCAAGGTGAAGAATGAGAATTACACCAAATATCTGTTTGGGTTATTCAATAGACACACAGCACCAAAGCTGAAAGATGACTTATTCTCATTTTGCTTCGTAAGACATCCTATTGCTTGGTATGCCTCTTTGTGGAGAGCTGTGATGGGAAGGACTAGGGGAATAGATCAGAGATTCGCACTGGCAGATTGTTGGAGTAATTCATTCGAGGAGTTTGTAAGTAACTCATTAAATAAATACCCAAAGGGTTTTCTTACCCAGATGTATCGGTATTTTGATAATGTTGATTTTATAGGAAGGCATGAGAATCTTAGGGAGGATTTAATAACAGCATTAACTCTAGCGGGAGAGAAGTTTGATGAAGATATGATAAGAAACCAGCCAGCAGTCAATGTAGCAAATTACAATGAAGTAGAATTAAGTAAAGAGTTAACAGAGAGAATTACTGAAAACGAAAAGTGGGTGATAGATAAATTTTATAGTATATGAACATTCACGTTTACAGCGTAATTTGGAACGAGGAGCTTATAATACCGTACTTCTTACGTCACTATTCAAAGTTCGCTAAGATAACTTTAATAAACCATCACTGTACTGACCAAACTTTAAGCATAGCAAAGGGTAAGGCTAGGATATTAGACTACCCATTTGACAGACCATTCACAGAGGGGGATCATAGCGCAGCGTTTGAGTGGGCCTATAAGAAGTACAGCCGGAAGGCAGACTGGGTTATATGCGTGGATGCGGACGAGTTCCTATACGAACCAGTAAGTCAATTATCTTTACTATCAGGAATAGTCAAGCCGGTAGCCTACATGATGATCTCCGAGAAACCACCCACAACAGATGAACAGATATATGATGAGATTAAAACCGGAGTGAGGATGAGGTCATTCGATAAGCCGGTAATGTTTAATCCTCAAATAGATGTAATTTTTGGTAACGGCAGACATACAGCCGAAGCTAGATGGAATGGGATGCTAGTGCAGCCAGTACAATCAAGGATCAAGCTACTTCACTACAAATATCTAGGCAAAGAATACTATTTTGAGCGATCACGCCTAGTTTACCCGCGCAAAGACAAGACTGACGAAGTGATAGATTATAGGCTAAAGAAAGGACTGAGATGGTACGACGAACACATAGGAGCAGAGAATGTAATATGAGCTACCTATTTATTTTTAGCATAATATCGTGCAGTAGCTTGGCGTTGTTTTTTCAACCAGTATTCGCGCTGCGAGCCCTCCATTCTCTTTTTATGGCGAATGGTATCACAAAATGGACAGTATTTCCGTTTTCTGGTCTTTTTGAGAAGATGCCCGTGTTTACAGTGAGTCTTACTGTTTGCCCTAATGCAATTTATCTTTTGAGAAACAAGCTCCAAGTGATCTGGATTACAGCATCTCTTGTTTTTACAGAGATGATCTATTTGAAAATCTTGACGTGCTTTTATTCCTCTTGGTATGGGGTTTATAAAATAAGCATAAAGAAGTCGATGGGTTCTTTCTGTCTTACCTCTATAATGGGTCATGCCATACCCAAGCCAATCAACACTACCTTCCCAAAGCCAGCAGGTTTTGGTTTTCCTAATTTTAGTAAAAATCCTGCTACTCTCTTTTTTAGAAAAATCAACTTTAAGATATACCATATAAACATTATACCGCAAACTATATGAAAGGTAAATATGACTTAAGTATATTAGTGCCTTCGCGTAACGAGATGTTCTTGAAAAATACTGTTGATGACATCCTTAAAAACATAGAAGGCAAGACTGAGGTAATCGTCGTCCTAGATGGGGCCTGGTCAGACCCACCAATAGATGACGACAAGAGAGTAACAATAGTAAGGCTTCCTGAAACAATCGGGCAACGAGCAGCAACTAACCTAGCATGTCAACTTAGTAAGGCTAAGTATGTAATGAAGGTAGACGCACACTGTTCGTTTGATAAAGGCTTTGATCGGATACTCATGGAGGATATGCAAGACGACTGGACGATAGTACCAGTAATGAGAAACTTACACGCCTTTGATTGGTTATGCCCTGACGGACACAGAAGGTATCAAGGACCAATGGGGCCATGTGAGGAGTGTGGGAAAGAAACAACTAGAGACATGAAATGGTTTGGTAAGCCAAGTCCACAAAGCACTTCATATCATGTAAACGATCAATTAGAGTTTTGTTACTTCAATGAATACAAGGCCAAGCAGAAAGGGGACTTAGTAGAAACTATGTCTTTGCAAGGATCGTGCTTTATGACTACACGGGAGAATTACTGGGAGAGAGAATTGTGTGACGCTTCATGGGGGAGTTGGGGAGGGCAAGGTGCAGAGGTGGCGTTAAAAACATGGTTGTCTGGGGGGAGTGTTATCTGCGACAAACGGACCTGGTACGCACACTTGTTCAGGACACAAGGGAAAGACTTTGGGTTCCCGTATTCCAATCCTGGTAATGAGCAAAAGAGGGCTAAAGACAAGCTGAGAGATACGTTCCACAATAACAAGTGGCATAAGCAAACAAGGAACCTGGAGTGGTTAGTAGAAAAGTTTTGGCCTGTGCCTGGCTGGGAGGAGAATTATATAGCCAAACTCAAAGGAGAGACACTAAAAGGGTTGTTGTACTATACTGATAATCAGTTGAAGGTAAGCACAGCTAAGAAATGTCAGAGGCAGCTAAAAAGTATAGGTCTACCAATAACCAGCGTGTCGTTGAAGCCAATGGAGGGATTTGGGCATAATATACATATAGAAGCGGAACGTGGTTATTTAACCATGTTCAAGCAAATACTAGCGGGTCTAGAAGCAATGGAAGAGGATATAATCTTCATGTGTGAACACGACTGTCTTTATCACCCATCACACTTTGATTTCACGCCACCCAAAAAGGACAAATTTTATTACAACCAGAATTGGTGGAAGGTAAGAGAAGATGGGTTCGCGGTACATTGGGACGCTAACCAAGTTTCGGGACTATGTGCGTACCGCGAGCATCTTGTTAACCATTACCGAGATAGGTTAACACATGTTAACCAACAAGGATTTAATAGAAGTTATGAACCTGGCGGAAGAGACAAAACCAAGTACGAAGTCTGGAACTCTGAAGTCCCCTACATAGACATCAGACACAAAGGAACACTCACCGGCAATAAGTGGAGAGGGTTAAAAGACTTTCGCGATAAATCAGGTTGTGTTAATTGGCAAGAAAGTACCATAAAAGATATACCAGGATGGAATGATTTAGTGTTATACTAAAGATGTCGCATATTAAAATTAACTATGAAGAACTTAGTACCGATCAAAGTCAAAATAGGATTAAATGAAGCAGGACAGGCCAAGTATCCTAACTTCAATTCCATGCAGACAGTCCAGAACACGGGAATGGACTGGTCTAAATACATAGATGTTCATGGGTCGGGATGGCTATATGATGAATGTGGTCATCAAGACGAAGATGTAGACTCACCAAGAGGACAACAGTGGGGACTAGTGTTAGTGCCAAAAGAGTTTGCTGACGAAGCAGTCACAAGATATCCAGGAGATGTCACTAAACTAAACGAGACTGCAACCCAAGACTTCTATGATAACAAGCACGCGATAGAGCAACCAGATGAAGAGATAGATAATGAAGTCTTGCAAGGAATTAAGTTAAAACAGGATTTAGGCCAAACCCTGACTAAGCAGCAACAAGACGCTCTCGACCCAAACAAAGAGGAGAGAGGTGTCAGAAAAAATCCAAACAAAAAATTCGTTGATTTTAAGACGAAGCGAGGTTTTAATATAGTCCAGTAAGGAAAGAGGACAATGAAAGTCCTCGTTTCAGTATGCTGTGAACCACCATATGTGCACAAGCGCGTGGTCTTTGCTTTGCTTAGATTACAAAACGATCCCAGATACGAAACCACAATAATATTACCAACACATAAACCATACGAACAGGCACTAAATAGGGTGTGTAAAGATTTACTTACAACATATAAAGATCACGACTATTGGTTGAACATAGACGCTGACAATCCACCAGTTAATAACCCATTAGATTTAATAGAATTGAATAAGGATATGATTGGGCTACCAACTCCAGTTTGGCATGACGCAGTAAAAGGAGATCAACCTGTATATTGGAACGCATTAGAGAAAAAAGTAGGAACAGATGGATGGAAACCTAAGCATGGGGAAGGTTTGACCGAAGTGGATGTAGTTGGGTCAGGGTGTATGTTAGTTCATCGCAGAGTAATAGAAACGGTTATTCGTCCCTGGTTTATGCGAGAATATGACGATGATGGGATAGTAGAACGAGGACATGATTATCTTTTTTGTGAAAAAGTACAGAAAGCAGGTTTTAAGGTTTATTCTCATTTTGACTATCCATGCGAGCATTACAACGAACTAGGCGTACATAGTGTTGTACAAGCTTTTAAGGCTTTATATGAGCCCATGTCCGGCGATAAATAATATGAGCAATAGTATGTCTATGAACACCAAACAATTTTCCAATTTGAGTAAAGTTATTCCCCTCAGAATGAAGTTGTCTGATTTTATTAATCTTGCTGGTATTGAGTTTGGCTTGAGGGTTTTTCTCCCCCTTAAAAGTGCCGTGCCTAGCAAGGTCTTTCCTGTTGGCTTGAAAAGTATCCCATCTAAGATTACTGAGTCGGTTATCTCCAGGGTCACCATTGTAATGACAGCATTCTTTCCCTTTTGGGCATGGACCTACAAATGTTTCAAGAATAAGACGATGGACATAGCGAAAAGTTGTTTTGTTGCCATCTCTCATGTTCAGATGTTTATGACCACTTATAAGAGTATTAGAATTGAGTTTTTTCCATTTCTTTTTAGTACCCCATCTTTTGGAGTAAACATCTCCATTAGTACAAGCACGATAACCAGGCCAATTGGGAATATCTTTGCACTTCATGATTATAGTATAAGGCGAAACAACAGATATTACAATAGTGTCGAGACTGACTTACTGAGTCAGATTAGAGCATTTAATGAGATGAAATAACTATGGCGACAGTTAATACACCGTGGATAGGAACATCTGCAGATAAATTATATCTACAAAGCGGCCAGTTTACTTCAACGATTAAGGACAGTGAAGATGTAAGTGGTCATGGATTAATCGTAATGGGTATTAGCTGGGATGGTGTTAATACCCCGTGGATGAGAAGAGCAAACACATCTTCAATAGCTGATGCGAGTCTTTATCTTCAATCAGGACAATTTACGTCTACTGTAAAAATTAGCGTAAATGTGCATTCAATTGATACAACTGGTACTGGTATATCCTGGGATGGCACTAATACGCCATGGACAGGTAAATCTGCAGACAAGCTTTACTTACAAAGCGGCCAGTTTACTTCAACATTGACAACTAGCCAAGACGTAAGTGGTGTAGATACTGCAGTAGAAGATATTTCGTATGATGGGACTAACACCCCTTGGGTTGGAGCAACAGCAGATAAACTTTACTTACAATCAGGTCAGTTTACTTCAACTAACAAGGACAGTGAAAGTGTTGGCGGAGTAGATAATATAGCGGTAGGTATATCTTGGGATGGTACTAATACACCCTGGGGTGGTGGAGAATCGGATAAATTATATCTACAAAGCGGCCAGTTTACTTCAACATTAAAAACTTCTGAAGATGTAAGCGGCGTAGATGCTTCAGTGCAAGGTATAGAGACAGACGACGATGTATCTCGTTATGGAGGAGCTGGCCCACCAGACACAATAAACACTCCTTGGTCAGGTACGGCTGGCGAGAAAGTTTATCTCCAATCTGGACAGTTTACGTCAACTCTAAAGACTAGCAATGCTCGCGGGGGTGTCGCTAATAGAGGTAATCCAACAGGCGTATGTTGGGACGGAACCAACACCCCCTATACAGCAGATGATGGAACGGAAGAATGGTTGGTATTACTTTCAGGTCAATTCACATCAACAATTAAGGACTCAGAGGATGTAGGGGCTATAGATAGTATTACAGATGGTATTAGTTATGACAGAACTAATACACCTTGGTCTGGTAGAGGAGGTGATAAACTCTATCTTCAATCCGGACAATTTACTAGCACGATAAAAACATCTCAAGTCACATCAGCTTGGAATGAAGCCAAACCACAAGGTATTTCATGGGACGGGACTAATACTCCTACTTGTGGAGATAACTCGACAGGTACAACTACAAAACTACACTTAGTATCGGGACAATTTAGTTCAACTGTAAAGGATAGTGTTGATGTTAATGCCGTAGAAAGCGTACCAAGAGATGTTTCTTATGATGGTACCCATACTCCCTGGACAGGGTCTTCTGGGGATAAGCTTTATCTTAATTCGGGACAACTAACTACAACTATCAGAGCTAGTGTATCTGTCACTGGGATAGATTCTGCTCCAGAAGGTATAGATACCAATGACTTCGATTCAAGAGTACCGGCAGGAGTAACATCCCCTTCTGCATCAGCCTCCCCCTCAGCCAGTGTTAGCGCCTCTGTATCTCCAAGTGCTAGTGCCAGCCCATCCGCATCAGCGTCAGCATCAAGATCACCATCTGCATCAGCAAGTCCTTCTGCATCGGCCTCTGCTTCGCGCTCACCGAGCGCAAGTAGATCGCCTTCGGCATCCGTGTCTCCTAGTGCGTCGGCTTCTGCATCAGTTAGTCCCTCGGCATCTGCTAGCCCTTCTGCTTCTGCATCTGCGTCCAGATCACCGTCTGCCTCTCGTAGCCCTAGTGCTAGCGTGAGTGCTTCGGTATCACCTAGTGCTTCTAGGTCGCCCAGTGCCTCACGTTCACCCAGCGCCTCTGCTAGTGCATCTAGATCACCATCTGCGTCCAGGTCACCGTCTGCCTCTGCTAGTGCATCACTTTCCCCTAGTGCATCGCGTTCACCCTCAGCAAGTGCGAGTGCCTCACGCTCACCCAGCGCATCAGCTTCTCCTTCGGCCAGTGTTAGTCCATCAGCGAGTGCATCAGCATCACGCTCCCCTAGTGCAAGCGCAAGCCCTAGTGCAAGCGCTAGCGCAAGTAGATCACCATCGGCCTCTGCTAGTCCATCAGCTAGCGCGTCTGCAAGTCTTTCACCATCGGCCTCTAGAAGCCCTAGTGCTAGTGCCTCCGCATCACGAAGCCCAAGCGCCAGTCGTAGTCCTAGCGCGTCCGCTTCGGCTTCTGTATCACCCAGCTCTTCACAGTCACCTTCATCTTCAGCTTCAGCTTCACAATCACCATCAGCAAGTCGTAGCCCTTCGGCATCTGTCTCGCCTTCTGCATCGGCCTCTGCTAGTGCTAGTCCATCTGCGTCGTCATCTCCTAGTGCATCCTTGTCACCATCAGCTAGCGACAGCGCCGTAATATCGCCATCTGCCAGTCTGTCACCCTCCGCTTCCGCGAGTGCCTCTGTATCTCCTAGCGCTTCACGAAGTCCGTCAGCCTCCGTATCTGCATCGGTTTCTCCTAGCTCTTCGGTTTCTCCCAGTTCCAGCGCCTCTGCTTCACGGTCACCTAGCGCCAGTGCATCTCCATCTGCTAGCGCTTCAGCGAGTTTAAGTCCATCCGCATCAAGTTCACCAAGCTCTAGTGTTTCTAAATCGGCATCACCAAGTGCCTCAGTATCTCCTAGTTCCTCTGCGTCAGCATCACGATCACCTTCTGCCTCTAGATCACCCTCTGCTTCTGCATCTGCGTCCAGATCACCCTCGGCATCATTATCGCCAAGTGCTAGTGTGAGTCCTAGTCCTAGTTCCTCTGCGTCAGCTAGCATATCGCCTATATCACATCGTAGAGAACCGTTATATGTCCCAACAGCTAGTGCTTCACCTAGTATATCGCCCATAGAGTACGGTAGAGAGCCTTTAATAGATATAAGCTAACATAGAACTATGGCCGAAACAGTTTTCAATCCAACCGCAACAGAGGAAGATGGAATGGCGTTTAGAGATAGCGTCACTGAGTCTTTCGCAACTATAATCGGTGCTAATGGAACTGCGGCTAATGATTCAGACAACGACATACAAGCACCATACTTTACTCGGTCAGGGTCAGATTATACAGCTTGCAGGAGGGCGATATTTCAGTTTGATACCTCCTCAATAGGTACTGATGCAATCAGCGCAGCTACACTAGAGCTATACTTGGAGGCAAAAGCAGATGACATGGGAGGTCTCAGTGAGGTAGTGGTTGGATGTACCCCAGATGCAGCCTCAACAGTAATAGCAGCAGATTACCAGACAAGAGCTACTACAGCTTTATCTGACGTAGTTGCTTTGTCAGCAATGACAGCGACTAATTACATTACCTTCACATTAAATGCTTCAGGTAGAAGTGACATAAACAAAAGTGGTGTAACAGACTTAATGTTGGTGTTTGAGAGTGACAGGAGTGGTTCAGATCCGGCAGCAGGTACAGCAGCATGGACGCAGTGGGAGGCATACTCGGATGCAGCAGGAAACAAACCTATACTGAGGGTTACTCATGCAGCAGTAGTAAGTCCCAGCGCCTCAGCCTCTCCTAGCGCTTCAGTGTCTCCTAGTGCTTCATTAAGTTCTTCGTACTCTCCTTCTGCATCTACTAGTCCTTCAGCAAGTGCAAGTGCCTCTTATAGCCCATCGGCAAGCGTTTCTCCATCTGCTAGTGCGAGCGCCAGTTATTCACCCAGCGCGTCACGATCACCGAGTGCTAGTGTATCAGCATCCGCCTCTCCATCAGCTAGTATCAGCCCATCGTCTAGTGCTAGTGCGAGCCGTTCACCGAGTGCTTCCAGGAGTCCATCGGCATCATCTAGTGCTAGTTATTCACCGTCAGCCAGCACTAGTGCGTCGGTATCACCAAGTGCTAGTATTTCACCAATAGACTATGACAGGACAGTATTGAAAGCTAATACAACTACCAGAGAACCATTATTAAATATAGGAGTAGACTAATTATGAAAACAAAAAAGACAGAACTAGAGAAATTTAAGTCAGAATATGGTAAATTAACAGGTAAGTATGGTTTTGATTTTAGGTCAACCATCGTCTGTAACTCGAAATTCACCGAATGGATAGTACATAGATTAAAAGTAGTCGCAACGATGCAAATAATAGAAAAATAATGGCACTAGTCTGGAGTGGTACATGGGGTGGGATAGCTGACAGCAAATGGAGCGGGATTGCTG
>Ga0255052_10001003_pt1 | contig 21866 bp, 32 predicted proteins | sample JV7_2_21_MG_FD_188632 | JGI IMG/M metagenome (GOLD analysis project Ga0255052, IMG submission 188632) | Seawater microbial communities from Jervis Inlet, British Columbia, Canada - JV7_2_21 | ecosystem: Environmental > Aquatic > Marine > Inlet | place: Canada: British Columbia | collected... | reverse complement strand
GATGAGTGCCCTGCTTGCCTCGTCCAGTGCCTTGAGCCCTTTTGTGACCCGTTCTACCTCAACATATATGCGTGTCCTTTTCAATATTTGTTTTGTCTGGAGTGCAAATTCTACCGCAATGTTTTTTTCATTTTCAGCAAAAGCAGATTCACTGTAGCTGTCCATTACAAGGGCTCCGAGGGGTACATCGCCGTCAAGGACCGGCACACACAGGAAGGAACCTATCTCTTTTGTGCGGGGAGGGCGGAGGCCAAAGGAACTCCCCCTGGGTTTTGGCTGGATTATAGGTTTTTTTTCCTTAATTAACCCTGATAGATAACCCTTTTCAGTGTAGGTCAATCCTGAACCGATATCTTCTGTAGATGCCTTTAAGACAAGGTTGTCACCTTCAAAAATAAAAAGCGTTGCTGAATCTGCCTTAATTACTTTTTTTGTGAGTTTAATTACGGCATTTAATTCCTCTTCTGTTTCAAGAATAGATTTAACTAAATGAGAGAACCTGTCCTCATCAAAAGGGGAGCTTTGAGTCGAAGCCTCAAGGTTTAATGCGCTGTTTTTAAGCCCTTCAAAATCTTTAACTGCTTTTCTTGATATTTTTTTCTCCTTGTAAAAAAAATAGTAGGAGATAATGGCGGTAATCAATATGGACAGATAAATCCAGCCTGCTAATCTGGAGTCAATTATGGCTAATAGTGACGTAAGGCTTGTTGCAGCATGCCCCTCGGTCTGCCACAGGGCTGGCAGTCCTAACAGGAAGATAGCCGCCAGGCAGCTTAGAATTATTTTGGGCGGGAAACGGGCCGAGATAAAAACAGTAAAAGGAATGTAAAATAGGTATAAAAGAGGCTTGCCATAAAACTGTATCAGGCCTTCAACGGTAAGCAATAGAGGCAGCAGAAAATCAAGGCTTTTCCATCCTGAAAAATGAGATTTGGTTTTAGTATTTCGATATAAACCGGTTAAGGCTGTAAAAATTACAACTAAAAACCAGATAACTAAAGCTGGTTTTGTTCTTAGAAAAACAGACCTGTATTCCTCAATTCCTAAAGGGAAAATAAAAATTGTATAGATGAGTATTAATACAGAGGGGAAAAAAATGCTCCTATGTTCTACCCTTCTTGGCTGCCTCTTCGTGAAAAAATTTTTGATAAAGGACCTCCCACTCGGGACTTCCTTCTGGTATTTTCTTCGAATAGGAAAGTAATTTATTTCTAACGAAGTTATCTATGTCCGCAGAGATTTTTAACTCCATTGTAATAACTCGTTTTATTCCACGCCTTATCTCCCCCTCTTCAACAAGCGGGGTAACCGTATCCTTCTCCAGAAGCCCCTTTAAAATGACATGTGAAAGATGAGTTATTTTCTCATCGGATAACCTCACAAAATGATATTACGCTCCTTGACAATTTTTTGTTTTGTAAGCTCAAAAAGCTTACGGAAATCAAGCCGTCCTTTTTCAATTTCCATATCATATTTCTTTAGTATTTCCCTTACTTCCCTGTTAATCCTGTCTTCTACCATTAGTTCTTCAAAAATTAATTCATCTGTAACTTTTCTGACTTCGTCTTTGGATGTTTTTAATTCAATGAGTTTCTTCTCGCAAAGATTTTCAACTATCCCATTTGCAAGAATAGATACCCACCCCTTAGGAACTCTCATTATTTTTCTACAAATGACAGGAGAGCTATGCTTCGTGCCCTTTTTATTGCGGTTTTCAGCTCTCTCTGGTGTTTGGCGCAGGTATTTGTCATTCTTCCTGCGGTAATTTTACCTTTTTCAGTGAGATGGCTTTTAAGTGTTTTGACGTCCTTGTAGTCTATAAATGCAGTCTTGTCCGCGCAAAATTTACAAAACCTTCTTATCTGAAATCTCCTGTATCGCGGTCTCTGTTCTCTCATATAATTAAACCTTTAATCCTTGCCCCCCGTTAATAATCAACATATTTTGGTTTTAAAATGGTTCTAAATCTGTTGTTTCATCTGGTGGAGGAACAGTATCTTCCCCTTCCGCGGCAACATCAGTTTTTTTAGAAAGGAAACGTACAGTTTGTGCAACTACTTCGTACTTACTCCTCTTTTGCCCTTCTTCCGTTTCCCAGCGCCTCTCCTGAAGCCTGCCTTCTACGAGAACGCTGCTGCCCTTGTTTAAATACTGACCGCAGGTGTCAGCCTGCTTGCCAAAAACAACTACATCTATAAAAGTAACTTCTTTCTTTAATTCTTCGCCCTGTTTATATCTGCGGTTAACAGCAATTCTGAAATTACATACTGAAGTTCCCTGAGGTGTGTATCTGACCTCCGGGTCTCTTGTCAGGTTCCCTATAAGAATTATTTTATTAAACATTCGTCTATCTGTTATGAAGGGGGAGGTTCTGTCTTTTTACTATCCGCTTCAGACAGGGATGACAAGGCCGCCTCAATTTCTTTTTTTCTTAGCTTTATTACAATGAACTTAAGAAGAGGATCAAAGACTTTATAAAATTTTTCCAGTTCCGCAATAACAGGCGGAGGGGCTTTCAGGAGCAGTAATATATAGACACCTTTTTGTTGTTTTTTCAGAGCATAGGCCATTTTTTTGCGTCCCCAGTTCTCAGACCTGAGCACTTCACCGCCATTTTTGATGACAAGATTCTTGACACGCTCAACAGAATCATCTATTGTTTTATCATCAAGGTCCGGATTGAGAATTACAATATTTTCGTAAAAATTCATTTTTATATCTTTTTATGTATTAATTTCCCTAATCTCTTTGCTCCTTTGCACTGCAATATGCGGGGAGATCGTCCTTGTACATTGTAAAAATCAAGTTTTTTATATCACAAATAAAAGACAAAAAACAATAATAACATATTTTACCTTTAATGTCTAATCTGATAAAATTATAAGGGGATAACTATGGGCAGTAAAAGACATCAAATGCTTTTTGGACAGTTTCTCCTTAAAAAGGGGATTGCAAACAGAAATGATATATTTAAGGCACGGCTGGTTCAGAAAAGGCACAACTTCAGGATAGGGGATATCGCCAGGAAGAAGGGGTGGCTAGAGAATGAAGATATTGAAAGAATCTTAAGCCTACAGGAGGAGGTTTACGAAAAGTTTGGTGAAATTGCAATAACGGAAAAAATATTGACGCAAAAACAGGTTGAAGAACTGCTTAAAGAACACGATGATAATTATATTTTCTTCGGGGAGACACTTGTAAAAATCGGTTCTATTTCGCATGAGGACCTTTTGGAACTCCTTAAGGAATATAACAAAAAAGTTATACTTGGATAATAGAGCACTATAAAGAAAAACCAGCGTATTAAATTTCTTTGGAAATTTTTATTTTTTAGTTTGGATTAAGGTTGTTATTCTTCGGGCCTGTACAGATATATCCATACAGACATTAGTACAAGTAAGATTGTCGCTGTAAGAATTATTCTGCCTGAAAGCTCAATATATACAAGTTTTTCGACATAATTAATTATAAACGAACCTGAATAGCCCTGTGATGGCTCATGCATTTGTCTTAACCAGACCTCAAGGTATGTCAGTGGACAGTACCATCCTGAAACCTGTATAACCACCGCAAATCCCATTCCTGCGACATGAAGTATTTTTACCAGCTTATATCTTCTGCCGATAAAGGCACCGGAGATAAGGAACAAGATCCAGAAGAAATGCATCAAAACGATAATGTCTGCAGTTACTTTATAGATCACTTTTCTAAACTATCGATTAACGGGTAATTCGATAACTACCGGTCATTAAGTCAATAAGCAAATAAGTCATTAAAAAATGACTTAATAACTCAATGACTTAATAACTTTATTTTGTGTTCGGTGAATTTTTCAATTCATTGTTTGAATTAAGCGGGAGTTCCATATCCATAACCTTTTTAAAGCTTTTTCGGTGTATGGGGCACGGGCCGTGAAGACGTATGAGTTTCATATGTTCTTTTGTTGAATAGCCTTTGTGTTCCTTAAAGTTGTAATGAGGGTAGTCCTTGTGATAGGCAAGCATAATATCATCTCTGACTATTTTTGCAATTATGGAAGCAGCAGCAATGGAGGCACTTATAGATTCGCCCCTGATTATTGATTTTTGGACGGTTTTAATATCCGGAAGGTTAACGGCATCTATAAGCAGTATGTCAGGGGGGATTGATAAATCCTTAACAGCGGTTTTCATAGCGAGTTTTGTAGATTTAAGTATGTTTGTTTTATCAATGGTTTCAGCATCCATTATCCCGATACCGATGTCTTGAGAATTGTTCACAATATCCCAGAAGAGCCTCATTCGCTTGTTTTCAGGGACCAACTTGGAATCTCTGAGGCCGTCAATTATAAGTCCCAGAGGCAGTATTACCGCGGCTGCAACTACGGGACCTGCCAGAGGTCCTCTCCCTGCTTCATCAATGCCCGCAATGACAGGGTAATTTATTCTTATTTTGTCGTCGTACAGGAATATTGAATTTGTATTTTTTAAAGCAGCCATTTAAACAGATACTAACAGGTTTTTGAGGGATTTTAAAAGTAAAGAATAGAAATGAGAACGGAAACAGGAGTAACCCTGTACAAGTTAAGAGAAGTAAAAAAAACGGGACAGGTCCCATTTTTGTTTGGTAGTAATTTACAACTCTCAAACAAAATATCGTTAAAGGTTGATATTTTTATTATTGGTTACATAGACAATTACAAAAATAGGACCCGTCCCAGTTTTTTTATATTTTACTGAAGGCTTTTTCTTTTACTTTTGCTGCCTTGCCTTTCTTGCTCCGCAGATAGTAAAGCTTGGCCCTTCTTACTGACCCTTTTTTTATCAGCTTAATATTGTCAATCAGCGGGGAATGGATAGGGAAAATCCTCTCGACACCAATACCGTAAGATATCTTCCTCACAGTGAAGGTTTCGCGAAGGCCGCTTCCTCTTCTGGCAATTGCGACACCTTCAAATGCCTGAACCCTTTCCTTATCACCTTCTTTAATCTTCATACTGACTCTTACGGTATCACCGATTTTAAAAGACGGGATGTCTTTTTTTAAACCTTCTTCTATAATTTTTACTGCATCCACTTGTTGTCCTCCTGGTAAAATTTATTTATTTTACATGATTGCTCATGCATCCTCATCTTTATCAGATGATTCTATATCAGATGATTCTATTTCTGCAATTAACCTTTTGTCCTCGTCAGTAAGATTTATTTTTTCAATAAGGTCAGGCCTTAGTCTAAGCGTCTTTCTCAGGGCCTCTTTTCTTCTCCATTGCCATATCTCCCTGTGGTTTCCGGAGAGATGGATATCAGGGACGCTTAGTCCTTCGAATTCCCTTGGCCGTGTATAATGGGGATAGTCAAGCAATCCCCAGGAAAAAGATTCCTCCTCTGCGGATTTTTCATCTCCAAGGGCGCCCCGGATGAGCCTTGTAGACGCATCAATTATAACAAGTGCAGCCAGTTCCCCTCCGGTCATGACATAGTCTCCAACAGACAATTCTTCATCCACTAATGACTTCCTGACCCTCTCATCTATTCCTTCGTAACGACCGCATATAAATACAAGCCTTTGATTCTCTTTTGAAAATTCTTCTGCAATCGACTGATTAAAAGTTTTCCCCTGGGGACTCAGAAGGATTACCTTTCTGTCCTCCTTATCTTTTTTAATGAAATCAATTGCCTTGAAGAGGGGTTCAGGCTTGATTACCATTCCAGGGCCCCCTCCAAAAGGATAATCGTCAACAGACTTATATTTATTCGATACAAAATCCCTTATATTATATGTTTTAACCTCAAGAAGCTTTTTATCCTGAGCCCTTTTTAAAATACCCTCTTTAAGATAGGAAATTATTATATCCGGGAAAAGGGTAAGTACATCACATTTCATTTGGTAATACCCGGGCTTTACACTCATGCAGGGAGAAACCCCCACACCAAAGTCGGGTACCGTCTTTTTTGAGGTAAAGCTCTATATTCTAATGTCTTAATCCTGAATCCATCATTTATAGCCCTGAAGTTTCGGGGCTAAGGATGACGGGCAGGCTTTCATGCTTTAAATTGTAAATTCCAGACAGTCTGAAATACTGGGATTTGGATGTTATTTAGTGTTTAAGACCTTGCCTGCTCTATGAGTCGTCTAAGACCCGTAGGGTAGACCGGCAGGCAGGTTTCGGATTTAAAATTTGCCTTTTTATTCTAATATCTCAAGGACGCATCTCTTGCCGAGCTTGGTTCCACCGGCACTAAGGATAGTCCTCATAGACCTTGCTGTCTTACCCTGTTTTCCTATAACCTTACCGAGATCACTCTGTGCAACTCTCAATTCATATACAGTAGTCCTTTCACCCACAACTTCTGTAACAACAACATTTTCCGGTTGGTCAACCAGCGCCTTTGCCATTTGCTCGATTAGTTCTTTCATCCCCACCTCCATAAGAATCCGGGGCTGTTTCTTGTAAGCCCGCGATTTTCAAAAGTTTCTTTACAACGGAAGTTGGCTGTGCCCCGTGACTAAGCCAATATTTAGCCCTTTCTGTGTTTATTTTTATCTCTGAAGGATCTTTTAGTGGATTATAAGTACCGAGAATCTCTAAAAAGGGACCGTCTCTTCTTGTTCTGGAATCAGCTGCAATCACCCTGTAAAAAGGCTTTTTTTTAGCACCTTTTCGTGTAAGTCTTAACTTTACCAAATCAATCCCTCCTCATAAAGCTGTCAATAAGTTCGTTATAATTATTAATAAACAAGGTTTGTCAAACTTTTGATGGTTTTACTAAGGCCTAACCAAAAAAATTACCGAATTTAAGCTTCTTTCCGCTCTTAAACCTTTTTAGCATCTTTTTCATTTCAAGATACTGTTTTATTAACCTGTTAACATCAGGAACTGTTGTACCGCTTCCAGAAGCTATCCTTCTCTTGCGACTACCGGACATTATAACATAATTCCTTCTTTCCTGCCTGGTCATGGAATTAATTATTGCCTCGACCTTTATAAATTCCCTGTCATCTACGGAAAGGCCTTTTACCTGTTTGCCTAATCCCGGAATCATGCCCAATATATTTTCAAGCGGGCCCATTTTCTTTATCTGTTTTATCTGGTTTTTAAGGTCTTCAAAGGTGAACCTGTCTTCGCCGAGCTTTTTCTGTAAATCAAGTGCTTCATTTACATCCATGGAATCCTGGGCTTTTTCCACAAGGCTCAGGACGTCACCCATACCCAGGATTCTTGATGCCATCCTTTCAGGATGAAATGGTTCAAGGAAATCAATCTTTTCGCCTACACCTATAAATTTTACGGGCTTTCCCGTGACAGCTACCATTGAAAGGGCTGCCCCGCCTCTGGCGTCGCCGTCCATCTTGGTGAGAATAATGCCGTCAATATTAAGCTTGTCATTAAAAGACTTGGCAATATTTACTGCGTCCTGTCCTGTCATGGCATCCGCAACGAGTAGAATTTCTTTAGGGTTTGCCTGCTTTTTTATATCCTCAAGTTCTTTCATTAATTGTTCGTCTATATGCAGCCTCCCCGCGGTATCCAGTATAAGCACATCCCTTCCATCTGACTCAGCTTTTTTAATAGCTTCTAAGCAAATCTTTACAGGGCTTTCTCCTGGCTTTGTCGCGTAAACCGGTGTGTCTACCTGGGAGCCGAGAGAGATTAACTGGTCAATAGCAGCAGGCCTTGAAGTGTCCATGGCAACAAGCATCGGCCTTCTTCCGTCTTTTTTAAACTTTTTTGCAAGTTTTGCCGTTGTTGTGGTCTTGCCGGAACCATGAAGGCCAACAAGCATAAGGACGGTAGGAGGGTTAGTGGCGAGATTGATTTTGCTGTGATTTCCGCCCATAAGGGCGCACAGTTCATCATTGACTATCTTTACAACCTGCTGTCCCGGGGTGATGCTCTCGAATACTTCTTTACCAATAGCCTTTACCCTGACACTTTCTATAAAATCTTTGACAACCTTGAAATTGACATCAGCCTCGAGAAGGGCTATTTTAACCTCTTTAAGGGCAGAGACGATATCGTCTTCTTTCAGAAACCCGCGGCCCTTTAATTTTTTAAATATGCCTTCTAATTTTTCTGATAGTGAATCAAACATGGTAAAGTAACGCAGATAGTCACTGATTTATTACACCTGCCTGCCGGCAGGCAGGGATGATCACAGATTCTTTATCTGAGATAATCAGTATTTTTTTATCAGTGTTAATTTGTGTTTCTTACGAAAAGTTCTCCTCTATATATTTTTCTGCTTCTACTGCAGCTATGGCTCCATCGCCTACAGCAGTTGCTATCTGCTTAAGAGTCTGTGACCTTACGTCGCCTGCCGCAAAAATACCCGGCACAGACGTGGCCATTTTTTCGTTAGTAATTATATAATTATCTTTATCAAGATCTACTGTGCCTTTAATAAATTCGGTATTCGGATTATAGCCCACGTAGATAAAGACCCCCTGAACATCGAGAACGGATTCCTCCTGGGTTTTTACATTTTTTATCTGCAGCGCCTTGACAGTTTCTTCTCCTTCTATCTTGTTTACGACAGAGTTCCAGATGAATTTTATTTTTGTATTTGAGGATGCGCGCTCCTGTGCAATTTTTGCCGCCCTTAGCTGATCTCTTCTGTGAATTATATAGACTGTTTCCGCGAACTTGGTTAAGAATATTGCTTCTTCAACTGCTGAGTCGCCGCCGCCTATAACTGCAAGCTTTTCACCCTTGAAAAAAGCCCCGTCGCAGGTAGCACAGTATGACACCCCTTTCCCCCTGTATTCGCCCTCTCCCTCTACCCCGAGAGTTTTAGGATGCGCACCTGTAGACAGGATAATGCTCTTTGCTTCATATTCCTTATTTCCTTCAAGGAGTATTTTTTTAGTTTTTTCATGCAGGGAGATTTTCTGGACCGAAGCTTGAATTATTTCAAGGCCAAACTTTCTGGCTTGTTTTTCCATTTTACCGGAAAGTTCCGCCCCGGAGATTCCCTCATCAAATCCGGGGTAGTTCTCTACAAACTCAGTAGTTGTAACCTGCCCTCCGAGAAGACCTTTTTCAATCAGGAGGCTTTTGAGTCTGGCCCTTGAGGTATAAATCCCTGCCGTGAGACCGGCAGGGCCTCCGCCGATAATAATAACGTCGAAAAGCATTTACCCCGTTAGAATGCCCCGTGGTTTGTCACAGGCCTGAAAAATTTAATTCCATTTATTTATAGTTAACAAGGGTTTAATACGCCTTAGTCGTATTAATGCCCTGTGTAAGCCTGCCTGCCTGCAGGTAGGCTTACCCGTCAGAAGAGCTAAGGCCTTCTAACGGGGTTTACGTAAGGAGAGAATCGAGCTTTGCCTTAAGCTGTGTTTTTGGTACTACACCTACTATCTGTTCCACGATTTGTCCGTTTTTAAAAAACATCAGTGTGGGTATTCCGCGAATTTTATAACGGCTCGCAAGATCAGGATTTTCATCAGTATTTAATTTAAAGAAGTTTGCTTTACCTTGATATTCTTTTGCCAGTTCTTCAACTATGGGGGCAACCATCTTGCACGGACTGCACCATGCTGCCCAGAAATCAACCATAACAATATTTGGTGACTGCATAACATCTTTATCCCATGAGTCAAGTGTAGTGCTTGTAACAACATCAGACATGACAAACGTCCTCCTCTAAAAGATTTTTCAATAAATTATATTTTTTCAGTTTATCTTGAATTATATTGTTTTGAAAAAGTCTTTGTCAATTTTATTCATTTCATGGATTTCTTTAAAAATCCGAAAAACCCAGGTTTTTCTGAAATATAGCCGGTTTTCAGCCCGTTTTTTTTATTTCGATTTCATTTAGTATAATTTGTTTTATAATTAAGCGTAAAACAGGCGGACAGGAGGAAATGCATGATTCTTGAAAATATAACAATGACTGATTTTAAGAAGCACCTTAAAAAAACAAAGACAATAATTTTCCCTTTTGGCACCGTTGAGGAGCACGGCGGCCATCTTCCCCTGAACACGGACACCCTCATAGTGTATGAGTCGGTAAAGCGCCTGATAAAGAAGAGAAATGTATTCATTGCCCCTCCTGTTTATTACGGGGTATGTACAAGTACAAGGCAGCACCCCGGCACAATCAGTATAACTTCTGGGACTCTCAGAAGATTTACATCTGATCTGGTAAGGGATGCATATCAAAAAGGCCTTAGAAATTTTATTCTCATATCAGGCCATGGAGGGGGGCTTCATATATCTGCGTTAAAGGAATCGGCAGAGGTTTTGGTTGAAGAGCTAAAAGGGATAAAAATAGCAGTTATATCTCCTTATGATATCCTTTCAAAAGAATTTTTTGCACTTACCGGGAACCCGAACGACTCTCATGCAGGTGATCTTGAGACATCTCTGGTTTTGTACCTTGCCCCTGAACTTGTAAAGGGACGCTCAAAAGAGGAATATCCCCGCCTGCCAAAACCCTTTACCGTAAAAAATAAACTCAAATACTGGAAGGGCGGTGTTTGGGGAAATCCCGCTAAGGCAACCAGGCAAAAGGGGGAAAAGGCAATCAGGTTAATTGTCAATAAGTTGATTGAGATTGTTGATGAGATTGAGAAGGGGAAGTTTTAATGTGGGATTGCGTTTACCCGCATGCCTGAGGCATGTAAACCTTGCAGTGCTTGCCTGCCGGTTTGTTTGGCATGGTAGCGGGCCGCGCCAGTACCCCAGGGTTCATTCTTTTGCGCACCCAAAAGAACGGAACCAAGAAAAGGGTGCCCCTGATTGTTTCTCCTCCGGTCTGCTTAGTCAGCCTCCGGTAAATTAATTCAAACCTGCCTACCGGCAGGCAGGCTCCTCCCTTTGGGACTCAAACACGAATTACTTTCTTGGCCCCGTAGCTCATGGGCAATAGCCTATACGGGGCTTACCCTCCGGCCTTCTTCTCTTCCCTAAAATTCTCGAATGGGGACACTACAAGAAAAACGAAATACAATATACGCAATACGACATACGCACGACGATATAATATTCTTAATCTTCCTTTATCCTGAACCCGAGCCTGTCTATGCAGTTAATTACGATTTCTTTGAATTTTGCCTCATCAAATTCTAACTGGGAAGGGTCGTAGTCAATAACAGCGCTTTCATTGTTTTTTACTTCTACTGACTGAACGCCTTTCATTTTTCCTATAAATTTTCCTACTGCCTTGACACAGTCATAACAGTACACATGTCCGACTTTAAATGATAGTTTTGCCATTAATCCTCCGCTCTAAACTGTTCCTCAAGCCTCCTGAACCTCGGCTCGTATATGAGCTCATACAAATGAACCCTGTCAGGGAAAAGTTCCTGTATCCTTCCCCGGAGTTTTTCTTTTTCGATTTTAATATCAAATTTTGGGTAATCTGTGCTGACAATTAAAAATGTTATTTTATCGGCAAGCCCTTTTATCTCGGTTATTCGGTTATTTTCATCTTCAAGGGTGTTTGATGGCACTCTAAATGTTTCTTTATGCTGCAGGCTTACAATATTTCCACAGACACAGTTTATTGTTTTCCCGAACTCAAATAAAGTTACATCATATTCATTTTTACATAGGGGGCACTTGACAGCCATTTTTAACCTTCTTTTTATTTTATAACACAGGGCATCTATTTAATCAAAATTTTAAAGTTCCTTACTAAATAAAGAGGAGGAATCTGTTAAATAATATTTTGTGACCGGTATAAGTAACAGGTTTTAACTTGCCTAATAAATTATATAATAGTTATAATCACAATCTAAATATTCTATGCGTAAAAAATATATTCACCTCCTAATTGGTCTTGTCTTTATTGCCCTCTCTTTATTTTATGCCTTCAGGGGAGTATCGATTACTGAATTGAAAGAAGCCTTCATGTCATTACGGTATGTATATCTTTTGCCTGCTTTATTTCTGGTTGCGTTGAGTTATTTATTAAGGGCGATGAGGTGGCGCTATCTGGTGCGTTCTATCAAGGACGTAAAGACAACACGTCTCTTCTCACCGTTAATGATCGGCTTTATGGGTAATATGCTTCCTGCAAGGGCAGGGGAGTTCATCAGGGCATACCTCCTTGGAAAGAAGGAACACATCAGCTTCAGTTCTTCTTTTGCCACCATCTTTATAGAGAGACTGTTTGATATGGTCTTAGTACTGTCTTTGCTTTTCTGGGTATTGCTTTTCAGGTCAGAAGTCTTTGCCTCCGGAACTGCAGGGGAAAATCATAAACTTATGGGCTATATGATTAAGTTTGCCTGGGTAAGTTTGGCAGGGTGTATGTTCATTTTTATGTTTTCCGCACTCCTTCAATATAGGAATAATCTGGCCATGAAGATAGTGAACGTTTTTATCAGGCCGTTACCCCTCAAGTGGGGTGAGAAGATAATTGGCCTGGTGCATTCATTTACAGAGGGGCTTAAGATTATAAAAGATACCCGCGGGTTTTTAGCTACAATTTTTCTTTCTTTCCTGATCTGGACTACATTTGTTACCACCTATTACCCGATTTATATGGCATTTGGCATAGAAAACCAATTACCAGTGTTTTCATTAATTATACTTGCCCTTACAGTAGCTATTTTTATTACCTTGTTCCCCACTCCAGGTTTTCTTGGTTCTTTTCAGGCAGCCTGTGTTGTTGCCCTTCATGAAATCTTTGAAATTCCTAAGGCTATTGCCGCAAGCTATGGGATAGTTACATGGATTTTATTGATGGGTTTCACTGTTATTATTGGAGCAATCTTTGCTATAAAAGAGAATATTTCTTTCGGCGAGTTTTCAGCAGAAAGAGAACAGACAAAATAGTTTCTTTTTTCCCGGTGTTAAAAAAGAGACTGTTGACCCTCGTGAAATTGTCTTAGGGAAATTATAAGTGTTTTTTAATAGCGTCACGAATACGCAGAGAAAAGGTTTTGTCTCCTAGATACCCGACCCTGATAGTTAATTTAGTGCTTGAAGAGTTAATAGAGTCGGCATCTACCCAGACTTTTTTACCGTCTGCTAATGTACCCCTTACCTCTGATGTGAGGTTGTCAGACCTCTCTTCAGTAATATTTATTTTCAGGTCTTTTAGCCCCGCGATAGTAGCTTTATGAACCTGCGGGACCGAAGCGGAGATCGTCTCCTGCAGCTTACCCTTGACATAAACGACGCCTGCACCACCTGCCCCTGCCCCGACTATTAAAGCAGCGCATCCCGAGTTAAACAGAAAAAGCAAACCTAAAATATAGATGAATAACCGTCTTTTTAGCATAAGACCTCCTTTTTATAAGAACGAATTAAAGAATCCTGCAGCAAGCTACAGGGAATACGCTCGCTGTTCATTTTAATCGTTATTTTATTTCTTCTGGATATGGATAGAAAGTATCTCATATTATTATAAATTTTTTATTCTGTCAAATGTTTCTGCTGGAAATAAGAATATATCCTGGAATTGTTAAGCATGGCAGTATATGAATAAAATGCTTATGGTGATTTCGTATCCATCAGGCGGTCTACAATCAGCCCGAAAAAAGTTTCATTTTTCCGTTGATAATACCAGCCAAGATGAATAAGACAGTTTGAGCATATGCTTAAGTTCCACGTAAACCCCTTAAACCAGGTAAATTCAGGGGAGGAGTCGCCGAAGATGGTGGAGCCGTTAGCCGAGGAAAAGCATCCTATATCAAAAGTGATATCTTCAAGGTTAGTTAATGTATGAATGTGTTTGTCGTTAACAGAGATAATGGTTTCCGGGGAAGTGATTGCGTTCCCACAATTTTTGCAGAGGATAATATTCCATTTCTTTAAGCCAAATTTTTTTTCAGTCTTTATTCTGGCCCCTGCAGACGGTTTTTCCCCGGATGAACTTAAGTTCAGTGACTGCTTGTTCTGATGTTTATTTTTCTTCATAAGTATTAAAGTTGGAACACTCCTTCTTCTGATTATAAATTATTAATTGATAAACTGGAATAAAAATTTATTTGATAAAAAAAATTCAGAAGACACTTGCTGACAGTGTTCTTTATTTTACCAGGTCTTCAAGTTCCTTCACATTAAAGGAACTCTCTTGACATTGTTTCATCCATCTTGAGCACCTGTTGGCATCAAGCGGAATCCCGACAGGCGGGATATCCAGTTTAATGCATAGCCTCATTCCATTGACAAGTTCAGGGATACAGGCAATTCCCAGTGCCCCGATGCTTGGATGTCCGGCCTTAAGTTTCTTAAAAAGTTTTTCGAGCTCCATAGTAACAGAAATATAAGGATGGATGTTGTACTTTTTTAACAAAAGGCTCCCGAGATTAATAAAACATTCTTTTGTACATCCCTTGCAGATAGATTCAATGTCTCCAGGGACAGAATTACAATCTGGCCTGAAATCACGCAGACAATGGGCAATAAGTGAAAATTTAAACTCACCGTTTTTAAATGCCTCCTTATAAACCCTGTTTATCAGCTCAATCTCTACCATGTGTAAGTGGTACTGTTCTTCTTTTGTACTTAATGTGATGTTAAACCTCTGCGAGAGTGGCAGGGCTTTTAAGTGATGTTTGACATTTCTGGTATAAACAGACAGGGAATCTCTCAGAGTCTTTTTTATGAAAGAAATGAGAGTTTTATCTGCATATTTCCATGAAAGTTTTTTTAGAAGAGGAAGGTAACCGCTGGCTTTCTGGATTTGGGAGAGAAGTCTTTTTTCATTGGGGCACTTTTGTAAAAACAAATCTGTAAGCTTTTTTATTAGACTGTAGTATTGATCTGTTTCAGGACTGTCACCGTATAAAGAGTAGGTCTTTCCTTCAATTGGTTCTTTTCTTTCCTGGGCAGTCACTTATATTTTTATCATAGCATCAAAAGTCGTGATGAGGATATCGTATGTCGTATTGCATATCGAACTAAAAACTGATTAACCAATTAATACGAGTTTATAAATTTTATTCCTTGTAATATATAGTTATGCTTTCAATATACTCACCGAGGTGACGGTCCAGATACCCAATGAAGGCCCGAAGCATCTGCCATTCTGTTCCCTCTACCTTAGTTTGAATTTCAGCTATAAGCATGCCGCCGCTGATTTCAACCAGATTAATCCACCCGGGATACTTAACATGTTTCCAACGGCCCCTGCGGTCCCTGTGAAATGAAGTGCGTCCTCCCCGAAGCTCTGCAGCCTTATTCCTCAAAAGGGTTTTTAATTTTGTATCAATACCGGACTTTGGAACAACTTGCACAATTTTCATATCCTGACCTCTGTTGTTAAATGAAGGTTAATTATGAATTAATCAGGCTATACTCTCAGTATAGCAGACCATTAAAAAACGGGACACCCGTCCCAGTTTTTAAGAGCGTAAGATCGTAAGCGCGAAAGGGAAAAAGCCAGAAAGTACGGAAGTGCGTAAGGCGTAAGCGCTAAAGTTCAAAAGTGGAGGCTTTAATACCCAAGGAGTTTTTTAAGGGATTTAGGTTTCACCAGTATCCTGTTATCCAGGGATTTCACCATGCCGTCTTTCTGAAACTTACTCATTGTCCGGATACAGGTTTCCACAGTTGTTCCAACCATTTCAGCTATCTCCTGCCGGGTTAGCTGGAAATCTATTTTTGTATAACCGGACTCTTTTACGCCTGCTTTTTCAGAAAGTCTTACCAGTACAGCAGCAATCCTTTTATCGACCTTTTCAGATGCAATATGTCCTAACATTTCGTGTGCATCTCTTAATTTGTCACTGGCATATTTTGCTATCTCGACCTTAAGGATAGGGTATTTTTCCATAAGGTTTAACAGGTTTTTCCGGCTGATTCTGATTACAGATACATCCTCCATTGACTGTGCAGATTCGGGAAATGGTTTCTGATCCAGAACAGCCGCACAGCAGAACAGTTCGCCGGGAAACTTGACCTCAAGTATAATGTCTTTACCCGCATGAGAGTGTTTTACTATTTTCACCTTTCCTTTAGATGCAATAAATAACCAGTCCGCCGGGTCACTCTCCATAAATATATATTCGTCGTTTTTAAAATCAAGGGTGTCAAACAGGGGGCACATCTTTTGTAAATTCTCTTCAGTGAGAACTGAAAATATTCCACTTTTCTTAAGGGTCTCTAAAATCATTTTTATAAGGTCTCTTTGATTTATATACTTTAACATTTCCGTTTATATAATTTTTATGTTTCGATTACCATGGCTTATAAAAACTGTATTAGGTAAAAAGCACAACAGGGCAAGGGTGCAAGAGGGACAGAACGTAAGAGCGTAAGGGGGAAAGCGCGAAAGGGCAGAAGAGCGGAAGTGCAATAATAGTTAGATAAAGCAGAAGTGCAGAAGCCGTAATCTGTTTACTGTTCACTTATCACCGTTCACTATCGGTTGGAAACCCATAATAAAATTTTCTTCTTGACATATATATACGACCGGTCTATTATATCTAAAATGTTTCAAAAAAACGCAAAGTTAGCAATACTGGAGAAGGGGTCCCGGATAGTTCACAAAAAGGGGTTTAACAATACCGGCATTAAGGAGATTCTTAATGCCGCTGGTGTGCCCAAGGGTTCTTTTTATCACTATTTTAAGAACAAAGAGGACTTTGGTCTGAATCTACTGGATTATTATGCTGGTTTTTTTGTTGAAAGGGCTGAGAGCGTGATTAATGAAACGGACTTACCGCCCCTTCAGAGAATAAGGAGGCTTTTTAGTGAATTCCTCAGCTTTTTTGAAAACAACGGTTGTGAAATGGGGTGTCCTATCGGCAATCTGTCTCAGGAGATGGGAGACCTGAGTCCTGCATTCAGGAAAAAACTGGAAGAAATATTCATCAAGATGAGGGCCCCTCTTGAGGAAGGTCTGAACGAAGCCAGGCAAAAGGGTGAAATCCCGGATTCTCTGGATACACGTGATACAGCTGACTTTATCATTAACAGCTGGGAAGGGGCTATTCTACGTATGAAGGTCCAGAAAAATGCAGAACCTCTCCGACTCTTTGACAGGATGATATTCAAGGACATTCTTTATCAGGAGATATGAAGAAAACGAGAATCAGTTTATTTTATTTGGCTGGATATCTTATCCCCACAGGTATCGGCTTGCTTTTTACGCCGAGTATCACTCTCAAGCTGCTTATGTCCAATGGAGACTACGGGGATATGTTTCCCCGGATTGTGGGAATGTTACTGATAGGAATAGGGATTATTGCGGTCCAATTGATCCGTCTGAAGAACTATATTTTGTACCCAACGACAATATTCGTACGGATATTCTTTTGCATCTGCTTTGTATTTTTTTACTTTATTAACAGAGACCCGCTGTTTCTGGTAATGCTTGGAGTTGTTGCCATTGGTCTGGTACTGACTTCAGTATGTTACCTGTCCGACAGCAAACAAAAAAAAGGAGGGATTATCAATGAGCGACGTAAAAAATAAAATAAGTGATTTCCTTGCATCTCATCCGTATCTTAACCTTGCAACTGTAAGTCCGGACGGTACTCCTCTGGTCCATACTGTAGGGTATGCATCTGAAGGAACTACCGTGTATTTTGTAACTGACAAGAATACCCGCAAGGCAAAGAACATCAGCAATAATCCGGCTGTCGCATATACTGTGGACGAGGACTACAAGGACCTGGCTAAAATTCAGGGCGTTCAGATGAAGGGCAGGGCAGAGTTTGTTACAGATAAGACGATAGTTGAGAAGATATTCGCAATAATGAACAAAAAATATTCGTACATGAAGGACATGCCTGAAAACCCTGACTATATCTTTTTTAAGATCAAACCTGTGGAGGCTGATTTTATAGACAACACTGTAAAATTCGGCCATAGGGATCATGTAAATTTCTAAATTAGAAGTTGTTTTTAAAAGGGGTGATATCCATGTCTCTTTCATTTGATGAACTCCGTACAATCTGCCTTGAAGAGGGCGCAGACGATGCCGGATTTGTTGAGGTCGGGCGTGAGGCCCTGTCTACTGAGCGTAGAGATTTCAACAGGATGTTTCCCGGGACAGAGACCGCTGTTTCTCTGGTCAGAAGAGCCAATCGCGAGAGTATCCGTAGTCCCTCGCTCCCTGTGGCTGACCTGGAATTTTCAAAATTATACACCGGCATATCTGATATAGCTTCAAGGATAGTCAGGCGGTTTAATACATTGGGTGTCAGGGGTATTGCCATTCCCCCGGGATTCCCCATGGATATGACCCGCTGGCCTGGTAAAATATGGGAAGTGAATCACAAACCTGTTGCTGTTGAAGCTGGTATGGGCCACATGGGATTGAGCCGTGTGGTCATACACCCTGTGTTTGGCAACCACATTGCTTTAGATACGATACTTATAGATGCCCGGCTTGACCGCTGCGGTCAACCCCTTGAAGAGTCTCCCTGCATAAAGTGCGGGCTCTGCATTGCAGTTTGCCCTGTGGGAGCGCTTGACAAGGAAAAGGGGATTGACTTCATGTCCTGTGCAATGCACAACTATCATGAGCTTTTTGGGGGGTTTCAGGAATGGATTGAGGATATTGTTTCATCCGGAGACATTAAGTCATACCGCTCTAAATTCCGTGACAGTGAGACCGGCAGTAAGTGGCAGTCCCTGACTTACGGACATGCCTATAGGTGTTCTTACTGTATGGCTGTATGTCCTGCTGGAGAGGAAACGGTAAAAACATATCAATCTGATAAAAAAGGGTATATGGAAAAATACGTAAAACCCCTTAAAAACAAGCCCGAGCCTGTATATGTAATATCCGGTACGCGTGCAGAGAAAATTGCTGGAAAAAACAGCTCAAAAGATGTGCGATACGTAAGAAACACAATAAGGCCGGCATCAATTGAGACATTTCTGGACGGTACAGCCCTTCTCTTTAATCCGGAAAAGGCAAAAGGGCTCAGCCTTACACTTCATTTTGAATTTACCGGTAAAGAACAGAAATCAGCGACTATCACAATCTCTGAAGGCAGATTGAATGTTCAGCAGGGACACTCTGGCAAGGCAGACCTTCGTATCCGCTCGGACTCTGAAACCTGGATCAGGATGCTTAACGAAGATATATCACCATTCAAAGCAATAATAACCCGCAAGTTAAAGTTAAAAGGAAACCCCGCATATCTTAAAAAGTTTAAATCATGCATGCTGTGAATGAACGGAAGTGCAGGCCAGGGTACAGAGGTCAGGTGTCAGGGGAAAAAACAGGCACAAAGTAACAAAGGCACAGAGGCAGGAGTTAATGACTCAATACGCAATACGACATACGCATCACGCCTGCCTACCGGTTTACATGCTGTAGGCATGCAGGAAGGGCTTAGCTCTTCTAACGGGGTAAATTAGAAAAATATCTCAATCTTCAATCAGGTTAAATTTCTCCATTTCCTTTACCAGATTTTCAAACTGGCGAGGCTCTTTATCCCCCAGCTGGATAATCGCATCGTATGGTTCCATTTTCTCTTCAGGGTCGATCTGCATCAGGTATTTGTTGAAAAGATTATTAAATAACTCCCGTTTTTCAATGTCGGTATAGGAATCTTCAAACGCAAAGCTGATTTTCTGTGCAACCAGTGCAATCTTTTTATACTTTTCAGCATCCATATAAAATTGCTCCTTTGAAAATTTTAAAATTTCCGTATTTTACACTTTATCTTATAAATAATACAGAAAGATGGACGAGGGACGAGAGAAGACAAGGCACAAAGGCAGAAGGCACAAAGTTGTAAAGGCAGAAGTTAATGACTCAATACGCCTGCCTACGGCATGTAAACCGGCACCTGTCTGCCGATAGGTAGAGGCAGTTTAATGTTTGTACTTCAAAGGGATATGCACATGGGTATTTTTAACCCGGTCTTCAAGGTCAAACTTGTATATAAGGTCAACTTTTTCATTAAATGGGTTTTCATCACCATGGCATAAAAGGCACTCTTTTTCTGCTGCAGTACCGGTTAGAACTACAAAACCAACAGCCGAGACTTCATCAAGCTTGAAGTTCCTGTTTTTCTTCATTATCTTCATATACTCACTTCCTGGTCCGTGGCACGACTCACACTGTACATTTATTAAATAAGGAGTTTTCTCCAGGCTGATAAATCCGCTTGGTTTGCCATGGCCGGTTGTATGACATTTTAAACAACCCGGGTCAGCAGTATAGTCTTTATCAGGGTCAAGACCTGCTTTCTTTTTTGCATCTGCCATTATTCCTGGTCTTAAATTTTCAAAGCTTACTGCCATTTTGGTTTTTCCCCATGACTTGTAGTGCTTTATATGACACTTCTTGCATTTTTTAGCTCCTACATATTGTGCGCTGACCTCGAACTTCGGTTCTGAAGCCTTTTCAATAGGCTCTGTCACAGGGCCTATTTTTTTCTGGGCAGGCCTTACTTCCCCCGCCTTTTCCTCTAAATCAGTAGCTTTTTCTTTGACTTCTGCTTTTTTAGCTGCCGGTGTCTTTTCCGCCCCTTTATCCTGTGCTCTGCATCCTGTGAGCAGGCCAATTGCAAATATCACGCATATAATTGCTACAGTTTTTCTGTTTATTGCCATTTTAAGCTCCTTTAAAAATTGAAATAAGCAAGACTGTTTTACACGGTGCCCCTAATTTTAATGGAAAATCCGGCTATTCACAACATGAAAAATACGTAATGCGTATCGCGTATATCGTGATGCGTATTGAGTATTGCGCATCCAGTATCTAGCATCCAGCACACTAGTGTACTGTCCCTAACGCTTCTTTACACTTTCCAACCTTTGATAGAATAGTATTTGCGTCTTTTGTCCAGGTAAATATTTTAGGATTATCATTATGTTTATTTACAAAATTCATAACAGCTATTTCTAACTCCTTAACGCTTCTGAAAACTCCCCTCCTAATCCTTTTATTTGTCAACTCACTGAAAAATCTTTCCACCATGTTAAGCCACGAAGCCGATGTCGGTGTAAAATGCATTTTAAAGCGAGGATGCTTTTTAAGCCACGCTTTTACTTTCTCTGTCTTGTGTGAACCATAGTTGTCTGCTATCAAGTGTAAATCTAATTCATTAGGCGTTTCCTTATCTATCTTCTTGAGAAATTTTAGAAACTCATACTGGCGATGTCTGAGCATACATTGGCCTATAACTTTTCCATCAAGAATATTCAACGCTGCAAATAGTGTCGTCGTCCCATACCTCTTGTAATCATGCGTCATTGTGCCAGCACGGCCTTTTTTCATAGGCAAACCAGGCTGTGTTCTGTCTAATGCCTGTATTTGGCTCTTTTCATCTATACATAATACCATTGCCTTATCAGGTGGATTCAGATAAAGCCCTACTATATCCTTCACCTTCTCTACAAAATTCGGGTCATTGCTTACCTTAAATGTCCTGACCAGATGAGGCTTTAGATTGTATTTCCTCCATACCCTATGCACAGCCATACGAGAAACCCCTTCTGCCTCTGCCATTAATCTGACACTCCAATGGGTAGCATTGGTCGGCTTATTGTGTAACGTTGCATCTACAATAGCCTTTTCCTTTTCCCCGGTTGTCTTCGGCGTACGACCAGGTCTTGAGGCATCTCTAAGCAGAGTTTCTATCCCCCCATCCTCATACCTCTTGATCCATACATATACTGTTGGTCGTGATGTGCCAAGTTGCTCTGCGATCTGTTTCTTCTTTAAACCTTCTGTTATCCTTAGTACTATCTTTGCACGTAAAACAACTTTTTGTGCTGTATTACGGCCACGTGCTAGCCGTAACAGCCTTTGCTTGTCTCTCTCTGTACATCTCATGAATTAATAATAACATAAATGTGTTCTTCATGTAAAGTTAATTATGGGACAGTACACTAGAATCCTGTCTTTTAATCCCTGATCCCTGTCTTTAGGGGGTTACATTAGTGTATTATCTATAAGGATGGTCAGTGTAATTAAACAATTTTTTGAAAAATATGTTAAACCACCTGCTGATAG
>Ga0255052_10001002_pt1 | contig 21885 bp, 20 predicted proteins | sample JV7_2_21_MG_FD_188632 | JGI IMG/M metagenome (GOLD analysis project Ga0255052, IMG submission 188632) | Seawater microbial communities from Jervis Inlet, British Columbia, Canada - JV7_2_21 | ecosystem: Environmental > Aquatic > Marine > Inlet | place: Canada: British Columbia | collected... | reverse complement strand
GGCGAACATCGGGTTCTCGGCGAGTTGCCATTCCCAGACCTCATCGAGCAAAGTTGAGAAGTCCTCGGCAGGGCCTGCGACGGCCAATTGTGCGAGGCTGAAAACGAGGGTAAGCAGGCCAATCCTGACCTTTTGCATGCCATTCTCCGCAACCTGGAATTGGCGCATTGTCACTTCCACGCGCTTTGCTGGCAACCGTCACCGGCTTTGGCTATGATGCGCGCACCAATCGATAGCGTGCACAGAAGAGACCCCAGCCTTATTTGGGGCGCCGAAGGCGCAACTAGCTCGGAAACGCTCAGGCAGAAGGACTGTGGCCGCTGATTGGCTCTGGAGAGCGGCCTGATAACAGGCCCACCGAAGGGGTAAGTGGCTGATAAGCTATTGATCTCTCAGGTTTTTGAGGACAGAGGGGCGACGGATCGCAAGGTCTGTCGCCCCTTTTGTTATAACTCGAAGGACCTGTTATGGGTAAGAAAACACCGAAGCACCATAAACATGTCGAGGCTGGCGCGCGCATCGTTGATTTCGGCGGCTGGGATATGCCGCTGCATTACGGCTCGCAAAAAGAAGAGCATCACGCGGTTCGCCAAAGTGCCGGTATGTTCGACGTGTCCCATATGACGATCGTCGATATTCGCGGTGACCGGGCTCAAGAACTCCTGCGCTATCTACTGGCGAACGATGTCACCAAGCTGAAAGAAATCGGCAAAGCGCTATACACCTGCATGCTCAATGAGGACGGTGGTGTCATCGACGACTTGATCGTCTATTTCTTCAGTGATTCGAGCTATCGTCTCGTCGTTAATGCAGCGACGCGCGAAAAGGACCTCGCATGGATCAATAAGCATGCGGACGCTTTTGGCGTTACCGCCAGCGAACAGGCCGAACTCGCCATGATCGCGGTGCAGGGCCCGCAAGCCCGTGAACTGGCTGCAGCCTGCATAGATGTCGAGTGGCGGCAGTCAGCCCTCGATTTAAAACCTTTCTACGGGTTGGACGCTGGCGATATGTTTATTGCGCGTACGGGTTACACGGGCGAGGACGGTTGGGAAATCGTGATGCCCGCCGAGGAGGCACCCATAATCTGGGACAAGCTCCTCGCGGCCGGTATCATGCCCTGCGGCCTCGCTGCACGTGACACGTTGCGGCTTGAGGCGGCGATGAACCTGTACGGTTCGGACATGGATGAGACAATATCGCCGCTTGAGGCGGGTCTTGGCTGGACCATTGCCTGGGAGCCGGCTGATCGCGACTTCATTGGCCGTGGACCGCTCGAGCAAATGCGCACGGATGCAGCCAGGCGGCGCTTTGTCGGCCTGTTATTAGAAGGCAAGGGTGTATTGAGAAATCACCAGCGTATTGTTGTCGAAGGAATCGGCGATGGTGAAATTACGAGCGGCGGTTTTTCACCGACCATTGGTCGGTCGATCGCGCTGGCGCGTGTGCCGGCTGGCGACTACGACAGCGCGCAGGTGGAAGTGCGCGGCAAGTTGCTAAATGTCCGGATCGTGAACACGCCGTTCGTGCGTAACGGACAAGTACGTATTGATGTTTGATGCCCATAGGGCTGAATTTAGAAAACCTGTTTAGGGAGAGAAAGATAATGAGTGAGTTGCCCGGAGACCTGCTGTACACAAGCGAACATGAGTGGCTGCGTCGCGAAGACGACGGTAGCGTTACGATTGGCGTCACCGACCATGCGCAGGCTGCTCTCGGCGACCTCGTATACGTCGAATTACCCGAGGTTGGGCAAGATGTCCAAAGCGGTGGCGACATGGCTGTCGTTGAATCGGTCAAGGCGGCATCCGATGTCTACGCACCAATCGATGGCACCATAGTTGAGGTTAACGAAGCGCTCGCCGACGATCCGGAAAAAATCAATGCCGAACCGTATGGCGAGGGCTGGATTCTGAGACTGCAGCCTACCGATGGTGTTGACGAAAGCGTTTTTATGACGCCTGACGACTATCAGGCATTGCTAGACGAAGAAGACGCCTAATATCTCCTTGACGGAGTACCCGATGCCTTTTATACCGCACACAGAAGCCGACACGAAAGACATGCTCAAGACGATCGGTGCACCGGATCTGGACGCATTGTTCGATGAAATTCCTGCCGACCTGATAATCGACTCGCTGGATGGCGTACCCGCAGGTCTCAACGAGATGCAGATCACGAGGCTGATGCGCGAGCGCGCTGCCCAGGATGGCGCACCGCTTTGCTTTATCGGTGCGGGAGCCTACGAGCATCACATTCCGCAGGCCGTTTGGGATATCGCAACGCGCGGCGAGTTCTACAGCGCCTATACGCCTTATCAGGCCGAAGCGAGCCAGGGAACGCTGCAGACGATTTACGAATACCAGACGATGATCACGGAGTTGACGGGACTCGATGTGAGTAATGCATCGTTGTACGACGGCGCTTCAGGTCTGGCGGAAGCCGCGCTCATGGCGGTTCGCGGTAATCGAAAAATCAAATCAAGGCATATTCTATTGGCGCCAGGTGTCAATCCGACCTACGAAAAGGTTGCAGTTGCAATTGCCGGAAGCCAGGACATCACATTTGGCCGATTACCGATGGATAGCGCCACGGGGAATGCGCCAGCATCTGTCGATAATGACGACGACCCGGTTGCTGTGGTCATTCAGCAGCCGTCGTTTTTTGGCACCCTTGAAGACGTCGATCGCCTGACTGACTGGGCGCATGAGCGGGGCGCCCTGGTGATCGCTGTCGTCAATCCGACCGCGCTTGCCTTGTTGAAAGCACCCGGCCACTGGGGAGCGGAGGGTGCCGATATCGCCATAGGCGAGGGCCAGCCTCTCGGCGTACCGCTGTCATCCGGCGGACCTTATTTTGGCTTCATGACTTGCAAGCAAAAACAGGTGCGACAGATGCCAGGACGGATCGTTGGGAGGACCACAGATCTTGATGGTGAGCCGGGATTCACGCTGACACTGCAAGCTCGCGAACAGCATATTCGGCGCTCCAAGGCGACCTCAAATATCTGTACAAATCAAGGGCTTATGGTTACTGCGGCGACAATCTACATGGCCCTTGTCGGCTACGACGGTTTGCGTAAAGTTGCGCTGCGATCGCAGCGTATGACGGCGCAGCTGGTCGCAGGTTTGACCGCCATAGACGGTGTCGAGCGCCTGTTTGACGGGCCACATTTTCACGAGCTTGCGTTGCATCTCGACAGGCCGGTCGGTCCCGTGATCGATGCGCTGGCAGATCGAGACATTCTGGGCGGCTACGATTTGTCGGCCAGCAACCCGGAGCTGGGCAATGTGCTGCTCGTGTGTGCAACGGAAACAAAAACGGATGCAGACATCGATGCGTACATCGCCGCGCTCAAGGACATTCTGGTGTAACGATGGCGACTATTAAACACAAGAACGCAACCTACCAGACAGCAGGCGAATTACCGGCAATCGGCTCTCCCGCACCGGATGTGTCACTGGTTAACACCCAACTTCAGGATGTCTCGCTGGCCAACTGGATGGGCATGCGTAAGGTCATGAACATTTTTCCAAGTATCGACACGAGCGTCTGTGCGAAATCGGTTATTGAGTTTGATCGCTACGCCGAAGACCTGGATGACGTCGCGATGCTCATGGTGTCCTATGACCTGCCATTCGCGCACGCCAGATTCGCAGAACAGCACGACCTCAAAAACGTGGTCGGGTTGTCAGCGATCCGGCACGCAGGGTTTGGAGAGAATTACGGTGTGCAAATTGTTGATGGTCCATTTGCAGGCATGTTTTCCCGCGCTATCGTTGTAATGGATGAGAACAACACGGTTGTGCACAAGGAACATATCGAAGAACTGTCAACAGAGCCGAACTACGCCTCGGCGTTGCAAGCGTTGGGTGTAAACCCCGACGGGGACAACAGGAAATGAGTGAACTGATTTTTGAAAAGTCCCGCGAAGGCCGACGTGCGTTCGCGCAGTCACCCGTCGATACGCCGGATGCAGATATACCTTCGCAATTTCTGCGGGAGGACAGGCCGCGGTTGCCCGAAGCGTCGGAATTGCAGGTTGTGCGGCACTACACGCGCTTGTCACAAAAGAACTTCTCTATTGATACGCAGTTCTACCCGCTAGGGTCCTGCACGATGAAGTACAACCCGCGCGCATGTAATTCTCTTGCGCTGTTGCCGGGCTTTGCGGGCCGGCACCCACTTGGCCCGGTTAGTCGCGGCCAGGGGTTCCTGAAGTGCATGTACGAACTGCAGGAAATGCTCAAAGCCGTTACAGGCATGGTTGGCGTTTCTTTAACGCCGATGGCAGGGGCGCAGGGCGAGCTTTCTGGCGTTGCGATGATTCGAGCCTACCATCGCGAACGCGGTGATCTCGAGCGTAACGAGATTATTGTCCCGGACGCGGCGCACGGTACCAACCCTGCTACCGCCACGATGTGCGGCTGCGTTGCAGTCGAGGTTCCAACCGGCGCCGACGGCGACATCAATATCGAGGCGCTGAAAGCCGTTGTCGGACCGAAGACGGCCGGCATCATGCTGACGAACCCGTCTACGCTCGGCGTTTTTGAGCGCGACATCATTACGGTTGAAGGCATCGTCAAAGATGCAGGTGGGCTGCTCTATTACGACGGCGCCAACCTCAATGCGATTTGCGGCAAGGTACGGCCCGGCGACATGGGTTTCGATGTGATTCACATGAACTTGCACAAGACCTTCTCGACGCCACACGGCGGCGGTGGCCCCGGATCAGGAGCAATCGGCGTTGGCGAGCGGCTCTTGCCGTACATGCCGATACCGGTGGTTACAGAGACTGAAAAAGACGGCGAACCATACTACGACTGGCTGACTGAAGAGAACATGCCGCACTCGATTGGCCGATTGTCCGGTTTTATGGGGAATGCCGGTGTGTTATTGCGCGCCTATGTGTACATGCGCATGGTCGGACGTGACGGCATGAAGCGTCTTGCGGAGTACGCAACGCTCAACGCCAACTATTTGCAGGCGCGTCTGCGAGACGCGGGATTCGAATTAGCCTATCCCGATCGCAGGGCCAGTCATGAGTTCATCATCACGCTCAAGCACGAGGCCAAGGAACTGCATTTGACGGCAATGGATGTCGCCAAGGCCTTGCTGGATCGCAATTACCACGCGCCCACGACCTATTTTCCACTGCTCGTGCCTGAGTGCTTATTGATCGAGCCGACAGAAACTGAAAGTAAAGAAACGCTCGACAACTTCGTCGATGCGATGATCGATATTGCGCAAGAGGCACGAAATAACAACACGAGCTTCAAAGAGGCACCGTACAAGATGCCGGTGCGGCGCCTGGATGACGTTAAGGCGGCGCGGCAACTGGACCTCAAATACGACCCCAAGTAGCCATCGTTGGAGCGCTCCTCGCTAATAGGGGTCGAACCGCATTTTTCCTTTTTTCCCAGAAATGTGCGGTTCAGGCTTCAAAAAAATGCGGTTCGACCCCAGAATAGGGAACCCTTGTAAGCTGGGCGGGTCCACGCTACCTATGATTGACATTAGACTACTCGCCGCGTTGGCTGGACTGGCGTTGGCACTCCCTGCGTCGGCCGCCGACGATACCGCCTGGACCCAGACACTCGAACGTATTTCCTCGGGTGTCGTGTCGATTCGTGTCGACAGCACGCGTGCGTTCGACACCGAGTGGAATTCTTCGAGCCAGGCGACTGGCTTCGTTGTCGATGCCGAGCAGGGCCTGATTCTGACCAATCGCCACGTAGTGACACCTGGTCCGGTCGTTGCGGAAGCTGTATTCCGCAACAATGAGGAAGTGCGACTGACGCCGCTGTACCGCGATCCTGTGCATGACTTTGGGTTTTATCGCTATGACCCGGCGGATCTGCATTACATTGAACCGGCGGAGCTGCCGCTGGTTCCCGATGGCGCCAGCATCGGCCGCGAGATTCGTGTTATCGGCAATGATGCCGGTGAGCAACTCTCGATTCTTGCCGGCACGATCGCGCGACTCGATCGCAAGGCGCCGGACTATGGTCGTGGCAAGTACAACGACTTCAACACCTTTTATTATCAGGCGGCATCGGGCACCTCGGGTGGATCCTCCGGTTCCCCTGTTGTAAACATCGACGGTGAAGTCGTCGCTCTCAATGCCGGCGCCAACAACGCCGCTGCGAGTAGCTTCTTTCTGCCACTCGATCGAATTCATCGAGCACTCAAATTGATTCAACAAAGTGAATTCGTCACCCGCGGCAGTTTGCAGACAATGTTCGAGCGCAAGGCGTATGACGAGTTGAAGCGACTGGGTCTGACCGAGGACTCCGAGAGAATCGTCCGCATGTTCTATCCGGAGCAAACCGGAATGTTGACCATTGAGCAGGTTATTCCGGATTCGCCTGCTGCTGGCAAGCTGGCACCAGGCGACATTTTGCTGCGCGTCAACGGCGACCTTGTCAGCGAGTTCATCCCTCTGGCAGCCGTGCTTGACGAGCATGTTGGTGACGAGGTTGAGGTCGAGGTGGAGCGAGGGGGCAGGAGCATTATCGAGAATATTCTCGTTTCCGACTTGCATGCCATCTCGCCAAACGAATTCCTCGAATTTGGTGATGCGATTGTCAATAACCTGTCCTATCAACAGGCACGGCACTACAACCGCTCCGTAACTGGCGTGTACGTCGCCAACCCGGGTTACCTGCTGTCGAAATCTGCAATTCCTCGCGGTGCAGTAATCACCGAGTTCGCTGGAGCAACCATCGACAGTATTGATGATTTTGAAGCGGCGCTGGAAGAGTTGGCGGACGGTGAGCGTGAGCAGCTGCGTTACGTCACGATGGACAATCCGCAAAACAGCATTGTGCGTTCACTCGAGATGGACCGGGTCTGGTTTCCGATACGACGTTGTACGCGCGACGACGCAAGCGGTATCTGGCCATGCAAGGATCTTGGTCCTGGCCCGACTCCTGCCGCGCCAAAAATAGGCCATACAGAACTAAAGAAATATGATGATCCGCAGGTCCGTGCAATTGCGCCGTCGCTCGTGGTTGTGACTTTCGATTTGCCCTACACGGTATCGGGTGTTGCCGATCGCCATTACTACGGAACCGGCGTGATCGTCGACAAAGAGCGTGGCCTGGTGCTTGTTGATCGCAATACAGTACCGGTGGCAATTGGTGACGTTACGGTAACGTTCGCAGGATCGCTCGAGGTAAAAGCGAAAGTCGAGCAACTTCATCCGCTGCACAATTTCGCGATTGTGTCCTACGACCCTGCGACGATCAACGATACCGCGGTTGAAGCGGCCACGTTCAATAACACGGAACTGAAACCTGGCGACAAGCTCTGGGTGGTCGGCATCAAGGGTGACCATCAACTTGTGCACCAGCAAGGTACGGTTTCTTCAGTGGGCCCACTAACATTGCCGCTGTCGCGAACCTTACGTTTTCGCGATACGAACACCGAAGGCGTAAGCCTCGTTAACGGTCCCACCGATTTTGACGGCGTACTGGTCGATAAGCGCGGCAGAGTCATGGCGATATGGTCGAGTTTTGCGATTCAGTCTGGCGGCGAAAGTGTGCAACTGAATCGTGGTATTGGTGCCGGACTCGCGATGGAATTCGTCGACATCGTGCGCGAGGGGCGACCATTTTACTCACTCGAGGCCGAATTAGTCTATTCACCGTTGTTCGCTGCACGCAATATGGGTGTTGATGAAGAGTGGCTGGAGCGCCTGGAGGCAGACAATCCTGTCAATCGGCGCGCGCTCAGCATTACGCGCCTGGTAGCCGGCACTGACGCATCAGGCAAGCTACGTAACGGTGACATGATCCTGGCGATTGATGGCAAGGTCGTGACCTCGTTTCGCGGGCTCGAAAAAGCCGCACAGAAACCGGAAGTCATGGTAACGGTGTGGCGTGATAGCAGTGCCAAAGAGATCAAAATTGAGACAGCCGTACTGGACGGGCGTGGTATCGACAGAGCAGTATCTTGGGCTGGAGCGCTGCTACAGGACCCGCATCGGGCGATGGCCGCGCAGCGTGGCATCGATCCATATGGAGTCTATGTCGCGTTCTTTAGCTACGGATCGCCGGCAACGCGTTACGGTTTGTGGGCCGGTCGTCGCGTTGTCGAAGTGGACGAAACGCCGACGCCTGATCTTGAGGCCTTTGTCCAGGCCGTAGCCGGTAAACAAGATCAGGCCTCAGTGCGTTTGAAGACCGTTACGTGGAACGGTGCGGTTGAAGTCATTACATTGAAACTGGATAACCAATATTGGCCAGCCTATGAGATTCGAAGGACAGAGGACGGTTGGCGGCGATCGAGGATCGGGACCTGATCGGTCAAACAGGCTGAGCAGCAACACTCTCGTCCTGGCGCTTGCAGCAGTGTTGCTAATTGCTGGTTCGTCTGTAGCGCAATCGCTCTATAAGTACCGCGGCCCGGACGGCGAATGGATCTACTCGGACAGGGCGCCTGACGATGGCAGCATGATCGAGGTCCGGCAGCTCGAAAAAGGCACCGAAGAATCTGCGCTTCGGGTAGAGCACAGCTTTGAGGGGCGCACGGTCATACTGATGGCATACAACGAGTACCACGTGCCTGTGGAAGTCGCCGTCAATATTCAAAGTATCAGTGGCATGCAGTACCCCGACCCGGATAAGGAACTGCGCTGGGTTGTACCAGCACGCACTGACCTGTCCTTGATTAGCCTCGATCTGCTTGAAGATGGCTCGACGGCATCTCTCGAATACCAGTTCCAGTATTTCGCCGGCGATCCCAACGCCTGGCATCGGCCAGGCGGGGCGTATCGCGCACCGTTTGCTATCTCGAAAGACTATCCGATAACGCAGGCATTCCCCGAAGTTGCGACACACACAACTCGTGACAGCATGTACGCGGTCGACGTGGCTATGCCGATCGGTACCGATATATTCGCTGCTCGTGGTGGCGTCGTATTCGATGTCGCCACGAGCAACTTTCAAGGCGGCCTCGACCCCGTCCGCGACGGGCCAACGGCAAACGTCGTACGCATAATGCATGACGATGGTACCTACGCGATTTACGCACACCTGAACACGAATTCGATTCGCGTACGGCCAGGTGATCGCATCCGGCGCGGTCAGTACATCGCGGATTCAGGTAACACCGGGTTCTCGAGCGGGCCGCATTTGCATTTCGCCGTCGTCCGCAATGCTGGTATGCGTATTGAATCCGTACCTGTTGCATTTGTTGGTGCCAACGCCGGTACGGTCGTTCCAGCATCGGGAATGATACTTACGGCTTATTGATCGCCCGTAAGACGGGCTCCTACAATTGCGCCGCCAATGCTTCCCAGGTAGTGACGGGAAGATCGCAATGCGTGCCTGCACAGCGGTACGCGACAGTCTCGCCGGCCACAGGCTTTCGCTCGGCGAGCAATCCAGGTAAATCCGCTTCATTGGCATCAATCGCGAGGACCAGTCGCGTCGGCGCGTAAAGTCGTGCCGCGGAGTTCCGCCATGCCGCTATATTGCTTGCGTTACCACGGATCACAATGATCTCCGGAGGCTGCAGGTACTCCTCGAGCGCTGACAACAATGTGATATGGCCGTGCGGGTATTCATCCAGTGCTTTCCAGGCACTGCGTAATGTGTTCTCGGTTGCATCGATGTAACGGTGTTCGCCAAGCAAGTGGCCAAGGCGCTGCAAAACGAATGCGGCGACGCCGTTGCCAGAGGGCATAGCGTCATCGGCAAGCGGTTTGGGTCGATGCATCAATGTTTCGTGATCGTCGGCGGTAAAGAAAAAGCCCCCACCATCCTTGTCTTCAAAATGATCGAGCAGAAGATCGGCCAATTGCACAGCGAAGCCAAGGTGGGCACTGTTCCAGCGCGACTGTAGCAGTTCCAGCAGCGCGTCGATCATAAAGGCGTGATCGTCCAGATAAGCCGGAAAGCGTGCCTCACCGTCCTTGTAACTGGCATGCAGGCGCCCGCCCACAACAAGTTTGTCGCGGAGCATCTCAACCGCTGTGGCGGCTGCATCAATGAGGTCTTCCCGATCAAGTACCCGCCCGGCAATCGCGAGCCCGCGAATCGCGAGCGCGTTCCACGAAGTCAGTTGTTTCTCGTCTCGCCCCGGTGCGACGCGCGTTTCGCGTTCCGCGAGAAGTATTGCCCTTGCCTGATTGATCAGGCCATCGGGATCGTCGACGGCCTCCCGAGCGGTCAGATGCCACTTGCCTTCGAAATTCGGGTCTTTGTTCAATCCGTACTTGCGAGCGAGCAACTCGTACTGATCAGCGTTGATCAGGGCTGCGACCTCGTCAGGGGTCCAAACGTAGTATTTGCCTTCTTCGCCCTCGGAATCGGCGTCACGTGATGAATAGAAACCACCGCTGGGCGAGAGCATATCGGTGAGTAGCCAGTTGGCCGTTTCATTCGCCGTATCTGCAAAAAGTTGTTCGCCGGTCGCCAGATACGCTTGCGAGTAGTTGGCGAGCAATGGCCCGTTGTCGTACAACATTTTTTCGAAATGCGGGATCTGCCAGTAGCGATCGACTGAGTAACGGCAAAATCCGCCGCCAAGATGATCGTAGATGCCGCCGTCAGCCATGCGCGTCAGCGTCAATGTGGCCATGAATAGCGCGTCTATGTCAGGCTCAGCTTCATTTGCCGAGGCACGCCAGGCTCGCAAGAGCCATTCTATTGTTCCCGGATGCGGGAACTTGGGTGCCTGACCATGTCCACCAAATTCGCTGTCGAAACTACTCGCCAGTTGTTCCCTGACTTTCGCGATAGGTGCTGCCGACATCGTGTGATCGTCGGACGCCGCGGGCGGATCCAGCTGGCGCAGCACATCGACAAGGCGCTCACCCTGTTGAAGTATTTCCTCTGCCCGTTCTTCGTAGTAACTCGCGACCTTTTTCAACAGGCCGCTGAACGCCGGCATGCCGTATCGTGCCTCGTTTGGGAAATAGGTGCCGCCAAAGAACGGTCGCTGATCTTCCGCACGCAGAAACATCGTTAACGGCCAGCCGCCGCTGCGTTGCGTGAGGAGCTGGTGTGCCGTCTGGTAAATCTTGTCCACATCGGGTCGTTCTTCGCGATCGACCTTGATATTGACGAACAGCTCATTCATGAGTTCGGCCGTTGCCTCATCCTCGAAGGACTCGTGCGCCATGACGTGGCACCAGTGGCAGGCGGAGTAGCCGATTGACAACAGTATGGGTTTGCGACTCTGGCGAGCGATTGCAAACGCCTCGTCTCCCCACGGGTACCACTCAACCGGATTGTCGGCGTGTTGCAGCAGGTAGGGGCTGCTTTCCTTGGCGAGGCGATTGGCCATGGTTTGTTATGATACAGACCTCGTCCCCAACTGAAGACAACATGTTCGTCTACCCTGAGATCGACCCGGTCATATTTTCGATAGGATTTGTCAAAGTCCGCTGGTATGGGCTGATGTACGTCCTCGCTTTTCTGTTCGCCTGGTGGCTTGCGCGGCGCCGTTGTAAGGCGGCGCATTCTCCGGTTAATGCGAAAGAGGTCGACGACCTGCTGTTCAACGGCATGCTCGGTGTCATCATTGGCGGGCGCGTTGGCTACTGCGTCGTATACGGTTGGGAGTTTCTGATCTCCGATCCGCTGTATCTGTTCAAGATTACCGAGGGCGGCATGTCTTTTCACGGTGGACTCGCCGGCGTCATGATTGCGATGTGGTGGTTCGGGCGCAGTCGCGGCAAGACGATGTGGCAAATACTGGACTTCGTGGCGCCTATCGTGCCGCTCGGGCTTGGCTTCGGCCGTATCGGTAACTACATCAACGGCGAACTCTGGGGTAAACCGACCGATGTCGCCTGGGGCGTGCTGTACCGGGGTGATGTTCTGCATCCATCGCAGCTGTATGAGGCGGCGCTGGAGGGATTTATGCTGTTCGCGATCTTGTGGTGGTTTGCCGCTAAACCGCGGCCGTATATGTCGGTATCGGGGTTGTTTCTGCTGCTGTACGGCGTGTTTCGGTTCTTCGTTGAGTTCTTCCGTGTCCCGGACGCCGATCTCGGCTACCTGGCACTCGACTGGGTGACAATGGGTCAGATTCTCAGCGCACCGATGATTATCATCGGTGCTACGATGCTGGCCATGGCGTATCGCCCGAAAAACAAGGAGGCAGCTGCCTGATATGCATCAATACCTGTCGCTGATGCGCGCGGTGCGCGACAACGGTGTCCGCAAAGAAGATCGAACCGGCACCGGTACCCTGAGCCTGTTTGGTCACCAGATGCGCTTCGATCTGGGTGAGGGCTTTCCAGTGGTCACGACCAAGAAACTGCACTTGCGATCCATCATTCACGAGTTGCTGTGGTTTCTGCGCGGTGACAGCAATATTCAATATCTCAAAGATAACGGCGTTTCGATCTGGGACGAGTGGGCTGACGACAACGGTGAGCTTGGTCCTGTCTACGGCGTGCAATGGCGTAACTGGCCGACGCCGGATGGTGGCAGCGTCGATCAGATTTCGCAGATCATGCAGCAGCTGCGCGAAGATCCTGATTCGCGGCGTATCATTTTGAGTGCCTGGAACGTAGGTGTAATCGACAAAATGGCATTGCCGCCATGCCACTGTCTGTTTCAGTTCTGGGTCGCCGAGGGCAAGCTCTCCTGTCAGCTGTATCAACGCAGCTGCGATATCTTCATTGGCGTCCCTTTCAACATCGCATCGTACGCATTACTCACACACATGCTCGCGCAACAAGCTGATCTTGGAGTTGGCGATTTTGTCTGGACGGGCGGCGACTGCCACTTGTACAGCAACCATATCGAGCAGGCGGATGAGCAATTGCAGCGCGAACCGTTGCCGCTACCACGTCTGGCAATCAAACGCCGGCCGCCCAGCATATTCGATTACGAATACGATGACTTCGAGATCCTGAACTACGAATCACATCCGCACATCAAAGCCGCCATCGCAGTCTGATTTGTTGGAGCGCGTCTCGAAGCGCGACGTCTTCTTATGATCTCTCTCATCGTTGCAGCCTCGACCAACAATGTTATCGGTGCCCAGGGCGAGCTGCCGTGGCGCCTTTCCGGCGACCTCAAGCGATTCAAAGCTATAACTATGAGCAAGCCCATCGTTATGGGGCGGCTTACCTACGAGTCGATCGGCCGTTCGTTGCCCGGCAGACAAAACATTGTTATTACGCGCCAGGCTGATTACGAGGCTGAAGGTTGTGATGTCGTGCAGTCCGTAGATGCTGCGATTGAGGCTGCCGGCAATGCTGAAGAAATCATGATCATTGGCGGCAGCCGCATCTATCAGGAATTCTTGCCGCGAGCCGACCGTATTTATCTAACGCGCGTACAAGCGGAGGTCGAAGGCGATACGTTTCTGCCAGAGCTGCCGCAGGATGAATGGTACGAGACCTCGCGGACAGAATATTTGGCCGACGAATTGAACGACTTCGATGTGGTGCTTACCGTTCTCGACCGATTGGCGCTGAAAAGGACCAATTGATTGCCAGGCAGCGCCCGGAGGCGCAAAATATAAGACTGGTCGAATAAAACCGTTTTGCACTCATGAGACAACTAGGCGCACAGGACGCCGCATTTCTTTACTTTGAAAGTCGTGGTGCGCACCTACACCTTACCTCCCTGAATATCTACGATCAGTCGACGGCTCCCGACGGAATTGTGCGCCACAAGGATATTCTCAAGTACGTTGAGAGCCGGCTGCATACTTCGCCTATCTTCCGGCAAAAGCTGGTTTCACTACCATTTAGCATCGACTACCCCTATTGGGTAGATGACGATCAGTTCGATCTCGAGTTTCATGTCCGGCATATTGCGTTACCTGAACCCCGCGACTGGCGGCAGCTGTGCATTCTTGTGGCACGGATTCACTCGCGCCGCCTGGATCTGAGCCGACCTCCCTGGGAAATATATGTTGTCGAAGGGCTCGATAATATCGATGGAATGCCCGAAGGGGCGTTCGCCATTATCGGCAAGTACCACCATGCGGCCGTCGACGGAGTGTCTGGGCGGGAGATGATGAGTGCTTTGCACAGCACGACGCCAAAGTACGAATCGGAGCCTGAGGTCCAATCATGGGAGGCCGAAACCAAACCATCCTGGCTCGGCCTCATGACGCGTGCAGCCGTTAACAATATCCGACAGCCGTTTCAGCTGGCGAAAGCCGTTTCAGCGACGCTGCCCGGAATCAGCCGAGCGTTTCTCCGCGGCGAAATTCCGGAGATCAGCTCGGATAATGATGTGCCAGAAACGCGATTCAACGCAGAAGTCACGCCACACCGCGTATTCGAAGGCCAGACCTTCAATCTGAAACAGCTTGCCGCGATCAGAGGAGCCGTGGCTGGCGCTACCGTCAACGATGTTGTGCTGGCCATTTGCGGCGGAGCGTTGCGCGAATACCTGCTTGATAAAGATGAGCTTCCCGAGAATTCGCTGATTACGATGGCGCCGATCAATACACGCGCTGCCGAAGAGCAGAACATCGCCGGCAACATTCTTGCGATGATGTTTGTCCCGGTTCATACGGACATCGAAGACCCGCTCGCGCGGCTACGTGCGATAACCGAGGCAACGACGAATGCCAAGGAAACCCGGAATGCGATTGCGGCCAGGCAGATGACGGATCTGACTCAGCACATACCGTCAGCCACGACGGCTCTGGCCGGTCGACTGATCACCGGGCTTGGCCTCGGGCATCGGGCGATTCGCGTGTGTAACTGTACGATCACCAACGTTCCTGGCCCGCAGCAACCTCTGTATTTCAACGGGGCCAAGATGATCAAGATGATCGGCTGTGCCCCGATTGTTGACGGTATGGGTCTGATTATCACGGCGATCAGCTACAACGGTGAAATCGTCTTCTCGTTTACAGGCTGTCGGGAGATGATCCCCGATCCGGAGAAGCTCTCAGCCTACAGCGTGGTGTCATTCAAGGCGCTGCAAAAGGCGGCCGCGGCAGAAATAGCGAAAACGAAGAGGACAACACGCAGAAAAGCGGGCCAGGTCAAGCAGATCGTTGCGACAACTTAACGCTTCTCAGTTTCACATCTTCATCGCTGGTCTGGCCGAGTTTTTTGAGGAACATCCGGCGAATGTCCTCAGCGTGCCCATGAATTGTCTCGGTCGTCCAGTCATCCGTTGGGATAGGCGGCAGTACTTCGACACTAATGTTGGCCGGCCGAATGACGGCCCCGCTGCCAGGCATCGAATCTGACGAATTCTGGATCACGATCGGCACGACGGGCACGGCTGCTTGCATCGCAATGTGAAACGCTCCCATCTTGAATGGGCCGAGCTTGTAACCGAGACTGCGATGCCCCTCGGGAGCAATTGCGATTGATATGCCTTTCTTCAGGTGATTGACCGCCGGTCGCAGAGCATCTACAGCCCGGTCATGATCGCCGCGGTCAATAAACATCGTACCGACCGCACCGAGGATCGTGCCGACCAGTGGATTTGATTGCATCTCGGTCTTGATGACGCCAGAGAAGTTTCGGCGCAGCAGTCGCGCGAGGATCAGGGCGTCCATCGCACTCTGGTGATTGAAGACAAACACGGCCGGCCGATGCGACCAAATATGTTCTTCACTCTTGATCTTGACATCGAGCCCGGCCGCCGCGCTGCCAAAATCGCCCCAGATCGGTATGGCAGTATTGATGAGCTCGCGCCTGGATTTATTCAGAAACCACCCGGGCAACCCAGCCAGGAATGCGCCCACGAAACCACCGTAAACCAGACCGGTCCTGGCGACGTCCCAGAAACCGGGTAAGCCACGACTGGCGAAGTTCTGCACGGGCCAGTCCTCGCGCATGGCTTTGTTGCGCAATCTGCTATCCGGATTCAAGGGCCGTGGAAAGCTGACGGCTTCAAGCAGCGGGATGTCTTCGCCGCCGTCGGTATAGAAATAGCTCCTGCCGAGACTGATACCATTTTGCCTGGCAAATTCGGTCGCGGCCTCGAGCTTGCCTTTGCCATAACAGATGGGCGGTACAAGCTCACCGCTTAGCGCACCATCTGTTACCTCAAGACGATTGCATAGCACGTGCTCTATTCCCAGTTCGGCCGCGATATGTTGGACTTGATATTGCGTTGCTGACGATACGATGACGACGGTATGCCCTTTCGCGATATGGGCAGCGACCAGGGCGCGGGACTCCGGATAGATATTGCCAGACAGCTCTGTCTCGTAGATTTGCAAAGCGGTTTCTTGTATCAGGTTCTCCGATATACCACGCAGGCTCGCCGCGATCTGTGCCAGGATGCCGGGAAAGTCGGTTACATTCAGGCCGTATTCCCATCCCGCGATAAGCTGCTCGATCGCCTCACGAGGCGGCATATTGCCACTCAAGGCACGGTGTCGCAGGAATGAAAGAACGGAATATCCAGCGATCAAAGTGCCATCGAAATCGAAGAATGCAGCTGTTGTGTGACCGCCCCTCGAGCGATCGACATCGGCTGTGACGTGTGCATAGTGTTTCATTGTGTGCCCTTGAAGAAAGACGTCGCCGCGTTTTTCAGTGTTTTGAAGTAGATGTTTGTGGCTTCGCCAGTCACTTCCATTGCCGTTGCGCCGACAAATCCCGCATACCCCGCTTGCAAGCTAAGCGCGGCTGCCAGGCCCCGTCCGTCAAATGACTTAACCGTGACGTATTTGAATTCTCGTGAGAGCGAGTCCGCATTTTGTTGCAGCAAGCGCCACATTTCCGCGATACCTGTTTCTATTGCATCGGCGCTGAGAATCATGCTGTCGAGCTGCAAGAAACTGAAGCGTGTCATATGCCGCGATAGCTGGTCCGCACGGCTGGTGAAGTACTCATAGAGGACACGATAATCGCGCTCGACGGTCGGTCCGAAAAGCGGGTCTTGCCTGGCTTCCAGACGCATCTCTATCGCGTGCCAGTCCCTGTTTGCCAGGCATCGAACCGCACTTGGAAACAGCTCTGTTTCCTCGATCTGGATGTGTCGCCTGAGTCTGTCGATGTACTTGCTGGCAGCAGCACGTACAGCCTCGGCCGCCTTGGGGCTGCGGCGCTTCACCGCAAGGTCCAACAACCGCTGAACCCTGGCCGTGTTCTTGTGCAGCGCTTTGTGATCGCGTCGCAGGTGAGCGACTTCCGTTGCTGTGTCGGGACTGCGCTGCAAAAGTATGTCGAACATCAGATCTTCGGTCGGGTGGTGCACCGCGTCGATATATTCGTACATGTAATGCACGATGTCCTGTATCAGAAAGAAGTCTCCAGGTGCCGTGAGATCGGTTAGCTGAAGCTGTTCTTCGAGTGTGTCGAGCAGCAGACTCAGATAACGGTGTTCATCGCTGAGGGTAATGATCGCGTCAGGGAGTTTAACGGTCGGAACGGCCATCATCCGGACTCCGTAAGTGTGGTGATATCGGCATTTCCGGTTTCACTGCTTTGTGGCGGGTAAAGCCTTGAGACTGCCCATTGCACGCTTTCCGAGTAGTAGCGATAGGGGTCAAATACCTGCCAGCCGTCACGGTCCTGCACGAGCCGGTCGGCGATAGCGAGTAGTACGCAAGGATTGACGGACATGCCGATGTGCGAGGACAGCACTCTGAGATTTTCTCTTGGCGCCGAGTCATCGCTTTGCTCGACTATGTACTGTGGAATGACGGACGAGGCCTCGTCGACAACACCGTCCAGGGGGCTGTGTATCGAAACACAGGGTAATGCCGGCTTGTCTGCGTCCCAATGCAAGAGCCCGGCGCGACCTGCGAGTTCGGCGTGCGACTGGCGGCTCAACCAGTATCCAAACAAGCTAACGACACGATTGACGTGCGACGTCAGGTAGGGATGAAAGGACGGCGATCCGAGCATGATGACACGGTCAACGACATCGGGCATCTGCAGTGCCAACTCCCTCGCGTAGACGCCGCCGAGACTTTGTCCAACCAGGGAGACAGGTGCCGAATGCTTGTCCGCGAGTTTTTGAATCTTGGCGCCAACCTGAGCAATCAAGGTGTCCAGCTGCTTGCTCCAGTCCATCCCTTGTGGCCCGAGATTGCGGCCGAGGCCCCAGCTTTCAGCCTCAAATCCGTGGCGATTCAGGTAACGGTTTAGCCGTAACAGCGTATTTCCTGATGCCAGAAAACCCGGAATCGTGACAACGGGCCGATTGCCGCCGCCATTCGGCGTCACTCTGTTCAGTAAGCAGCTGCTGGCCATACTCGCCGCGAGCTCTCCTCTCGCACCGAGCAGGTCCATCTGAAGCTTGAATAGATCGGTCAGCATCCTCGTATCAGCCGCAGCGTTGCCGGCCTGGTTCAGGTTCATCGGTATGATTGCCAATTACAATACGGATATTGCGCATTTGTTCGGCGTCAATAGCCGCAGATAATGTATTCCTCGTGAACAGCGAAATTGAATGGTGAACGAGCGACTGCAATCCAGCGCGACCACACGCCAGAAAATCCTGGTGGCTTCGTTGTTGTTGTTCAACGAGCAGGGCGAGCCGAATACGACGACCAATCAAATTGCCAACGAAGTCGACATAAGCCCCGGCAATCTTCATTACCACTTTCGTAGAAAATCTGACCTGGTGGATGCTTTGCTTGCCGAGTTTCAAGCCGATGCAAGGCGTGTCCTGCAGCCCGCAACGTCGGAACAGGCATCGTTGGATGATTTTTGGGTCTTTTTGCACATTCTTCTCGAATGTACGGCCGCCTACCGCTTTCTTTTCCGCGACATGGAATCCCTGACCGTCGAGTACCCCAACGTAGGCAGAGCGTTGCGACATTTCGCCAAAGGACTTGCTGCTGCATTCGAACTTCATCTGCACACTCTGGCTGATGGCCATGTCCTTAGTCCTGGTAGCGAAGAAATGCACATCGTTGCTAGAAATCTCGCGGTTATCGCGCTTTTTTCGCGGAGATTCGACGCACTTGTCGAACCCTCATCCACAATCGACGTCTCGTCACTGCAGATCGCCAGATCGATTCTAAATGTGCTGAAACCGTTCGTTGCTGAAGGCGCTGCTCAGCACCTGGAGGAATTAGCCGCTCACTACGAACCGTGAAGCTATCAGTGAGGGCCGCGTTACGCGGCCCTGTGATTACTCCGCAGTCTTCGGTTCGATGCTTTCAATTACGCGATCTTTAGCGGTGCTAGCCTGTTTGACGACATCTTTCTGAAGTTTTGTGAAGGACGCCTTGTACTTGTCGCGTACAATTTCGCCGTCTTTTACAAACTCGTCAAACTTGCTGCTGAATTCCGTCTGGACCGTCGAAATCAATCCCAGGCTTGCCAGAAACACCTTGTTTGCGATGACAAACGGCTGCCCTATCAGGCTGTCTTCCAGCATCTCAAACAGAGACTTTGCCGGTTTCTTGCGGGTAGCTACTTTTTTCTTCACAACTTTCTTGGCTGTCATTTCCTTACTCCTTGCTCGCCACTTTCTCTACTGCCTTTTCTGGCACTTTTACCGGCACTTTCCTGCTCGGCTTTGCCGCGGTCTTGCGCTTGGCGGTCGCGCGCGGCTTCTTGCTCGCCGTTGCTCCTTTACCGTCAAGCTCCTTCAAGATCTTGTTTAGCTTTCTGTTGATCGCGTCGAAGTCTTTCTTGCTTGGCACGTGCAGCCGGTTTAAAGCACCCTCTACCCGCGAGTCAAAAACATCGTGCAGCTTGTCGAGATTGGACACATCGCGCACCTGATCCAGGAGCCCGGTCGCCTTCGACTGCGCATCGCTGGTCATGCCGCGAATTGCGTCCTGAACATCATCGACCAGAGATACGGTCTTCTTCGAAGTTTCGTCACGAAAGTCCTCGCCCTGTTTGACCAGTGCATCGAAGGTTTTTACGCCCGCTTTCTGAGCATTAGACAGTGCGCCAAGCCCAGCGAGGAATACGTGCTCAAGCTGCTCGGCGATCTCACCAACCTTTGTTTCAGCATTTCGCTGTTCAGTCTTGTGTTGTGTTGTAGGCATTGTCTGTCTCCTCTGGATTCGCACTCCTGCCATGAATAGAATCGTAGCTCTCAGGATTAGGGTGAACACACTAGATTTCGACCGGACCTGGATGCACTCATGAGGATTAGACGCAGCCACGAGCTGGGGCTCGAAGCTGCAAGAAAAAAAATCGACCATGTCGCTGCGACGCTCGGGAATCAGTACTCACTGACTTCGAGCTGGAGGGGAGACCATGTGCGAGTGCGTGGTATTGGCGTCAATGGCCGGATCGTCGTCGCGCCGGAATATGTTGAGGCAGAGATTCAGCTCGGTATTCCGCTAATGATAATGAAGCGTCAAATCCAATCCCGTATAGAAGACCTGATGGATGAACATTTTGGGCGGTCGCAGAAATGAAGCGCTTTGTTCAGGCTCGTTCGAATTCGGCCGTAAAATGCCGCAGAAATTGCGGCGCCCGTACAATTTTCATGCCGCGAATTTCGCTGCGTCTCTCCCAAACCAGGCTGATAGCTTCAAGCACGTAGTCCATATGACTTTGCGTGTAGACGCGGCGAGGAATCGCGAGACGTAACAGTTCCTGGCGGGCGGGATGTTCGTCCCCGGTGTGCGGATCCAGTCCGAACATGACAGTCCCAATTTCGACACTGCGGATTCCGGCCTCGATATACAGTTCCACTGCCAATGACTGACCAGGAAACTGCAATGCTTCGATGTGTGGCAAAAATCGACGCGCATCGAGATAGACGGCATGGCCGCCGGCAGGCGCAATAACCGGGATGCCTGCTTCCAGCAAGTGTCTGACGACGTAATGCGTGGAAATCAACCTGTAGTCGAGGTAATGCTCATCCAGCACTTCACATAATCCCACGGCGATTGCGTCGAGATCGCGTCCGGCCAGTCCGCCATACGTCGGAAATCCCTCGGTAAGAATCAGAATATTCCGTTCGCGGTGTGCAAGCTCGGCGTCGTTCGTACACAGGAACCCACCGATATTGGCGAACGCGTCTTTCTTGGCGGACATCGTGCAGCCATCTGCATAACTGAATACTTCACGAGCGATATCAATGGTCGCCGTATTTTCGTAGCCGGGTTCACGTCGCTTGATGAAGTGCGCATTCTCGGCGAAACGGCAGGCATCGATGTAAAAAGGAATTCCGGCATCACGCGATATCCGGCTGATCTCGCGGATATTTGCCATGGAGACTGGCTGGCCACCGCCGGAATTATTGGTCACAGTAACCATGATCAGTGGAATCCGCTCTGGCCCTTTATCCGCTATGAGAGTTTCCAGTGCAGCGGTATCCATATTTCCTTTAAATGGGAAATCGGAATCAAGGTCGTTAGATTCGACGCAAGGCAGGTCCAACGCTTCTCCACCATTGAATTCGATGTTCGCTTTGGTGGTATCAAAATGCGTATTGTTGGGAACGATCGAATCTGCTTGCACCATGACGCCGAACAATATGTGTTCAGCTGCGCGCCCCTGGTGAGTTGGTATGACCTGCTCGAAACCAAAAATGCTTTGCACCGCGTCGCGAAAGCGATACCAACTTCGGGCGCCCGCATAGGATTCGTCGCCGCGCATTATGGCAGCCCACGCTTCCGATGACATCGCGCTGGTTCCCGAATCGGTCAACAAGTCAATGATGACGTCCTCGGCACGTAACAGAAACGGATTGTAGTGAGCTGCTTCAATCAGCTGTTCGCGCTGCTCGCGTGTCGTCAATTTGATGGGTTCCACCATCTTGATCTTGAACGGTTCAATGATGGTCTTCATGATGCCAGCTGCTCAAATCGCGCCTGGAAGAAGCGCAACACTTCGGGCTCATAGGTGAATTTCAGGCCCTTGATGTCATCACCGTGCTCCATCACCTGCTGTACCGCGGCAGCCGTAACATCCATGTGCGCCTGCGTGTAGACCCTTCTCGGAATGGTGAGTCTGACCAGTTCGAGTTTGGGTTTGTGGTTTTCGCCGGTCGCCTTATCGCGGCC